>Ga0209536_100005198_pt1 | contig 20331 bp, 21 predicted proteins | sample DeeMarSeWOR28_12_FD_187461 | JGI IMG/M metagenome (GOLD analysis project Ga0209536, IMG submission 187461) | Marine sediment microbial communities from White Oak River estuary, North Carolina - WOR-2-8_12 (SPAdes) (version 2) | ecosystem: Environmental > Aquatic > Marine > Intertidal zone >...
CCCACCAACCGCCAGTAGAGACAAGCAGTACTTTACTCAGCCGCACGTTGTCCTGAAGACGGGCGCGGGTTCGCGCATCACGGATTACGAGCATGGGTTTTACCAGTGGACAAAGTCGGTTAATGAACATCTGCATTTCGCCGGGCAGGGGGATATACACCGGAGTCGCCAGAATGAGTACGTCGGCTTTTCTTATTTTTGGGTAGACTTCTTGCATTTTATCTTTAATGTAACATTCTCCAGGTGTCGTCCACCAGCATTTCATCTCACCCGTACACGGTTTGGGTTTGATCTCCTTCGTATACAAAATCTCTACTTCTGCGCCAACCTGCTCCATGCCTTGGATAAATGCATTGAGGATCATTCCTGTGTTCCCCTTGCCTTTTCTAGGACTACCATTAATAGCAACTGCTTTCATCATTGTACCCCCAAAATCAATAGAATCCTCCATCTCTCAAACACAAATGCGTATGCCTCAGTAACACAGTGACTTAATGACTAAGTTCATTCATGTTTCGCGCATCAAGTCTAAATCGTCCCCGTTATATTCATCATGGCATGAACTATGATGGCGGGCAGAATACTGCCGCTACGTGTTCTAATCTCCCCAGCCAGAAGACCGGCAAAAAAGGCAGCACCGACGGTAAAGACTCCCATTGGTATGTGAATAACCGCAAAGAGCAAAGCAACTATGACCGCGGCAACCGACACTGGACCCCACTTGTCATTTCCCGATGTTCGTCCAACCACACTCTGGATCAGACCACGAAAAATGAATTCCTCCTGAATCGACGCGCCAATCCAGAACAGCAGCGCGATTTGCCAGAATGGAAAAGATTGGAACGCATCTTGCCCTGAAACGCCAACAACACGTTGAAGAACCGCAACCGTAAGGCCGAGAACACCGCCGAGAACGAAAGCGCCGATTAGATACTTCTTGCCCGTCATAATCAGCCCGAAATCTTTGCGTTGCCACCCATGACGCAGCAGGAAGATCACGATTATCAACGCAGCAACCAGGAAGCTTGTAACCATAATCAGCAGCACGGTTCCCGGACCCTTTGTCCGCACTATCCCCACGAGTACGAACGACGGCAAATAGACCCCTAGAAAAAGCAGAAACATCCATACTAAAACCTTAAAGTACTTCATTCACACCTCCATACCTAAAATCGCTTCTGATACGCTTATGCAACGACTCAGCGACATTATGACTTAATGACTTGGTTCTAGCTTGAATCATGGATCTAAGAAATTACTGCCCACACGAATATGCCGATCATCACACATCCTATTGCAAATCTCGTTAGCCCACCGAGAAGCAAACCAACAAAGGCGCCAAAACCTGCACTTAACGCCTGTCGGCCTTCCTTACCCGCGATCAACTCGAATAAAACCGCGAGCAAAAAAGGAAGCAGGATTATCCAGACTATACCAAACCATATCCCTATCAACAAGCCTATTACCGCACCGACTGCGCCGGCCCTACCCCCGCCCATTTTCCTCACCGAGAAATAATTCGCCAGGTAATCGATAATCAGACCGAACGCTGTCATGCCGGCAAATATCAATATCAATTGAAGGTTGATTTCCTGAAAGTGAGTCAAAATTCCATACAGTACTGCCGCAGCAAAGATAAGAGGAATGCCGGGCAACACGGGTAATATGACCCCGGCCAGTCCGATGATCATGATTATCAGTACAGCTACGAAGAGTAGAATTTCCAGGAAAGTCATTTCTTCTCTTAGCCTATAGACTATGGAATTCTGAGTTCTTAGTTCGCATTAGCGAGTTCGCTTCGTTATTGCATCTTCCGGATACGAACCTCAGTATCCTCATTATTCTTGAGCAAATCGACAAGCTCTGATACATCTGTATCCCCGTAATGGTACGGGTAGAGTACCTTTGGTTTAAAAGCATTGACCGCATCAGCAACCATCTCTGGAGTCATGGTATATGGTAGGTTCATCGGGAGAAAAGCAATTTCGATGTCTTCCTGCGCTTTCATCTCTGGTGTATTTTCTGTATCGCCTGCTATGTACACGCGTGTATCACCAAATGTGAGCACATATCCGTTACCTTCACCTTTAGGGTGGAAGAATTCTCCGCTCTCACGCTTATGCACAAGATTATAGGCCGGCACAGCCTCGATTTGAATTCCCTTAATGGTCTGTTTATCTCCGTTTTTCATGATTATTCCACCATCAACTTTTTCGGCACAAAGCTCTGTAAGTACGATAATAGTATTCTCCGACCGAATCTGCCCCAACGCAACCTGATCAAGGTGATCACCGTGGTGGTGAGTAAGTAGTATCAAATCGGCTTTTGGTAATTTGGAATAGTCTGCCAGACGGCTCCATGGATCAACATGGATCACCTTGTCGCCAAACTCGAACATCAGTGTACCGTGCCCGATAAAAGTTATTTGCAGTTCACCAGCCGATGTCTCGACTATATCCTTTTCGAATTCCTCCTGCGCCATCACCGGAATCGCAAAGCATATTAACAGTAAAGATATTGCACCCAGATTTATCATGAAAAACCTCCTTGCTTATCAAGTCTATCTCACCTTACTCCCATGTCAATATTGAATTCTTAACGCAAACATTCACCGTACAAAACAGCCCTCCCCTTGACATGAAGCACTGTAACTTTATAATAATAATGAAGCACAAAAGCATCATAGGAGACAGAGTATGAAGAAACACGCAGTTTGCATTGGTGTTGTAACACTATGTCTACCGCTAATGTTCGGTCACAGCGCAGTTCACTATGTCCATCCAGATTCAGCACTCAATAACATCCAGGCAGGCCTTGATCTATGTAGCCCCCACGATACTGTGCTCGTCGCTCCCGGGACTTATCAAGAAAACATTTCTTGGCCCTTTACTGAAGGTATCGACCTCATCAGTGAATATGGCTCTGATTCAACGACCATTCAAGGTCACGGTGATAGTGTTGTGATCGATATCTTCTGCTGTTTGGGTTTCAGAAACACAATAATTAGCGGTTTCACAATCGAGAACGGCGCGACGAACTGGTCGGGTGGTGGCATTCGTACGTTCAAGTCAGACGTGGTTATACGTGATAATCGTATCGCAGGTAATTCAGCCCAGTGGCGGGGTGCTGGACTGTATTTGGAGCTCAGTTCCGTCGAGGTCACCGGAAATGTCATTGAGCAAAACACCGCTCTCATCGGTGCAGGACTATACGTCACTGGCTATGGCGTTGTTATTCATGACAACATAATCAGGAACAACACGGCCGATAGCTTGGGCGGCGGTATCCACGCAAGTTACGAAAACATCACTGTTCGAGATAACCTCATAACACAAAACACAGCACAGTACGGTGGTGGTATTTTCTTTGATGCCCCTTCATACTGGACAACATCCCTCATTGCAACCAACACTATATCTGGCAATAGTGCCTCTGTTCTCGGTGGAGGCATCTACTGCAAAGCTATTGGGCTATCGCAACTCAATATCATGATTAACAACATTTGCGACAACCATCACTATGGTCTTTACAATGACGATACTGTGTTAATCACTGCAGAATACAACTGGTGGGGCGATGCAAGCGGCCCGTATCACCCAACCTTAAATCCGGCTGGCACCGGCGATTCAATTAGCGACTATGTAGATTTCCTACCCTGGTCACAAAATCCAGTTGGTATTGATGATGGACCTACAGAGAAACCACTTGAAGAAGGCAATAACCTACGTGCTACGATTATTAGTGGCAAATTGGAACTGCCTCATGATAAGAAATACCGCATAATCGACATTACCGGCCGAGAAATAGACGCAGGCAGACTGTCACCCGGCATATACTTCATTGAAATTGACGGAAGAGTCGTGAAGAAAGTCATCAAGATCAGGTAACCGCGCTACGCTCCAAACTCCGTAATCTCGAAATTCTGAATTCCCTTTCTTCCGAAAAACATGACAATTTTTTTTATAATGACTCAGTGACTTAATGACATGATGACAACGGTTTCTTTAGATCACATACTCCATATTGCCTGCCGTCTCCATGGATTGACACTGAAGGAGGACCGATTATAGTTATCCACTGGAGGTAACATGAACCGCCGTGATTTTGTGAAGACGCTGTTAGCCGGAGGAGCAAGTGCATTGTTGCATCGTGTCCATGCATTTGATCTGCCATCTGCATTAGCAAAATCGAGGTTTCTGCCTCCCGTACAGGTGAACACTTTCTCATCCGAGATCGTCATGAACAGCCGCCGATCATATCACGGTGGCTACACGAACAACATGTCCGACCAAATCCTGGCCAATGTCCTCTGGGCAACCTCCAGGGCGCCAATGATCGGCGCAAACCGGACGATCTATGTTGCCAACAATGATAATGTCTACTACTATGATCCATTACTTCATGACATCATTCTTCATCTTTCCGGAAATCACAAGTCAGAAGCAAATGCAGCCTTTGAAGTTGGCGTCGCGAGTGACCTTGCTGAAGATGCAGGCATTGCACTCCATTATGCTCTGCTTGCGTCGGTCTCTTTCTGGACAAATACGAGCAGCCAACCAGCCTGTTGTCCAAAAGAAAGTGCCCGGACCAATGCCAACAGCACATGGAATCCAACTACTAGTATTCATATTGCCAATTGCTATGGACTAATCGGAACGGTCAGCGGAATTAATTCGCAATGCGTTGCGATTTCATCCAACAGCAGCCTGCCTGACCCCTCGACCGACGGTCCTGTGCTACTGGAGAACGCCCTCGCTGACCTCCGTTACGCAGACCAATTCTCAAGTAATGACCCGACTCTTGAGCAACTATCCCAAATCGCCTGGGCGTCATACGGTAACACGCCGCACATGACATCCAACAATCGGGCCGGAATTACCGCGGCATCAGCTGTCGCTAATTATTACCTCACAGGACGTATCTATATCGTACGCCCCGAGGGCGTGGAACGGTATCACATTCGGCTCCCTTCTGGACAAGCGTCAACGCGAGATCACCGGATCGAAAGAGTAACCGACGGCGACCAGAGGCCACAACTAAGGGCAGCCGTGCCTAGAATACCCCAGGCCGCACCTGCATATTTTGTCTATTGCGCGGCGACTGCTGACCGCTGGCAGCGAGTTGAAGCCGGCTATTGCGCGGCAGGCGCTTTGCTTCAGGCAACCTCGATGGGTCTTCAGGGCTATTTCACGGGTGACTTCACCTCTGTTGAGCAGACCGCGATCATCAATGCTCTTAGCATACCTTCTTCACATCTGCCGCTGGTGGTTTTTTCCGGCGGCCAAGAGCTCACAGGCATAGGTGAAACAAAAAAAATGAATATCGGATCAATTGCTGCATTTCCTAACCCATTCAAGGAAAATACGCATATAAAATACGCACTTATGTCGACCGCACACGTGGATCTCTCGGTATATGACCTATCAGGTAGAAGGATCACAAATCTCGTAAATAGAAAACAACCCGCAGGCAACTTTGCGGTGAACTGGAATGGCACTGACACCTACGGCCGAAGATTGCCTGGAGGCAAGTACTCCGTTGTTTTGAGAACCTCGAATAAGAAACAAAGAACGATCATAGCCAAGATTAATTAGAGATGCTAACAGCAACTTAGAACACATCAAGAACCGTACCCTCAGTATTTCCCAAATTTTTTTCCCTTGTTCTCGATGACATAATGATGTGATTACATCGTGCCCATGTTGTGAGAAGATCTGTGACCCGTTTGTAAGACCTCCCAGTTATCATTCAACAATGGACAAGAAAAGAAGGGAGGAATGATGATGAAGAAATTCGTCCTGTGTATATTGGTCGTTGCAGTAGCGAGCGTGGCATACGCCCAGATCAACTGGACCGAACACACCATCGACAATAGTTTCGGCGGTGCGATCTCGATCTGGCCGGCTAACCTAGACAGTGATTCTGATATGGATATTGTTGGTGCGGCCTATAATCTGGGCGAGATATCATGGTGGGAAAATGAAGGCAGTGGAACTTTTACTGAGCATCCCGTGGTAACAGGTTTCACAGGAGTGATATTTGTGGTCGCCGGAGATCTGGATGGCGATTCTGACACCGATATTATCGCTGCCTCCAACTCGTCAGATCGCATCGTTTGGTGGGTAAATGATGGCAATGAGAACTTCACTCCGGATACTATCACTGATAATTTCGACGGCGTTCATTCCGTGTACATCGTTGATCTTGATTCAGATAGTGACATGGATCTCGTCGCGGCTGCATACAATGCCGACGCCATCCATTGGTGGGAAAATGACGGTAGTGAAAATTTCACCGAGCATGCAATAACTGACACATTTAACGGCGCCTGGACTGCCTACCCCGCAGACGTCGATGAAGACGGTGATGTCGATATCGTAGGTGCAGCCCGTGAAGCTGACGAGATATGCTATTTTGAGAATGACGGTAATGAAAACTTCACACCGCACACGGTCGACAATATGTTCGACGGAGCTCATATTGTCATTACTGGCGATATCGACTCGGACAATGATATTGATCTGGTTGCAACGGCAAGGCACGCAGACGACATAGCGTGGTATGAGAACGACGGCAGCGAGAATTTCACAAAACATATCATTACTGACAATTACGACTGGCCGACCTTTGTTTACCCTTCTGATATAGACGATGACTCGGATATTGATATTGTCAGCGCCGGATACTATGCAAATGATATCTCGTGGTGGGAAAACGATGGAAACGAGAATTTCACCAAACGGACGATCAGCTCGAGCTTCAGCGGTGCGATTCCCGTCTCTGCAGTTGATCTCGATAACGATACAGACATCGATGTCGTCGCGGCTGCGTATGACATCAACAGTATTAAATGGTGGGAAAGCAACCTAATCGGCATCGGCGAAGGAAGTACCGGTTTCGTGCCAGGAAACCGTTCTGGTGCCTCGATCATGAATTCAATTCAGCAACTGGGATTGGATCATCTTGCTTCATATGCTATCTTCGACGTGTCTGGAAGGGAAACCCGTCATGCTGAGCTGGCACCGGGAACATATTTTGTAATGACTGACAACGATGATATATTCAAGGTGGTGCTGGTGAGGTAGGAAGCTCTCCCTTTAAGCATTACGCTGTACGCTTGACATCCGATTCTAGGCGCTCATCACTCTACGAAGCAGAGAAACATCTCTCCTCTCGAGGGAGAGGGCAAGGTTGAGAGAAGATTTCTACACCCGACGCCTCACGCTTGACACTTGACGCCCGACTACGTTGTACTATAATACTTCAGCATTTTTCTTATCGATATGATCACACCTACGACCAGCAATTTAACACTCCGCGACAAGTTTAACCACCTTCTCGCCCGCACCGGGCTAAGACGCGATCGTTTTCGTATTCAGCCTGGGCTCTATGCCCTCGGTAAACCAAACAAGCAATCACAGATATTTGTCACGGCCAATTACGGCCTGAGTTTCGATACACTGCGCAGTGCATTATCAAAGATCGACTGCTATATACTCGTATTGGACACAAAAGGTATAAATGTATGGTGCGCTGCAGGCAAGGGCACTTTCGGAACCGAAGAACTAGTAACTCGTATAAAAAGCGTGAATCTCAATCAATATGTCGAGAAAATGCTGTTGATCTTGCCCCAACTTGGGGCGTCAGGTGTTGCCGCACATGAAGTGGCAAAACGCACAGGATTCAGGGTCGAATACGGACCGGTCAGGGCAAAGGACATTCCAGAATTCCTGCGTAACGGCAAAGCCACGCCAGGGATGCGCCTCGTGACTTTCAACCTATTGGATCGCCTGATACTGATTCCTGCGGAAATAACTCATTTGATATTACCGACTGTATTTCTTATGGCATTATTGTATGTTGCAAGTGGAATGCTCCCCACTCTTGCTCTACTAGCAATAGTGGTGGTCAACTTGATCATATTTCCTATTCTGCTTCCCTGGATACCAACGCCGAATTTCAGCACTAAAGGATTCTTGCTGGGCAGCATTATTGCCATACCATTTTTCCTTACGGCGTTGTTTGAAAATCCTCTTGCTGCATGGTGGAAGAGGCTTGGCTGGTCTATACCTTACCTGCTAATCCTGCCACCGATTATTGCATTTCTCGCTCTCATCACCACCGGAGTAACGAACTATACTTCCACCAGCGGCGTAAAACGGGAGGTCTTAGCGTATTTTCCAACTATACTCTGGATGTTTTGCGGCGGCGTATTACTGAGTTTGATATTTAGATTCATCCACTAGTGACAGATGATTAAAAGCAAATATCTGGACACCACACTACGATATAATCCCGAGCTCTGCACCGGCTGCGGAATGTGCTGTGATGTCTGTCCGCATGGCGTGTTTATATTGACCGGCCAGATTGCAGAACTAGTCAAGCCGTTAGCGTGCATGGAATGCGGGGCGTGCGCGCGCAACTGCCCCACCGCCGCGATCACGGTCAAAGCAGGAACTGGCTGTGCAACGGCTCAATTCGTTGCGGCGCTGAAAGGTTCCAAAGAACCTACCTGCGATTGCTGCTAGTGTTCACATCGCAATGTCAAATCTCGGCATTTGACATTGACTCCCTCGTCTTCCCCTCTAATACTATTCACTACGATACTTTGATAATTGTCGTAGTGACGTACTGTCGTCCAATGCCGATGTGATTCTGAGAAGCACTTTACTTCAATTTTTCCGCTATTGAAGCCGCGCCTGTATCCATATCCCTTTCAAAATCATGGAAGAGTTTCGAAATGATAGCGCCAGGTAGAATTGTCGCTTTCCTTTCTGCGGCATTTCGACTCATCAAAGCCACTGCCTGCTTACCACCCATGAACTTAAAGGGAAAGCCCATCGTAACAAAAGGAAGAACCTTCTTTCCTGTCAGATCACCCAGGCCCTTTATACATGCAATGATCACTGGCGATGCAGAAAACCCCCATACTGGTCCCCCCAGAAGCAAAATGTCGTATGATTTGATATCTGGTAAGTTAGTAATGGTGAATGGTTTACAACTGCGTACCGATCCTGACTCGACCTGCACATCGGTCTCGATCTGTATCAAATCTGTGCTGTGGCCATCTTTTTTCAAGATATCGGCGATCCGGTCGGCAAACTTCCTGGTCGTGCCTGTCTTTGAATGCACAATAATGCCAATCTTCATCAATCCTCCTTGAAATTGCCCGCATTATAGTTGAAGTTGGAGCAATGTCAAGTGATACTTATGTGTACTATTGAACATGGATTCCGCTCATATCCATATTCAGCCAGCAGCAACAAACATTCTTATGTAAATGTCACACGCCATCTATTTTGGGAACGTCTAATCTGCAGCACCTTGCTCATCCTAATGGTTGAATACCAGTGACTGAAATATTAAAGCTGTTGACATGGACAGATGCTGCCTTATTATTTGTCTCATGAAAGTCCTTGCTTTGCTTGGCAGTCCTAGGAAGGGCGGTAACTCGGATATTCTTGCTGACGAGTTGCTCAAAGGAGCAGCACAAGCCGGCGCAGACACAAAAAAGTTATACCTTGATGATTTCGCGATCCGACCAATCGGCGAAGTTGCAGATAATAGCCGCGCCCGGAGTGATTCAAGAGCAGATGATGATTTCCTTAAGATACTCGAAACCTTCTTGGATGCACAGATTATTATCTGGTCAACGCCTATCTACTGGGCAGGAGTGTCGGCGCAAATGAAATGTTTCATCGACCGCATGTCGTCGTATTTCAATAACCCGCAATATGCTGAACGTTTCACTGGCAAGGGTCATATATTCCTGTGTACTTACGGCCGGGATGACATTGAGTACAGCAAGCTCGTCACCGAACCCATTAAGAATGTGATAGAAACATTAAGAGGTATCTACCTTGGCGACATCTGCGTTCCATCATGCTACGAGAAAGGCAAGATTCTCGCAAAACCCGAAATTTTTAAGCAAGCGTCTGACATGGGCAAGAATGCAGTAATACATATGATCAATCAGATAACCACAATGTAGCGTAGCCCGTGGTTGCCCAATCTATTGGGCTTGAATGGTGCGCAACAACATAGCTGATGATTTTGTCAACTTCCAGGAAAACTATTGATTAGCTCAATCGCAAATTCAAGGATTCTGTCTATATTATTCTCTAAGTCTTCTTTGGTATTAGTAATCCTCAAGTCTGGCGGTACGCCGATCCCTTCCCAGCATATTCCATTATGATCCTTGAACATATTTATCGAAAGTGAGTAATACCAACTATTGGGAAGTTTTTTTGCGTCAGCATCAGCAAAGCAACCGGCGGTGAAATCACCGACAATAGTAGCATGTGGAAGCACGCGCATTGCCAGTGCAAAATTCTCGGCGGCACTACCTGAAGTGTAATCTGTAAGCAGAACTAAGGGTTTCGTGAATTGCATAGGACCATCGGGCTCTACGTACCACATCACAGGTGCAGCAAAATCCCCGTGTCCAGGGCCGCTTTTCTCCTCTATTGTCATGTACAATCTCCTCTCATCTGCAAAACGGTCAGCAATCGCCTTTCCGACCCTATCATCGCCACCGCCGTTCCTTCTAACGTCGATGATAATACCCCTTGCGTTTTTGAAATTAGCGATGATTTCATCAATGATTGCTGAGCTCTTATCGACATCGTCGAATTTATTGAAGTGGAAATAGCCAATATCATCCGTTAGCCATGTATATGCAAATATACCTTCATGTCTTTCATGCAGCTCCGTTGTGATATATTTCTTATCTATTGGCCGTTGCTTAAAATAACTGATGAAATTTTCCATACTTCCGAATCTTCCCATCAACATTTCATGCGACTTGCCAGACCTAAAACTTCTCGTCGGGTTCCTTGAATCAAGTCTGACATGAAGATCGTTAAGGTGGCTAAGCATGTTGGACATAATTTCGAATAACTCATCTTCACTGGTCTGCGGCGTAACCTTTTTACGGTATACTATGTAAAGAAGGTCCCAATCGATGCGTTTCGCCAAGAAAAGAGCATAACGTTTGTCAAATTCCTGCCACAGATGTTCAAAATTTTTCTCGGGGTCGCTCAACTCTTGCGCACTTGTTACAGCAACGCCGATCAATAATAGCCAAAAAAAAGATAATGATATATATTCGTACATCCTATTAGCGTCCTTTCTTTGGAATAATAATCCATCCTACACCCGATACAAAAGCATTGTGCGTACATCAATATCCCATGCGTACAAGTTTGAGAACAAGTCCGCCGCCTTTGACCCACGGTGCCTGCACGCCATCAAATGAATATTCATCGACGAATTTCAACATCATTGTGTTTTTTTCAATCTGATAATCGCAGATGAGCTTGCCGCCCATGAAATCCGGGATCCGCGCAACGACCGGGTGTGCGATAAGTGTATTACCATCTATCTCATATGTGCCCGCGTTAACGACCAATGAGTCAAAGCGTTCGATCTTCTCCGCATCGGTCGGATTCCAGCGCTTCGCAAAAGGGCGCTGCGCTTCGGCACCAAATACCCAGACCATGCTGTAGAAACTGGATGTAAAGACAATAATGCTCGGCAGAGGCTTGCCGGCAATTGGTTCTGACCCGCCCTGCCGCGCGACGTTCTCAACCTTCCATACGCCAACTACACCCCTGGGTTCCATTTTGTGACCACAATCTTTATGCATAATCTGTATAAAGTATAACAACTAAAAACACAGTGGTCAACCAGTAAGAATTTTGCTTTCCTGCTTGTCATTTCATGTAAGGTTCCAATATCTTCTCTCTCAATCCAGCAATTGCCTTTTCTGCTTCGGGCGTCACGCCATTCATCATAACGCCAAGCGCGAGATCCTTGCCTCTAAAAATTAGTGCTGTGCAGTAGAAGGTACCTGCACTGCCATTATGACGGCTAACTTTGTAACCTTCATGCTCCCGCAAGCCCCACCCCACTGCATACTGCATCGAAGAGTCGGTACAGGGGTGCAGAAATTGATACGCTGTCGCCGTGATTATTGTATCCCTACCATGCAATCCAATGAGGTTGATCTGCAGAAACTTGGCATAGTCCCGGATAGACATGCTAATATCCCCCGCTGCATTACATATCTTCGGCAACTGATACTCATCGTGCGGGTCATGTGGACATACGTGATCACTATCTGTATCGAAGTAGTGTCCCCAAGGCTGATTATCATCTTCATACGCGGGCCAGCCGAAAGTGCCTGAGATTGCCAAAGGTCGAAAAAGCTCATCCTGCATGAGCTGCTCCCACGATTTGCCACTCACCTTCTGTAACATAGCTGCGGCAATGCCATAGCCTGCATTAGAATACGTATACCCTCGTGCCGTATCAATATCCACTGGTTCCTGCTGCAGAAGCCAGCCAGTGAAGGCGTTCCGCTGCTCAACACTGTCACCCTGGAATTCCGGCAATTGTGCGAATTCCGCGCCCGATGTGAACGGCATGATCCTTGCCCGGTGTGACATTAGATCCTTCAGCGTCTTGTCTTTGTAAACGTCGCGTGCCGCTTCCGCGAATTCGGGGAATACATCGATTATACGTGAATCCCAGTCGATCAATCCCCTTTCAACGAGCACGGCAGCAACAAATCCGGTTATGGCTTTTGTATTGGAACCGATGTGAAATCTGTCATCAACCCTGACCGAATCAGGAGCACCCAGCTTCCTCAGACCGTCAACACCGATAGCCAGAATGGATTCGCTGGTCAGAACAACGGCCGCAATGCCCGGGATACCATATTCTTCTCTGTATTCTCGTAAACACTGCCTGAGTGCATCTGCGCTTGTCATTGTCGGTTGCTTGACGGCTTCACTGTACCCTAGCAATGCAAGCATCGAGGCAAGGATCCATGCTGCTTTGAAATGTCTTTTCATGCAACCTCCTTATATAATCATTTTCTGTAATAGAGAGTTTAGGAACTTCAGATGGCACGATAAATAACCTTCGAACAAAGCTGATCATAAAGCGCTATATTGTATAATACGCACGAATTATCGATAAGTTTCACCCGATTTATTGTCGCCCACAAGGATATGCAGCATCCAATGAACACAGCACGCATGTGCAAATGACATGATTACTTAGTAGCTCAATAACCTATTTGTTATTCGGGTCTTGCATTTCAATGTCCAAGAGCTATATTAATCTGTGATGGCACCACAGCATAGACCGGTGTTCATTCATTCTGTTTTTGCAGCAGTATTATTGATCGCAATTTCATGCAGACCTAATTCCGGCATAAATAAGCCGGCAATTGCCAAAAAGCATGAGATTCAGTTTAAACTTGAACGAAATAACATATTGCTGCCGGTAAAAGTGGGTGATTCGCGTGTGTTCAATATCATTCTTGATACAGGCATGCATTTTGAAGGACTCCTACTATATAATATTGCTCCAGAAGACAGCATCACACTCGAGAACGCGATCGAGGTTGAGGTTCCAGGTGCGGGTGGAGGTGCACCGTCTCCCGCGCTAATGGTAGATTCAATATCATTTCTTGTGGGCGACCTAGAGTTCAAAAATCAAAGACTTATAATCTTGCAGAGCGACATCATGAAAGGCTTCGCGTCTGAGGGTGTTACCGGATACTCCCTCTTTGGCAAATACATCGTCCACGTTGACTATGACCGTATGGCTATAGTACTCCATGAATCGAAAGCCGTAATTGATTCGACCTGGGAAAGGCTTCATATGACTTTCAAAGAATACAAAATTCCCTGGATTGAGGCAGTAGTTAACATTGACGGAGAACAAGATATCCCGATCTCCTGTTATATAGATCTTGCTTCAAGTGATGCCCTCGAATTATTGGTGAAAGAAAACATGAAGTTCAACCTTCCTGAGGATTTAGAGGATGCGTATCTGGGTAGAGGATTAAGCGGCGATATCTACGGACACAAGGGCAGAATTGCCGCGTTAAAGCTGGGATCTTTCTACTTGGAAGACGTGATGACCCATTTCGCCCCTGCCGAGATAAGATCAAAGCAGGAAAATGCCGACGGGATCATTGGTAACAATGCACTAAGAAGATTCAATGTAATCTTTGATTACAAGAGAGCAAGACTTTATATCAAACCTAACGAATACTTCAGCGAACCGTTCTGAAGACGCTTAACGCTTCAGGCTCAACACAGCACGCCTAAACGTATTCCAGTCATTACGAAGCGCCCCGTCTTCATATTACTTTCATAACACAACAAGGGATATCACGGCAGTCTTGACCGAAAGAATGAGCAAACGAACGTTTGCCTCCTAAGCTTAATAACATCACTCCATTTTCGCAGGCACGCCAATCCATCTTGGAACATTGTTCAGGTATTCTTGATAAGCCCCACAATATTTACCAAGACAATATCTTTCTTCTATGAGCGCCTCTCTATGAAGGCAGAAAGCCATCAGTATGGTGAGGAATATAAGTAAGAATGAAAGAGAAGCGATACCGGCACCCATGCAGATTAAAATAATGGCCAGGTACATCGGGTGTCTCGAAATTTTGTAAGCGCCTTTCGTAATCACCTGATCCGGATTTCCGGCAATAAAGTCAAAGGTGGCAGTGGTCATTAATATCGCCCCAACAACAAATATAAGAAGGCCAACATAAAACCAGACAGTCGCAAACTGAAAAGGCAAAAAAACAGAATATGCCAAGGCTAGTAACCAAAGAATATTTGCGGTTGTACCCGTATATCTTTCAAATCGATTTCTCCTAAACTCCTTTGGGATGTGACTTCTTTCCCTCACATCTTTCCCGACAAACGCCATGACGAGCATCTGTATTGCAAATATAAACATGAATATCCACGCGTTCCATAGGCCTATTCTTAGGGCCGGTGTCAACGACATCTCACACCTCCTTCATAGCACTCACTGCTTACGCGCTTTCACAATATAATAATGCCACGTCGTCGAGATTCCGTTTTCCCCTCCATACTGCTGTGCTAGTGCCTTGACAATATCCCTATCCTTACTTCGGTCGAAGTCTTTCACTAGCGGCACCATCTCGATCGTGTCCATGAGAGCTTCTTCGTCTCGGAAACGCTCCTGTTCTCTGTAATCTTCAATCCCTTCAATCGTGAAGCCAGCATCAGCTAACCCTCGACATACTTCCTCTTTCCACTTATCCATGACACGAGGAATGCAAAAACTTTCGACCTCAATCCTGTTCCCAAAGAATTCCTTGATTTCCCGGTCAGCATCAGGGCCAAGGCCATATTCGAAGAAATAGCCACCTTGCTGAAGTGCGCGGTATGCTTCATGTGGTGAGTATTCGGCCAACCGGTTAATCACAACATCAAGGGACAATCCAGAAAACGGGAGCGCCATGCCGTCGCCTCTAATGAACAACACGTTTGGCGAAGATGAATTGTTGCTTTTTGCGATTTGAATCATTGCATCTGAGATATCTAAACCGAAAAATTGAATTCCTGCGCAAGTTGATGCCAGGGCCTGAAGAATATGCCCGGTTCCACAGCCAATATCAAGGAGTTTCATGCCTTGGCAGAGGTTTGATAGTATTATCTTCGTATACGGATTTTGCCCCTCTCTCCTATCATGTTTGATCGCTTTGTCCCTGAGCAACGCCTGCCGCTTGGTATCACCTTTACTAGTCATTAAAAGCCAACGAAATCAAACATTCCTTGCCTGATGTTCTGATGTACTGGTATACTTCTGCTGGGTTTTCGCTTTCCGCAATTCGTAATTCTCTGTTTCCCTTTATTCCACACTTTCGATAACCTGCAGTTCATCTCTAATTCTCTTCTTCGCCATATCGATGACAGTTAATATGTCATGATGAGTAGTTTCCGGCAAGTTGTTGAAATCCATCAGTGTATGTTCAAACCCATGATTAGGCATAAACTCATCTATTGTTAGCCGCAAAGCTTGCATAGCTGTATTATGATGATTATACTCACCCATCTTTTGGATTGAAGCATATTTTATCGCACAAAAAAGGCTCCATTTATTGTTGGCAATATCGTCCTCACACCTTCTGTCATCCGTTTTGTGCCAGTTGGCCGAATCAGCGAGCAACTGTTCGGCCATCTCCAGGGCCTCCAGATCAACTTTTCTGACTGGAGGACAATACCACCAATAAATCGCAAAAGATAACTCATTATCTCCTATCTCCAACATTTCCCACAGAAAATAGCCTAAAGTAGTTTTCATATATATATCTTCGAAGCCGCGGTGATCTACCACTTCATACTCTATTTCCGTTACTTTGCCATTCGGATAGGTTAATGTGCCCATTATCCTTTGATTGCGTACAATCGCGAACAGCTTTTCCTTGTTAACACCATCGTCCAAAGAACTTTTCGGCAAATCCATTGAAAAAACAAAACCTTCTAGATACTCGCTTCCTCCTTCCAGCTTTTCATTCTGTATTTCATACCTGAATGGAAGATAATCATCAGGTAATTCCTCCTGCCCATACCCTATGATTACTCCAAGATTAAGAACCACTAGAAATGCTAATATTCTATTTTCCATTATTCATCTCCAGTTCCGTCCGGTGGTCTGAATAATGAAGGATCAGGCGGTTCTTCGCTGCCGGTAAGCGAGATCATCTCGTACATGGTCACGCCATTCTCGTACACTGCCCAGTTGGGCACCCTTAGATCGCCGAATTGTTTCATCGGCCCGAACGTATACCGGTATTGCGTGGTCGCCCAAACCAGAGGCTCTCTTCTCGCATTCAGAATGATCCAGCCATGCATAATAGTGTCTGGCCCGAGGAATTCCAGGCGGCGGCTGTGCGGGATATCTCCTTCGCCAAATCGAACCTCATAATACGGATCACCAATTGCTATACCGCGGGCAATCCGGTATATACTAAAAGGCGCTCGCTCCATTGCATTGTCAAACGACTCTTCACTGCCGAATGCGAACTCGCCATTAGTTATTGACCAGTACCTATGTTCGGGACTATAGGCTCTTATTCTATGGTGGCTCTCACTTTTCTCTTCGACCCAAGATCGCGGGCCGCTAAGGTCGAGGACCTCATTTTCGATGTAAGATTCAACTCTATACCATGGATACCACCTATGCACAAAATGAATGCTTTTCAGCTGCGCCCAGACTTCCATGCCACCCATGGTTTCAACCATTGCCTCGGCTTCGGCAATCGCTAACGGTTCACCCCGCACACCGCCTGCCTTTTCCTGCGCCAAACCAAGCTGGCAAACCAGCAAGACCACGCCCATCACTATCAAAGACGATTTCATAACATCCTCCGATAAACAAAACGCGACAATCTCACAATACACACCCTGCTTCACACTCAACGCAGTGCGCTTTTAACATAATGTTGCAGTCGGATTACATATTGCGAAACTCGCTATTATTATTCCCTGCACCGCGCTCCTCTGATTTAATTGATGGCTATTTCACCTTACTTCTTATCCATTCTACGATATCTTCACCCAACTTCTCTCTAACGTTACCAAAAGAATGGTCTGTGTGATAAGCAATGACTTCAACATGGTGAGCATTATGTCTCTTCATAGCCCGATATAGTGGCGCCAGGTGATGTTCGATCGTAACGTTGACATCATCCCAGCCCCCAATCAACAAGATTTCTCTATCTGCAAGTCCAGGCGCGTTTAACCTTAAATCATAAAGATCTACGTTATCAATTAGCTCTTGCAGTGCAACATGACCTTCAAATTGGATTGGTCCTTCAGGCGCTTTGTATTCATCAAACATTTCATTTATCATTTTGGCCATAGCATCATTACGCAGATATTCCCTGGCAAATTCCCCATGATCAGTTCCCGCAATAGAAATGATCCTTCTTATTTGAGGATGGCTCGCTGCGAAGGCCAATGCCATACCTCCTCCGTAGCTATCTCCACATAATACAATGTTCGAAGTATCAATTTTGAATGCGCTAACAGTTTCTGTATTGTGCAGGTAGTCAAAAGCAGCCTGAATGTCACCGATTGTATTCTCCAAACTGAACCGTCCCTCGCTTCTGTGTGTACCTCGATAATTGAAAGTAAAAGCATTTATGCCTGATGCCGAGATTCGTTTGCCCAATCCCAGCACGTCCGACGGATTCCCCGGAAAGCCCTGCAACAACAAAACAGTGGCTAATGGTCCTTTACCTTTGGCGGGGTAGAACATGCCTTTTAAAACGCATCCATTACTATTAAAATCGACACTGACAGGCTCACCATATATCATTTCTATGTGTAACAGCAGACTTCCAAGGAATGCAAAAGGAACAATACAGAATCTCCCTAATTTCACATAACGCCGTTTCATTCAAACCTCCTTCCTAAAAGATGTCTTACAAGTGTTGCCGATTGTGGCCGAAGCAATTTCACTATAAGACCAGCCTTCTGCTTTGGTCATTTGGATTTCAAGTTTTGGTATTGCTTCGTATTTGGATATTCGGATTTAGGATTTTCCTTCTTTTTACCAACTACATAGTACATACTACTTACCATCGCAAACTGAGATCGGTGTTCGTTCTTACCGTATCGACGCATACCCTCCCTCGACCCCGTTCTTCGAGAGGATAACCTGCCACAACTGATTCTTCCTCGCCCTGAAAGCACCGGCGGATGAGAGCAGGAAGTACCTCCACATCCGGTAAAACCGTTCATCATAGTTTGATCTTATCTTGTCCCAGCTGTTCATGAAATTACGGTACCATGACATCAGCGTCTTGTCATAATCAGTGCTGAAATTATGCCAGTCTTCCATGACAAATAGCATCTCAGTCGAAGCAGCTATTTGCTTGATCGAGGGAAGCAGACCATTGGGAAAAATATACTTGTCTGTCCATGGTTCTGGAGCCTTCACTGACCAATTGCCGCCAATCGTGTGCAGCAGAAACAAACCATCATCCTTCAGACACTTGTAGACATGCTTCATAAATGTTTTATAGTTCTTGTAGCCTACGTGCTCGAACATGCCGACTGACACGACATGATCAAAGGTTTCGTCAATATCTCGATAATCCTGCAACCTTATTTCAACCGGCAAACCCTTGCACCGATCTCTTGCCAGCGCTACCTGCTCTTTGGATACCGTGATCCCGACTGCAGCGGCACCATAGTTCTCGGCTGCAAATTTGACAAAACTTCCCCAACCGCAACCAATATCCAGCACCCGCATTCCGGGTTTTATTCCGATTTTGCGACAGATCAGATCAAGCTTATTTTCTTGTGCCTCATCAAGTGACTGCGCGTTCTTCCAGTAGGCACAGCTGTATACCATCCGTTTGTCGAGCATGTTCTCGAACAGATCATTACCCAGATCATAATGCCGTTCACCGATCTGGAACGCTCTGGCTTTTGACTGCAGATTGTAGATCCGGGCCCATAGCGCCCTCAAAAGCAGCCGCCAGTTCAACCTCACCTTATGTTCAAGGTCGGCGCGGATAATGCGGTAAAAGAACTGGTCCAATTCCTCACAGTCCCACCAGCCGTCCATATAGGACTCGCCAAGGCCGAGCGAACCCTGCGACAACACCCTCTGATACAGATCTTCATTATGAACCTGTATATCCCAGGGATGCTGTCCATTAATATCCACATCCGCCAATGCCAGTAATTCATCCGCTGTCTTTCTTAAATTCGCCATGCTAAGTTCTATCTATGATTGTGCTTGATGCTTTTCAAATATCTGATCAGCAGTATAAGACTCACCAATGTCAGAACGCCCATTGCAGCCGAAATTCCATAGCCTGCCTCAAGGCCCCTCGCCCGCATTACAATATTCAAAGCGCATATTGTTAAATCCATTAAGAACATGAAAACAAGCACGGTCGGCGCAAGTAACAGGCCAAGAGGCTCCTTTCGTAGCAGTAGAATACCGACCATCAAGAAACCGGGTAGAACAATAGACAAATCCAGAACATGTACAGGGTTGGTCATTAGGCCAATCTCGAATAGGTTCTCTGGTGCCGACCCGGCAATCAACACCGGTACGACCTCTGAAAGCCAAAGCATATAGAACACGCACGCGATCACGATCAAATAAATCCCAACCACCTTGGCAGGCACTTTCTCTTCAAACCATTCTGCAACATCTTCTTTGAGTTGCGATATAAGAAAATAGACAAAAGAGTAGAACGACAACCCGAGAATCAGACAATAAAAAATAAAAAGACGATTAAAATGGACGGCAAAACAATATATTACAAACGAGTAAATGAGGTAAAATATCACGCCACTCCATAACAGCAACGCTATTCTGCTCTTTCTCTGGATGAAGATCGCGGCAACTATCAGGAAAGGAACTAATATCAACAGATCGAACATATCCTGCCCAACTGCTTGCGCGGTCCAATTCGGCGTTTCATTCGAATAGGTATTGGGAAAAAATAAACCAACAACG
>Ga0209536_100005199_pt1 | contig 20329 bp, 12 predicted proteins | sample DeeMarSeWOR28_12_FD_187461 | JGI IMG/M metagenome (GOLD analysis project Ga0209536, IMG submission 187461) | Marine sediment microbial communities from White Oak River estuary, North Carolina - WOR-2-8_12 (SPAdes) (version 2) | ecosystem: Environmental > Aquatic > Marine > Intertidal zone >...
TCAACAACCTGACGGAGTTCGCACCCATCGCCGAGCGCCGCGGCGAAGCTGAGCGAGCCCGCCGTTGGCTCGATGTCGCAGAATCCATCGCCGCGGCCCTGGAAGCGCACGCCTGGGATGGTGAGTGGTATCTACGCGCTTTCTTCGACGACGGGACGCCGCTCGGTTCCGCCCTCAGCGACGAGTGCCAGATCGATTCCATCGCGCAGTCCTGGGCCGTGATCTCCGGCGCCGGCGACGAGACGCGGGCACGTCAGGCCATGCACTCGGTTGAACGACGCCTGGTCCGCAGCAAGGATGGCCTCGTCTTACTGTTCGAGCCGCCCTTCGACCGAACGACCCACGACCCCGGATATATCAAGGGTTACGTGCCCGGCATCCGCGAGAACGGCGGCCAGTATACCCACGCCGCCGTCTGGAGCGTCGTGGCGTTCGCCATGCTGGGCGAAGGCGACAAGGCAGTGGAACTGTTCAACACGCTCAGCCCTATCCACCACGCCAGCAGCCGCGCGGACATCCATCGCTATAAGGCGGAACCCTACGCCGTCGCCGCCGACGTTTACTCGCAGCCGCCCCACGTGGGTCGCGGTGGCTGGACGTGGTATACCGGTGCCGCCGGTTGGCTTTACCGCGCGGGCATCGAATGGATACTGGGCTTCCGCAAGCGCGGCTCTTGCCTGCACATCGATCCGTGCATCCCCAGCGACTGGGAGGAGTTCACGCTCACTTATCGCTACGGCACCAGCATGTACCGGATCACGGTGGAGAACCCCAACGGAGTCTGCCGCGGCGTATCGGATATCGTGCTGGACGGGAAGCCACTCGAAGTCGGTGCGCCGATAACTCTGAGCGATGACGGGGCCGAGCACGAGGCAACGGTCTTGCTCGGCTAGTTCATCACGACCGCCAGACCTCCCGTCACTTCGTCGCGACCAGCACCAACCGCTGGGCCTCGTGGTCGTAGGGAGCCCCCGCCAGACTCCCGCGGGTTTCCACCTTCGAAAAACCACAACCCACAAAAAGGCTCTCGAGCTCGTAGGCCGAGTAGAGGCGGTGGGATACACGGAATTCCGAGCGCTCGTCACCGTTCAGCCTGATCCAGCGGTTCGACAGCCAGCTCCACGACTGCTGGAGTTCACGCTCGAACAGCCAGATCTCACCGTTCTTCTCCTGCCACTCTCGAGGCTGGAAAATCCGCGCCAGGTTCTCCTTCCCCATCATGTCCAGAACCAGCTTCCCCCCGGGCTTTAGCGACTCGAAGATGTTCCCGGCCACGCGCCGGTCGTCGTCCCGGTCCTCGAAATAACCGAACGAGGTCAAGAGATTAGTTACGACGTCGAAGGCCTCCGGCCGCGAGAATTCCCGCATATCACTTTCCACCCATTCGATATCCAGGCCTTCCTCCCTCGCGCGACGCGCGGCCTCGGCCAGGAAGCGAGCGGTGCGATCGACTCCAGTGACGGTGAACCCGCGACGCGCCAGTTCGATGGAGTGACGGCCCGGCCCACAGCACAGGTCGAGTACGCTTGCCGGCGGACGGATTTCCAAGAGGCCGATGATGTCATCGACCTCCGCAACGGTTCCCTCCCACCGCGCCGGATTGAACATCCAGCTCTCCGTCGCCGCCCACATGACGTCGTCATCGTACCAGGTCATCGGATGCCTCCAACGCTCGTTCGCCTGCGACCCTTGTTCTAGTGACGGTAAGATCAATCGACAGCCCGGGCGGTGCGAGAGCAAGGTCTGGGGACGTGTCCGAATCCGGGATATGACATCCCGCAAGAGGACACCCGCCCGGTCCCGCGGAAGCGCCTCGAGGGTCTCATCGCCACTCGACTCCCTCGTGATTACTGTGATGAAGGCCGGAGGATGGCGACCCTCGCTGACGCGCGAGAACGGCACGCAGGTTGCCTTTGAGTGCGGGTGGACGACCACCGACGTCCGCGACCTCGACTCCACCGCGTCGCGGCAACATAAGAGGTGAAGGCGATGCGCTTCGTTCTCCAAGATCTACGCTACGCCGCTCGAGTGCTGAAAAGGGCGCCCAGCGCCACACTGGCCGTCGTCGTCGTGATGGCACTCGGCATCGGTGCCGGAACCGCGGTATTCAGCCTGCTAAACGATCTGTTGCTCCAGCCGCTCAACGTCGCTCAACCGGAGCGTCTCGCGTCGGTCTACACATCTCATGTCGGCGGACAGACATACGGCAACACGTCATATCCCGACTATATCGACTACAAAGAACGCAACGAAGCCTTCTCCGTGCTCGCGGCGCATACGTATGCGCCCATGGCTTTAAGGGGAACGGGTGAAGCCCACGTCGTGATTGGGCAGCTGGTAAGTTGGGACTACTTCGCCGCGCTGGGGATCGACCCGCACCTGGGCAGGAGCTTTCTGCCCGAGGAGGATGAAACGCTCGGCACGCACGCTGTGGTCGTCTTGAGCCACGGCGCGTGGGAAAGCTACTTCGGATCCGATCCCGGGATCATCGGGACGACGATCCGCATCAATGATTACCCATTCACCGTAGTCGGAGTGGCGCCCCGCGGCTTCAAGGGCCTGGTCACCATCACAGAGCCCGCAATCTGGGCCCCGCTCGCGATGGTCGAACGTGCGCTCCCCTATACACCCAACATCGATAGCCGCATCGACCCCTGGCTCCAGCTCTTCGGCCGCCTGAAACCCGGTGTCTCCCTCCCCGACGCTCAGGCCGCCATGGACGTGCTCGCGGCCAATCTCGCCGACGAGTACTCAGACTCGAACCGAGGCAGGGGAATCACCCTGGATGAGCTCGATGCCGGTCGACTCTCCAATCCCCAGGCGACCGCCGGCGTCCGCGGAATCATGACCCTGTTGATGGGAGTGGTAGGCCTCGTACTGATCATCGCATGCCTTAACGTCACTGCGGTCCAGCTCGCCCAGGCGACCGGACGACACCGGGAGATCGCGTTGCGGCAGGCTCTCGGGGCCCCGCGCTGGCGCATAGTGCGCCAGCTCCTGATCGAGAGCGCCACCCTGGCCGTCATAGGAGGTGGGATCGGGCTGTGGGTCGCGGCGGTGGCGGTCGATGGGCTGCAAGCCCTTCAGCCTCGCACCGAGTTCCCGCTGCAGTTTCGGTTCGAGGTCGATGGCCGAGTCCTGGCGTTCACGTTCCTGGTGGCCGTAGCCGCCGGGGTGCTCTCGGGGCTCGCGCCCGCGTTGCAGTCGCTGCGCCCAAGCCATTCGGATGCCCTCAAACAACAGGGGTATTCGCTTACGCAAGGCCGCTCGAGCGCCCGGCTACAAGGCGCCCTGGTCGTTGGGCAGATCGCCCTGTCGCTGGCTTTGCTCTGCGGAGCGGGTTTGCTGGTGCGCAGCCTGAAGAACGTGCTGGATGTCGATCCTGGCTTCGACCTGAGAGCTGGCGTCGTGTTCCCTGTGAACCTCGGCTTCGGCCAGTACGACGCTGCTACGGCCAGGTCTCTTCAAGAGGAGATCCTGCGCCGAAGCGCCGCGCTTCCGGACCTCGAGTCGGTGGCGCTGGCCGCCTTCATTCCGCTGGGCACGATCCACGGACATCACGATATATATGTCGAGGGTTACGAGCCGGCGCCCGACGAGCGAATGCTGGTGAAACGCAACATGGTATCCGCCGGATACCTGGAGACCATGGGTATCCGGTTGCTGAGCGGCCGCGCCATCGATCATCGCGATACGGAAGACTCGGCTCCCGTCGCGGTCATCAACGAGACCATGGCGCGGAGATACTGGCCGGGACGTGATCCCGTAGGACACACGGTCCGGGCGGACCTGGGCACGACGTATACCGTCGTCGGCGTGATCGAAGATGGGAAGTACTCCTCGCGACACGGGCCATCCGAGCCCTACCTGATTCTGCCGCTCACCCAGAGCGAACCCGTCGATCGCGTAAACCTGGTCGTAAGGGCCCAGGGTGATCCTCGCGACTTGATCGCGCCACTGCGATCCGAGGTCCAGCGCCTGGCCCCGGGCATTCCCACCTCGACGATCCTGACCATGCGCGAGTACCTGCAATACTCGGTTGGCGAGTTCAAGGGACCCGCGATTATGGTCAGCGCGTTGGGCGTCCTCGCGCTGCTGCTGGCCTCCGTCGGCCTCTACGGCGTCATGTACCGGAACGTGGCGCAGCGAACGCGCGAGTTCGGCGTGCGCCTGGCCCTCGGCGCCAGCGAGCAGGGCGTGGTCAAGATGGTTCTGCGGCAAGGTCTGGTGACCACGTTGGTCGGCATCGGCATAGGTCTGTTGCTCGCCATACTGGTCACGCGCACCCTGAGCGGGATGCTGTTCGGCGTAAGCACACTCGATCCTGCGGTCTTCGCGATCGTCTCGGCCACTTTGCTCGTCATCGGCCAGGTGGCCAGCTACCTTCCTGCCCGCTTCGCCGCACGAGCGGATCCCGTGGCCACGCTCCGAGCGGAATAAAGACGAAGCAGTCCGAAGCCTGAGCGGTTGCGGAGGCCGTCTCCCCGGTCCGATCTTGACGAGTCCCAGCCAGATCGCCGAGGAGGTTGCATGGTCCGTCGCTTCCCAAGTCGCTCTCTGCTGGTCTTCGGAGCGTTGGCCGCCGCCCTGATCACGCTCGGAAGCGCCCTGAAGGTCTTATCCGCGCGCTCCGACGGCTCCAGCTCGACGGCCACGTATCCTCAGGCATCGGAGCCCCGCTTCGAGATCTCCTTTCCGGCCTCTGTCCGCTCGGAGTCGGTGACGGGGCGGGTCTACATCATGATCTCGCGAAGGAAGGAACCCGAACCGCGCTTCCAGATCGGTCGCACGGGAGTGCCCTTGTTCGGCCGTGACGTCGACTCGCTTCAACCTGGCACGCCTGCAGCGATCGACGGCACCGACCTCGGTTCGCCCGTTGTGAGCCTGACCGAGGTTCCGCCCGGCGAGTACTACGTCCAGGCTTTCGTGAACATCTACGAGCGATACGAGCGAGCCGATGGCCACGTGGTCTGGATGCCCGAAGATCACTGGGAGGGACAGCGCTGGGAACGCTCGCCCGGAAACCTCTACAGCGATGTGCGCCGCGTGCAACTAGATGCAGAGGCTGGATACATCGTGCGTCTGGAAGCGGACCGCGTCATACCGCCGGTGGAGATTCCCGCGGACACGCGCTACGTGAAGCGCTTTCGTTTCGAGAGCCCCATGCTGACCCAGTTCTGGGGCCGGCCCATCTACCTCGGCGCCACGGTGCTGCTGCCACGGGACTACGAGCGCGAGACGATATCCTATCCCGTGCTCTATCGCCAAAATCACTTCTCGCTGAGACCGCCGCTTCGTTTTGAAGAGGGCTCGGAACTCCATGAGGCTTGGGAGCGCGATGACTTCCCACGCATGGTCGTGGTCACGTTCCAGCATCCGAACCCCTACTTCGACGACTCGTACGCTGTGAACTCGGTGAACGTCGGACCCTACGGCGACGCGATCATGCAGGAGTTGATCCCCGAGGTCGAGCGGCGCTACCGCATCATCGCCGAACCGTGGGCTCGGTTTCTCGACGGCGGGTCTACGGGCGGTTGGGAGGCTCTCGCCCTGCAGATCTTTCGCCCCGACTTTTTCGGCGGCACGTGGTCGTACTGTCCCGACCCGGTGACTTTTACGAACGTGGAGGGCATCAACATCTACGAGGACGAGAACGCGTTCTACAAACAGCACGAGTGGCGGCGCGTGCCCACTCCCAACTCGCGGGAGACCGACGGGACGATCCGCATGACCTCGGAACAGCGCAATCGTTGGGAGCTGGTGAACGGTACAAAGGGCCGATCGGGCGAGCAGCTAGACATCTGGTCGGCGGTGCACGGGCCGCTTGGCGATGACGGCTACTTCAAGCCGCTGTTCGACAAGCGCTCCGGTGTCATCGACCCGGAAGTCGCACAGTACTGGCGTGACAACTACGACCTGCTCGAGCACCTGAAGCGCAACTGGTCGACGCTGGGCCCCAAGCTCGTCGACAAGCTGCACATCTACACCGGCACCATGGACACGTACTACCTGAACGTGGCGGTGAAGGAGATGGAAGCCTGGATGGCGACCACCGAGAACCCGCACTACCCCGGCTTCTTCATGTATGGGGACGGCAAGGGACACTGCTGGTCGGGGCCGGTGAGCACGGCCGAACGCCTTCGAGAAATCGCATCCCACGCCCTGCGTCACGTGCCGGAAGGCCAAACCACACCCTGGTGGCGCTATTGAGTCGCGCTAAAGGACAGCCGAAACCTTGAAGAACACGGTGTGACCCTGAACCGAGCGCTCGCCGAATTCCGCGGTTCCACGCTGATAGGCTAACTGAAGTGTCCCGAAGGGCGGCCGGTATCTCCAGACGAAGACAGCCTGGATGTTCTCTCTACTGATCGCTGAGTTCGTCTGGAAGAAGACTTTCACAAACAGATCCGGTGTGAAGAATTGGTCGACGCGCAGTACGTGAATCCAGGTGCTCTCGCTTTCCGGGTCCGGTTTGATGACCAGACGTTCCAACTCGTACTCCACCGACAGTTGCTCGGTGAATTTATACGCCGCTTCGGCTCCCCACAGCTGGAAGTCCGCATCGAAGTTGCGGCCCGCGGTGAAGTTTATCTGGGCCGATTCAAACTCCCGAGTGTTGTAGCCCAGACCCACACCGATCTGTTGATTCCGATATTCCTTCTCGAATAGCTTGTACTCTTCCCTGAGCTTGACCTCCGTGCTGATTCTGTTGCGGAACTCGACTTCCACACCCTGATCGATTTGCCAGCTGCGCAAAATGCCGCTGATGCTCCAGAAGATGTTGTAGTTCGAATCATACGCGACCCGCTGCAGCGCGCCGCTGTCGATCCAGAAGGTATGATCCAGTGCCGAATCTAGCTCGTGACGATCATCGTCCCGGATGAAGCCGATGACGTTCACGTTGTCGGCAAACCTCTCACCCAGATGCGTGAAACGGACGTGAAAGTGAGTGGTGGGTGAGTCGAACGCCGGACGTACGAAGAAGGCCTGGGTGCCCCTGTCGAACGGCCCCCAACTCTGAGCCAACTGGGCCGTCATGAGCAGCGTACGAGTGAAGAAGAGTGTGGCGTCGGCGCTGACCGAGCCCTGATAGCGACCGTTGAGAGTCCGATTGGCGATCATGACCGCCGCGTTCGACGACCCCAAGACGTCGCGCTGCGCCCGGGCGATGGTGTAGGTCGCCCGCGGTGGGTCCGGCTCGCCGGGTGGCGACTCGGGCGCGATCTTCGAGTACGTCGCGATACCCGACAGCGTCCAGGGACCCGCCCTGCCGAAGAATTGACCCCCCACGTCTATATCTACGATGCGTCGTGTGTAGAACGTTCGGATCCGCTGGCGGTATTGTTGCGCGCTTTCGAGGAAGAAGGGACGCTTCTCGTCCAGGAACACCTCGAAGCGGGTCAAGTTGATCCGCTCTTGATCGGCTTCGATCGTGGCGAAGTCGGGATTCACCGTCAGGTACGCCGCCATCTCGGGTGTCACCGCATAGCGCACGTCGACTCCGGCCTGGAAGTGCGTGGTACGGCGCTCTTGCACCCGGGACAGTCCGTAGGGGATGATCCGCTGCCGCCGCAGCGGTGGCGGCACGTCCAGTCCGACGAGCGAGCCGGCTTGCGACATGCGGGCCTCGTTCTCCAAAGGACCCGCCCAGTAGCTCTTCTCCAGTAGGCGTCTCAGGCTGCGGCCGAAGTTGATCCCCCAGGTCACATCGGCGCCGGCTACGTAACCGATCGACGCGTACGGTATCGCGACCTCCGCCGTCCACCCGAACTCGGTACGCTGCGCCGCCGACTGCCAGGTGGCGTCCCAGGTGTTGTCCACGGTGCGCCCATCGTTGGTGATCTGACCGTCCGCCTGCGTTCCCAGCAGGTTGGTGACGAAGAAGAAACCGGTGCGGTTGTCGTTGAAGCTGTCCAGCAGCACGACGACCGCATCGTCGTTCATCAGATCGTCATCACGGCGAGTGAGCTGGGCGGCCGGTGGCTGAGAGTCGAACACACGAAAAGCGATGTAGAGGTGCGTCGAGTCGTACATCACCAACGCCTGTGTCTCGACCGCGGAAGGTTCCCCGGGTCGCGGTTCGAACTGAATGAAGTCGCTGGCGATTGCGGCGACCTCCCACTCCGCCTCACCGACGGCACCATCAATGGTAGGAGCGGCCGCAGCCCTTACCGCCTGGAGCTCGAACAGCGAATCCGCTTGCTGTGGCGGCGCAGCTGGCGCTTGTGTGGCCAGAACCAGGAAACTCAACCAGGAAGTGATCAAATCGGCCCGCGGGTTCGGCTGAGCGGGTAACCGTTGGAGGACCCAGAGAGGATACGGAAGACGGCTTCGGTGTGCCACTCCCGACCGATTACGATGACGAGCACGAGTACGAGTAGGAATCGTAGCTTCCGGGTTGCACGGTGCTCCTTGCGCGGGTAAGATGCCACCCGCTGACAACATCCAATACTCTCAAATACTCATATCTTGGTCACGTTCACGGGGTTGGACTGGTTTTGGGCTGGCGCGTTCCTCCTGCTGATGGTCGGGGGTGCGTTCTTCTTCTATCGGCTGGCCCGGCGGTCCGAGTCCGATTTCTTCTTGGCCGGGCGCGGCTTGCCCTGGTGGCTGCCGGCCTCGTCGGTGTTCAGCACCCACACCGCCACCGACACCCCCATGTGGGTGACGGGCGTCATCTACGCCCACGGCCTGCGCGGCCTGTGGTACACGTTCTTCACCGCCTGGACTGCCATCGGATCGTTCGTCTCCGCCCGCATCTTCCGCCGCTCACTGGCCTATACGCAGGCCGAGTGGCAAGTCATGCGTTTCGGGGGCCTGGGCGCCGAGCTGCTCCGTGGCTGGATGGCCGGCTGGCAGGTGTTCATGAACATGTTCATCCTCGGTTGGGTGGGCATCGCCATGGGCAAGGTCGGAGCGCTGGTATTCGGGTGGCCGGTCTGGGTCGGCCTCGTGGTCCCCAGCGCCATCACCGCTATCTACACGCTGGCCGCCGGATATTGGGGTGTGGTGATGGGCGATTTCCTGCAGGGGATCGTTGCCATCTTCGCCATCACCCTCGTCACCGTCGTGGGTCTCTGGGCGGTCGGTGGTCCTGCGGAAGTCTCGGCCCGGCTGATCGACATGGGAGAGGCGTGGCGGCTCGACGTCTTCGCCTTCACCGGTTTGTTCAGCGGAGATTTCCCGGCCGCCTGGTGGCTCACGATGCTTGTCATTGCCGTGATCGGCGGCTTCGGCATGGGGACCAGCATCGACTGGTACGTCGAAGCGCAGCGGATCCAGTCCGCCAAAACGGTCCGAGACGCTAGCTACGGGCTGTGGGCGGGCGGCGCGCTCACGTTAGTCCGCAACGGGTTCTGGGCCGCCGTCATCATCGCCTTCTTCGTGCTGGCGCCCAACATCGCGAACGTGGCCGATTACGAGCTGGGTTGGTTCCGCATGGGCTTCGAGTTGTTGCCGGTGGGCATGGTCGGCGTGTTCATGGGCGCCATCCTGGCCATCCACCTGTCCACAATCTCCAGTCACCTGAACCTCGGCGCACTCTACTTCACCCGCGACCTCTACCAGCGCTACATTAACCCGAAAGCCTCCGAGCGCAGGCTGGTGTGGATGGGGCGAGCCGCCACGTTCGTTCTGTTGCTGGGCTCGTTCTTCTACGGCCTGATGATGGAGGAGATCACCGCCTGGCTGATCTTCGCGCTCTGGCTGATGATGGCGGGGATCTGGCTGCCCAACATCCTCCAAGTCGTTTGGTGGCGGTTCAACGCCTGGGGCTACCTGGCATCGTGGATGGCGAACCTCGGCGTTTCATGGTTGGTCGTCTGGATCCTCCCGGCCTTTGACGTCATTCCGCCGCTGCCCGACTACGGGCAGTTCTGGCTGCTGATGGCGTTGGGTGCCGCCGTGTTCATCCCTGCCACGCTGCTCACGCCGCCCGAGAAAATGGACCACCTGGTCCACTACTACGTGCAGACGCGGCCGCTGGGCTGGTGGGGACCGGTGCAGCGCGAGGCCGAGCGCCGTGGACTGATCGCGCCTGAGACGAAACCGGACCCGGTGGGCCGTCGCCCGTTGATCCGGCGGACGTGGACGCCCCAAGAGGCAGAGGGCTGGAGCCGCGAGGACTGGATCGCCATCGTGCTCTCGCCGATTGTCTACGCGTTGATCATCATCGGAGTGGCACGCTTGCTTCTGGGTCAACTCGACGGCGCGCTGATAACTCTGGGCGCGCTCTTCGGCGCGGCCCTGCTATACTGGGTCATCGATCCGAAGCTGCGAGCCGTGTCGGTCGAATACGAAGCGAAGCAGGCACAGTATCTGGAAGAACTCGAGCGCAGCGTGCGCTGGGACGAAAGCGCACTCGATTCCAGGGCGGAGGGCTGAGAGTTGGACCGCGGACTCGTCACCTTGATCGGCATGAGCATCGCCTACGTCGCATCGTTCGCCGGCCTGGCCTTCGCCTACTGGGGCTGGAAGAAACACCTGCGACCTGAAGCCGGGGAGGAGGATTTGCGATGACGCCTGCGCCCACCGCGATTCTCGCGGCCGTCCTCCAGTCAGGCGACGTCGCTCCCCTGCCCGTCCAGTCGCCCATCGGCGGTCCATTCTGGAGCTACGTCGTTCCGGCTCTGCTCCTCGCGGTCGCCACACTGGGCACCTTCATGCTCTATCGCCACTTCGCGGGCAAGGACCCGAGCCAGGCCTGAGCTGCGAGCTCAATCGCGACCGAAGACCGCCTCGCGTTTAGCAACGGAGCCAGGTCCGTCCCTTGCACGCTCCAAGCCGCCATCCTCAAACGGTTTCTTACTCGCCCGTCTCCGGCTCCTCGGCGGCGAGAAACGCCTGAGCCAGCCTGGAGACCCAGGTGTCGACCAGGTCGAAGTACGTGTCTACACCCTCTGCACCCCGTACGTCGAGTGGGACGATCACCGGCCGCGCGTTGGTTCGAGCTGCGACTTGTTCCACGTGCTTGTGGCTGAAATAGTTAGCCGCCATGAGCACCGCGATACTCTCTTCGCGCATCGTCCCAACCACCTCGCCCAGGTGATGGGGGCTCGGAGGAATCCCCGGCCGTGGCTCGATGAAGACGGCACATTCGATCCGAAAGCGGGCGCTGAAATACGCCCAGTTCTTGTGATAGCACGCCACCCGTTGGTCGCGAAACGGCGCCGCAGCCGCAAGCCAACCACCGAGATACTCGGTCAAGGGCCTTCCCTGCAGCGACTGGCCGCGAGCGAAGTTCCAGAATTCGTGATTTCGAGCCAGCTGGAAAATGGCGTCGGCACCGAGCATCTCAACCAGTCGATCGCCGTACAACCGGCGCATCAACCGATCTTCGAAATCGCGGAAGTTCAACTCGTAGGTCTCGGCGTTATCCGGATCGACGACCCTCAACTTCCGTAGGATGTTCTGCGCGATGATGATCGCGTTCACCGGGTCTGTGTGGATGTGTGGATTTCCGAATACGTGGACATCCCCACCCAAGCGCGACAGGTCATCTGGAATCTCCAGCAGCTTTATCCCCGGGTACGCGACCACGTGACCGTCCGCCCCTTCGACGATCCTTGAGTTGTGGGCCCGGTCGATGACCGCTGGGACCCAGAGTTCGAGGTCCAGCCCAGTCGTTATGAAGAGGTCCGCTCTGCCGACTTTGGCGGCGAAGCTGGGCCGAGCCTGGACGTAGTGGGGATCCTCATCGCCGCGGGCAATGGCCTCGACCTCGGCGAGATCACGCGTCAGCTCCCGTGCGATCGCCGCGTAGGTCGGTAGCGACGTCACAATCAAGAGCCGCCCATCGCGTCCCCCGTGTCGGCGTTGGTGGTGCCGTGCTTGTGCCTGCGCGTCGTGCCCCGCCATGAGAATGATCGCCAAGAGACATGCAAGGGAGCACGCCATGCGGCGCCAAGAGTTTCTGAAGTCTTGAATCAACAACATCTGTTATCTCCTGCCACGCTGTGCCTGATTGCAAGGCCGTGGATTGCTGTACTCTCGTGTGCGCTTATCCATCAGTTCTTCTCGTGTTCAATACGTTTCATGCCGGTGTGGCCCAATCGCCCAGACGGTCTGAAACAGAACGGTGTGGTTGGAGCCGCCACCGTCAGGCCTCAAGTAGTTGTACTGGAGCCGGAAGAACACCCACTCGGTCTGCCACCAGGTGATGCTGGGCACGAGCTGATAGATCTTGCCGCCATCGCCGTAGTCGTCCAGGTAATCGGCGCGCAACCCGGCGATCCAGCGCCGATCGACGCGGAAGTTGGCCTGCACGTAGCCACCGTTTCCCCTCAGCACGCCTGCGCCAGATCTTCGGGCGAAGTACCACTCGGCCTTTAGATTCAGGTCCCTGTACATGCTCCGCTGCGGCGGGCGCCAGCGAAACGAGGCATCGAACGCCAATAAACTGGCCTCGAAGGGATCCGTAGCGTCGTGGTTCTCGCCGTACACACCTGTGACGCCGAACTGCAAATAGGTGCTCGGGCTCAGGTCCCAGAAGCTCCGGACATTCCCGAGAAAGCTGATTTCCTTGGCAGACTCGAAAAGGGCCTGGTTCTCGCTACGCGTGATCTCCGTCGTAGCCACCTGCGTACCGGGGCCCGTGATCACAACTGGGAGGGTTAGGGAGAGCCCCGTCTGGATGAGGCCGTCGTCACCCAAGAAGGCCACCGTTGGCAGCGGGCGATCGACTTCGAAGAGCGCGTGTGTATGCCAACGGTTGTATAGTCCGATCTCCTGACGGAACTTGCCGAGCTTCAGCCCGATGGGCAGGCCGATGTAGTAGAAGTAACCCTCCTCAATGTGCACGGCCGCGTGCTCGTGCCCGTCCTCTTCTTCCTTGGGGTAGCCGGCGATATTCAGCCCTTCGTGAAAGGAGATAAAGACCTTCGTATACGTGTAAGGATCGAGCGCGGACTGAAAGCCGAGCTCGAACTCTCGGGGCACAGCGCTGAACTCGCTGCGCCCTTCAGACGGTGCGGTATATGTGCCGACTACATCGCCGGTAACGCTGATCTCGGGGTTCAGCACACTCAGATTCCGCGTCCGGCTCCCCTGCTGGCCGGTGGTGTCGGCCGCTGGCTGCTGCTCGGCTGCCGCCTGCAGCGCGGCGCGGATGGCGTCGATCTCCGCCGCCGCCTCCGCGGCGGCTGAATCTGCTGGAACCCCTCGCGTTAAGACCGCGAGTAGACTGTCGAGCCGTGCCTCGAGTTCTCTGACACGAGCCTCGAGGCTGTCCACCTTCGCTTCCTGAGCCGAGAGGCTGACCGGTGACACGCTTCCCAGGCACAAGATGAGCGACAAACAGATCCGAAGACATTTTTTGTGCATTTCTCTCTTTCCCGCGCTTGACGTAGGGTCTGTACGTTCACGACCGGCGCGGCGACCGACGGGCCGCCGACGTAGCGGTGAACAACGCGTGGGCGATCGGTCCGATCCGATCTACGTGTTGGGAAGGAGGCTCGGTGGAGCGCGGGCTAGGGTGAGACGGATCTGTGGCTTGCAGACTAATTCGATAGCCACGCGTGGTGCGTCGACCATCGGGACAGCGAATGGAGCGTCACGAGGCGCCGGTGGCGCGTCGAGCCACGGGGCGGTGAAAACCAGGATGCAGAGAGTGTGGTCATGGCCAGCCACACAACTGCTGCTGTGCTTCGCTTCGACGTGCGGTTCAAGCGCAGCTCCACGAACATCGAGAGCCAGTCGCGCCGTAGGAACCACCTGGAGAGCGATCGCGAGCAAGAGCACAACAGCGCGCCGTACAGCGACCATAACAATTTCACCCTACCTCATTACCCGGCGGGTGTCAACCAGAACGCGTGTGAAAGTCGCGTCCGGACCCCGCCGTCAACTCGCGGTGAACGCCTTTCTAGCACGACGGCTGGCGGTTAGTTTTGTTCGGCGTCCGCACCAACGCGTGCCACGCCTCAACCTGACATTCGCTTGGGACGCCACGATCAACGTCCGTGGCAAGACGCTCACGACCTGATGATACGTCACGAGGTGGGCAATGGATGTCGAGATTCTGTCCCGCGTTCAGTTCGCCGTCACAATAGCCTTCCACTACATCTTCCCGCCTATGAGCATCGGGCTCGGGTTACTGCTCGTGTTCATGGAAGGGATGTACCTCAAGACCGGGAAAGAACTCTACCATCAGATGACCCGCTTCTGGGTCAAGATTTTCGGTCTGATCTTCGCGCTGGGCGTGGCCTCGGGGATCGTGATGGAGTTCCAGTTCGGCACCAACTGGGCGGAGTATTCTCGATACGTCGGTGACATTTTCGGTGCCGCCCTGGCCGCCGAAGGGATATTCGCCTTCTTCCTCGAGTCGGGCTTCCTGGCGATTCTGCTGTTCGGCTGGGACAAAGTGAAACCGCGCACCCACTTCCTCGCCACGATCGCCGTGGCGGCGGGCGCTCACTTCAGCGCGATCTGGATCGTGGTGGCGAATTCCTGGCAGCAGACGCCGGCCGGCTATCATATAGTAGAGAAGGTGGGCGGCGGTATGCGCGCTGAGCTCACCAGCTTCTGGGAGGCCGTGCTCAATCCGTCCTTCCTCGATCGCATCAGCCACGTCTACATGGGCGCGTGGCAGGCGGGCGCGTTCTTGGTCCTGAGCGTCAGCGCCTTCTATCTGTTGCGGAAGAAGCACCAAGAGTTCGCCAAAGCGTCGATGAAGATCGCCCTCGTGGTCGCGGTGGCCGCCTCGCTCCTCCAACTCGTCACGGGTCACAGCAGCGCGGTGAACGTGGCTGCTAACCAGCCGGCCAAGTTGGCCGCTTACGAGGGTCACTTCGAGACCGGCCCGGCGCCGCTCTACCTGGTCGGCTGGGTGAACGAAGAATCGGGACGCACCCACGGCATTCGCTTGCCCGGCATGGCCAGCTTCCTCATCCACGGCGAGACCGGCACCCCGGTCACCGGGCTGGATGCGTTCGCCGAGGCGGACCGCCCACCGGTCAACATCGTCTTCCAAGCGTTCCACGTGATGGTGGCCATCGGCTTCCTGCTGATCGCCGTCGCTCTCCTTGGCACCGTCTACTGGTGGCGCGGGGTGCTGTTCGAGACTCGTTGGCTGCTCTGGATACTCGTCTTCGCCGTACTCGGCCCCCAGATCGCCAACCAGCTGGGCTGGCTGTCGGCGGAGGTCGGGCGTCAACCCTGGATCGTTTACAACCTGCTCCGTACGTCCGACGCCCTCTCGAACGTGGTGTCGGCGAACCAGGTGATCACGTCACTGGTGCTGTTCGGATTGATCTACCTGTTCCTGTTGGCCCTCTTCATCTATCTGCTCAACGAGAAGATCCGGCACGGGCCCGGTGAGATTCCAGTCGCCGAAGGGAGACCGGCATGAGTCTCGACCTGAATACGATCTGGTTCATCCTCGTCGGCGTACTGCTGGCGGGCTACGCCGTGCTTGACGGTTTCGACCTCGGCGTCGGGGCGTTGCACCTATTCACCAAATCAGATCACGACCGACGCATCATGCTGAACGCCATCGGCCCCGTCTGGGACGGCAACGAAGTCTGGCTGGTCACGGGTGGCGGCGCGCTGTTCGCCGCCTTTCCCGAGGTATACGCCAGCGCGTTTTCCGGATTCTACATCGCCTTCATGCTGCTGCTGGTCGCGCTGATCTTTCGCGCCGTGGCCATCGAGTTTCGCAGCAAGCGCGAATCGCCCACCTGGCGTAAAGGCTGGGACATCAGCTTCGCCTTTAGCAGCATCGCCTCGTCGCTTCTCATCGGAGTCGCGCTGGGCAACATCGCTCTCGGCATCCCACTCAACTCCGCCGGCGAGTACGAAGGGGGCCTGCTCGGCTTGCTGCGTTTCTACCCGTTGGTCGTGGGTGTCACGACGCTGGCGCTGTTCGCGATGCACGGAGCGATCTACCTGGCGATGAAGACGGAAGGCGAACTGCAGAAGCAGATCCGCGGCTGGATACCGCGGCTCATCGCCCTGTTCGCCATCGGATATATCTTCACGACGATGCTAACGCTGGTCTTCGCACCGCACATGCAGGAGACCCTGCTCGCCTTCCCAGTGCTCTTCCTCGTTCCGCTGTTGAACGTGTTGACCGTCGCCAACATCCCGCGAGAAATATTCAACGGGAACGAGTTCAGAGCCTTCCTTTCCTCATGCGCCGCGATGGTCTTGTTGATGGCGCTGTTTGGAATCGGCATGTACCCGAACATGATCTTCTCGAGCCCCATCGCCGAACACAGCTTGACCATCTACAACGCCGCGTCGTCGGCCAAGACGCACACGATCATGCTAATCATCGCGATCATCGGTATGCCCATTGTGATCGCCTACACCTTCAGCATCTACTGGATTTTCAGGGGAAAGGTCGAACTCGACGCGACCAGCTACTAGCGTGCCGGTGCCGCAACCTGGCGGTTGCAGCGTCTTCTAGCTGGCGCGGAACACGGCGGTCGACGATCCAGTACTCGGCAACACCCTGGCGCTCGGCTGCATCCCTTCTTGGGTTTCCGCGAACTCCAAGCCAAAGGGGCGGCATAGACCGATGGAACATCACGGCCAGCATATGACTTGCCCACTGATGGTCGCGCGACGGCCCGGGGATCAAGTAGAGTTCCCCGCCGATCGCTTCGTAACGCTTGGTCTCCAGGGGCATCTGGAGAGCGTCTTGACAGGTGAAGTGCGCCGCCGCCATACGTTCCACCCCCGGCATGGGAAAGGGCGAACATCGCCAAACGGCACCGTAGCTCCGGCAGGTCATAGAATCGTCATCAAGAGCACCTCCGTAGCCAGACCCCGTAGTCTCGCGCTTCGGACCGCCGGACACTATACTGCCCGCATACCCTGACCTCTTCGCGGGCAGCCCCGCCCGCGACCCAAGCGAAACCACAGCTTCAGCAAGGAGTCACCATGCGACACCTGGGAGGGCATTTGCGTGCCACGACTGCTTTTGTCGCGTTGGCGCTGTTCGCCTTCGCACCACCGATGGTCGCGCAGCAGGGTAGCGGCGATGACGGCTACGTCGTCGACGCCAACTACCAGCTCGGCGCCCGTTTCGCACCGTACAAGATCCGCAGCCTGGTCTACAGCACGTCTGTCAGCCCAAGCTGGATCGAGGGCAGCGAGAAGTTCTGGTACGAGTGGCGGACCTCGGACGGCACGTTCTACTACATCGTCGACCCGACGAACGGCAGCAAGCGGCAGATCTTCGATAACGCCCGCATCGCCGCCGAGCTGACCCGGATCACCAAGGACCCGTGGGACGCCCAACACCTGCCGATCCGCAGAATCAAGTTCATCGATGAGAACACGCTCCAGTTCGAGGTCGAGTCTTCTCAGGACGAAGAGATCGAGGAAGAGGAGGAAGTAGAAGAGCAGGAAGAGGAAGAGGAAGAACAGCAGCAGGAGCGACGAAGGAGGCCCGAGCGCCCCCAGACGAAGAAGAAGGTGTTCCACTTCGAGTACAACGTGAATACCCAGACGCTTCGCGAGTTGGAGGACTGGGAGGCGCCCGACAACCACGCGCCCTGGGCGAGCGTCTCGCCTGACGGCCAGTGGGTGGTGTACGGCCGCGAGTACAACCTCTGGATGATGAGCGGCGAGGAGTACCAGAAGATCCTGGAGGCGCGCCGCGGTAAGGAGAGCGGGCCACCGGCGGGCGATTTCCAGCAGTTCCAGCAAGGCGGCCAACGCGAAACCGAAGCCGACAAAGCCGAAGAGGACGTCGAGGTCGAAGAGATTCAGTTGACCGAGGACGGTGTCGAACACTACGCCTGGCACTGGGAGGGCCGGGGCGATACCGACATAGAGCGCGAGGAGAATAAGGACAAGCGCAAGCGCGCCTCCGTCGTCTGGTCGAAGGACTCGAACCGCTTCGCCCTCGAGCGGACCGACCGCCGCGAGTCCGGCGAGCTGTGGGTGATCCACGCCACCGGCAACAAGCGGCCCGAGCTCGAGACCTACAAGTACGACATGCCCGGCGAAGAGAACGTCCAGCAATCCGAGCTCTACATATTCGACATTGAAAGCCGAGAGATGGTCAAGGTCCAGGCCGATGCCTGGAAGGACCAGGACCTGAACATCCAAACAGCACGCCAGTTTATTTATCCGGACAGCGACGAGCCGCGCCGCCAACTCTGGCTGTCCGACGACTCGAACAGACTTTACTTCAACCGCTCCAGCCGCGACCTCCATCGCTACGACATCTGCGTCGCCGACGCCACCACGGGCGAAGTCACGGTGCTGATCGAGGAACGGCTCAACACGTACGTGGAAGTCCAGCGCCTCGAGCTACTGAACTCGGGCGACATGCTCTGGTGGTCCGAACGTGACGGGTGGGGGCACATCTATCGCTTCGGCCCCGACGGCACGCTGAAAAACCGGCTGACCCAGGGCCCGTTCTCGGTACGCGGAATCACCGGGATCGATGAAGCACGTGGGCTGGTGTACTTCACGGCCAACGCCCGCGAACAGGGTGAAGATCCGTACTACGTGCACCACTACCGAGTGGGCCTCGACGGTAGCGGCCTCACGCTGCTCAACCCGGGCGACTTCGACCACCGGGTTAGCATGGGCGAGTCGAACCGCTATTTCGTCGACAACTACTCCCGGGTCAACACGATACCCGCCTCGGCGCTGTATGACACCCGAGGCCGGAAGCTAATCGATCTAGAGGAATCCGATTTCTCGAAGCTATTCGAGTCCGGCTACGTATTCCCCGAGCCTTACAAAGTGGAGGCGGCCGACGGCACCACCGACTTGTACGGTGTCATGTACAAGCCGTTCGACTTCGATTCAACGAAAGTCTATCCCGTCGTGGCCTATGTCTATCCGGGGCCGCAGACGGAGGCCGTCTCGAAGTCGTTCAGTACACGCGCCTACGAGACGGGCCTGTCGCAGTTCGGATTCATCGTCATCACCATCGGCAACCGCGGTGGCCACCCGGCAAGGTCCAAGTGGTATCACAACTACGGGTACGGCAACCTGCGGGACTACGGGCTGGCAGATAAGAAGACGGCCATCGAGCAACTCGCCGACCGGCACGACTACATCGACATCGACCGCGTCGGCATCTACGGACACTCCGGCGGTGGTTTCATGTCGACGGCGGCGATGCTCGTCTATCCAGACTTCTTCAAGGTCGCGGTTTCGTCATCGGGCAATCACAACAACGACGTCTACAACCGCTGGTGGTCGGAAAAGCACCATGGTGTGAAGGAAGTCGTAGACGACTCGGCCAACGTCACCTTCGAGTACAGCATCGAGAAGAACTCTGACCTGGCCAAGAACTTGAAGGGCCATTTGCTCCTCACCACCGGCGATATCGACAACAACGTGCATCCGGCCGGCACGCTGCGGATGGCCGAAGCGCTGATCCGCGCCAACAAGCGCTTCGACTTCTTCGTCTTCCCCGGCCAACGCCACGGGTATCGCGGTCCCGCAGGGGACTACTGGTACTGGCTACGCGCCGAGTATTTCGTGAAGAACCTGATGGGTGACTATCGCTGGAACGCCGACATCATGGAGCTCAACAACGAGAGAGAGCAGTCCGGCGGAGGTGGCAGGGGCGGTTGATTCCGTTCCCACTCGTTCTCGTTATCGTAATCAGCCGACCATCCGGTTGATTACGATGACGAGTACGAGTAGAGCGATCTGGGACTTCCAATCCCCTCGAAGAGCCCTCAGTCTCCTCCTGGGGCACACAGTCAAATAGAAGATCACCGCGGTTGCATCGCCACGTCGTGATTGCCACGATGCTCGCCACAGCGCCGACGGGATGTTGGCGCAACTGCTATTTCGTCCGGCACGCCGCCGGGCGGCAACCCGTTCGGCGTTAACCAGCCGCGTGCAAGGATCGCGGCGCTACTCACGCACAATAGGCAGTTCCAGATAACTGAGATGCTCGGCGTCGTGATAGAGCGTCACGTGTGCCGCCCGGGCATCGGCCGCGGTCTCTTCCGCCACGACGCCACCACTGTTGTAGTTCTTCTGCCAGGTGAGGGAATTCAGACACCGTATGACCAGCCGTAGTCGACTCCCCTGGGCGATTCGCCGTGAGAAGAAGTAGAATCCGTCGAACACGTAGCGGTTGATCTCTCCGGGGGTCACGAGCTTCGCCTCTCTCGAGGACTCGCGGTAGCGGGCCCGCAGGTGGTCTCTGGTCAGAACGAGGCTGCTCCCGTCCTTCAGGATTTCGTTGCCAACGGGGGCATCGTGGTCTTTTGTGAAGAATGGGATCCTTCCGAAGGATTCATCAGCGCGACAGGCTTGCTCGACGTCGCTCTTATCGATCAATCCGCCTACGTCTTCCTGGATGTCGTCGATGGGACTCATCCGATCACCGAAGGTGTTCCGCCGACAA
>Ga0209536_100005200_pt1 | contig 20320 bp, 13 predicted proteins | sample DeeMarSeWOR28_12_FD_187461 | JGI IMG/M metagenome (GOLD analysis project Ga0209536, IMG submission 187461) | Marine sediment microbial communities from White Oak River estuary, North Carolina - WOR-2-8_12 (SPAdes) (version 2) | ecosystem: Environmental > Aquatic > Marine > Intertidal zone >...
GGGATTTTTGCTTTTGCACTGGAAAGTGGCTTTCTCGGGATATTGCTATTCGGTTGGAAAAGGGTAAAACCCTGGGTGCACCTTGTTTCTACAGTGGGCGTATTTCTTGGCTCTATGTTTTCAGCTATATGGATTGTCGTTGCTAACAGCTGGCAGCAGACTCCTGCGGGTTATCATATTGTATTTAATGGGATAGAAATGCGTGCTGAAATAACAGATTTCTGGGCCATGGTCTTTAATCCTTCCAGCATGGACAGGCTGCTTCATGTATGGTTTGGAGCAATTTTAGCCGGCACCTTTCTTGTCATAAGTGTGCATGCGTATTATCTGCTCAAGGGACGGTACATCGAAATATCCAAAAGAGCCTTCAAACTGGCGCTTATCGTAGCTACAGTTTTTTCACTCGGTCAATTGGCCTCAGGGCACAAATCAGCAGAGGGTGTCGCAGAAAATCAACCTGCCAAGCTCGCTGCATTTGAAGGTCATTTTGAAGCGAATACACCCGCTGATATGTATGTCCTGGGCTGGGTTGATAAGGAAGCACAAAAAGTTTTTGGATTAAAGGTAAAAGGCGGATTGTCTTACATGTTGCATTATGATTTTGAAGCACCCGTCACCGGCCTGAATGCTTTCCCGGAAGATGAAAGGCCTCCCCAGGTGAATGCTGTATTTCAATTCTATCATGCGATGGTTTCGATAGGAATGTTACTGATCGCATTATCTTTGCTTGGATGTGTTATGTGGTGGAGGGGTATTTTGTTCAATAAGTCCTGGATCCTATGGGTCTTTACTATTGCGGTATTACTGCCCCAGATATCCAATCAATTGGGATGGTTTGCTGCTGAAATGGGCCGGCAACCCTGGGTGGTGTATGGATTATTAAAAACGTCGGATGCGCTGTCAAAATCGGTTACGGAAGATCAGGTGCTTTTCTCATTAATACTGTTTTTTGTAATTTATGCTATGCTTTTCCTTTTGTTCCTCTATTTACTGGATAAAAAGATCAGGCAGGGGCCTTATGATGAAAGCATCGAAGATGACAGACCTTTACAAAGTGATATAGCTGAAGTAATAAGTAGAAAATGAGATAAATGGAAAATTTCTTAGGTATAGATTATCCTACGCTATGGTTTTTAGCGATTGGTGGCTTGTTTACCGGGTATGCCATTCTGGATGGATTTGACTTTGGTGCCGGAGCCTGGCACCTGTTCTTTAAGGAAGAAAAAAACAGGCGAATCGCCTTGAATGCAATAGGCCCGGTCTGGGATGGTAATGAGGTATGGCTTGTCATCGGCGGAGGTGCTTTGTTTGCCGGATTCCCACTAATGTATGCCTCTTTGTTCTCTGCCATGTATATTCCCTTCATTTTGTTTCTTGTTTTTATCATATTCAGAGCCATATCCATCGAGTTCAGAAGTAAGGAAAAGATGACCTGGTGGCGGAAAATGTGGGATATTTCATATAGTATCGCAAGTACCATGCTCGCCTTTTTATTGGGGGTGGTGCTAGGGAATGTTCTTCAGGGTATAGCCATTGGAGAAGACTTTCAATATGAAGGATCCGGTTTATTAGAATTTCTTAATCCCTATGCTATAATGGTAGGTATAACAAGCCTGGCACTTTTTATGACACATGGGGCTATTTACCTTTTAATGAAAACGGAGGGAAGGCTTTATGAGAAACTTACAGCACTGTTGCGGAAAGGTATGATCTTCTTCATCGTTAGCTACAGCATTACCACTCTATATACCTTGTTATATATACCTCATTTGTCGGATACTTTTAAGAATGAAAAGTTGTTTTTTATTATACCACTGCTGGCTTTCCTGAGTATTGCCAACATTCCCAGGCTGGTGAGTAAAAGGAAATATAGAATGGCTTTTATTTTTTCTTCCCTGACCATGAGTTTTTTGCTCATCCTCATCGCGATTGAACTGTATCCAACACTTCTATTTTCGACCCTGAATTCAAATTATGATATAACGATTTATAATGCTGCTTCTTCTGATAAAGCCTTATCTATCATGCTGACCATTGCTGCTGTTGGAGCCCCTCTTGTCTTGATCTATACGATTTTTGTATATAGTACCTTCAGGGGTAAGGTGCAGCTTGATGATACAAGCTATTGAGAAGTGGATCTGTATTCTTTCAAGGTTAGGGATATTACACTCGACCTGGATATTTTTTACATTTATGTTGCATGATTATAACAATAATTATGTACTTATTTATTCTTTACTGTCAATATTAAAATGGGTAATACAATGAATTTTTTAAAAAAAAAGATACTGGTTATACTATTAACACTGTTTATTATGAACAATTGTACAACCAGGAAAAATGATATTTTCCATTATACGGAATATATGAATGAAGAAATGCCTGTCACGTTGCTGCAAACACTGCAAAATGAATTTTTATCGGTGAAGATCTATTCCAATTCATATACGGAGATAGAGGATATAAAAAATGGTAAAAGTTGGGAGACCTGGTCTGTAGCTATTCAGGATAAAGGAATTGTAGAAATTGGGGAGGTGTGGTTGAGGACTGGACGAAGTCTGACCCATCAATACCCCGGACATTTTTATGGTGAAATCGAGGGCGAGAACATCCGTTTCACATTAATCGGGAGGGAAAACCTGGTAATTGGAAACTTCCTTTGCAATATCTCCCTGGAAGACTCATGGCTGGTATATAAAGTTATGGAGATCGATGATTCTATTCCAAGCCTTGTTTACCCGCCTCCTGTAAAGTCCGATGCCATCATAATTCCGAAGGGTGTTGGTGAGATCATGCGCGATCCGGGAGGCCCGGATTCTTATGGTGCCATGTATCCGCGGAATATCTACCCATTTTATACCCGGCTGAACATGCGGTTTATAGGCGGCCTGAAAAAGGATGCCGGATGGATCGGTATTTTTGATGAAGGATTTGAAGACGCTATGGGCTTTTTTGCCAATTATACAGCTACACCGATCATGTTACGATCCCTCGGTACATGGCGGCACAGCTTTACCTATCGGATGAAATTTGTAGAGGGAGATTATGTAGAGCTGGCTAAAGTTTTCAGGCAATGGATCATCGATCGCGGGGATTTCGTAACATTGAAAGATAAATTACAGGCAAACCAGGATCTAAGCAGTTTACTGGGTGGACGGGCGTTCTGGATCAATGTGGCTTTTCCTTCACGCAGACAGGAGACCGCTGAAGATTTTCTGCTGAAAGGAGATTATCCATATAATAATGGTGAACCGACGGAAATCAGGTTTACATATCAGGAGCTGTCTGAAACGATTGAACATCTTAAAAGCCTGGGTTTGAAGAAAGGCCTGATAAAAGTGGGTGGATGGATCAACGGAGGTTATGATAATTCGCACCAGGATATATGGCCGCCAGAACCCAGGCTGGGATCCATTGATGAGTTAAAGGAACTTCTTTCATCGGAAAGGCCATTACTAGTGGCCTTGCATGATAATAACCAGGATATTTACTCACATACGTCCAGTTTCCCGAAGGGAGTGAACAGAAATGCAGATGGAGACCTGCTGACAGGTGGGGTATGGGCTGGTGGTCAGGCTTATATTCTTAATTCCAGGTATAGTGTGCAGTATGCTAAGCGTAACTGGGAACAGATCAAAACGCTGAATCCTAAAGCTATGTTCGTTGATATCATAACCGCCATGCAACTTTATCAGTCCTTTGAACCGGGTGATGAATTGACCAAGCACGAAGACCTCGAGGCTAAAATTGAGTTGGTGAAATTTTATAAAGATCAGGGCATAGTTTTTGGTAGTGAAGAGGCTGCTGATTTTGCCATTCCCTGGGTCGACTGGTTTGAAAACCGGCATAAGCGTATTCAGGGGACCTCGATCCCATTGTGGCCGCTGGTGTTTCATGACGCTGCATTTTGTACGCGTTATGGAGGGATTACCAGTGAGGAAGGTCATCCCGGATGGCTTGAAGATATGTTATGGGGTTATTTACCTCATTTCTCTATCTCACCGGGATGGGACCAGGAGGAATTATTTCAATCTCTTGACCATGTTGATAAATGGCATGAAAAAATCGGAACAGCGGAAATGACCGATCATCAATTCCTTGATGAAAATTATACAGTAGAGCAGACTGCCTTTTCAACGGGAGATAAGATTATCTGTAATTTTGGAGAACAGCCTTTTAATTATAATGGTGATATTATTGAGGCATCAGGTTATTTGATTATTCCTGTAAATAACCCTTAAACCGGATCAGCTTATCATCTCCCTGTTGATAAGTTATAGGTTTCGGGTCAAGCCAGTCAACGATAATATCTTTTAAGGCATAAGCAAAGAAATGGTTTCCGGAGGGATTGTAATGACCGATAAAATAGCGTTGCATGTACCCATCCAGATTCAAATTGAACTTTTTATAGTCTTCAAGGTGGGTTTCATTCATATCGAAATACCGGAAGCCGTTGTCCCGGATAAAGTTTATGACCTCCTGGTCGTAACGCGCTTCTCCGCGCACCATGGGTCTGAAAACACCATAAGGGTCAAAATGAATAATCAGCAGATTCTTATCATTCCTTGTGCAGAATTCTTTTGCTTTACTGAGGATATATTTTGTAGCCTCGAAAGAATATTCGTTTTTTAAAGCAATGGCAGATCGTTGCATTTTCTCAATATCAGAGAAATCAATTTCCGGAAGTCCCAGAATCTCCGCCAGTCTGTTCAATCCCTTTGTATCTACATCCGCATTGACCATATTGTAACTCAACAAATGCAATTGGATCATTAGATCATTCTTGAGGTTCTCATACATGAATTCAGGATCGGTCATCTTGTAAACATCTTCCTTATTACTGATACGGTTATCTTTTTCAACCAATTTGCCAGTATCCAGGTCCATTTCTATATTGGACCAGAAATTACCATGAAACATATACCCGCCATAGTCATTCCATGTTGTGTAATAGGTTACATAACGGCACCGGAATACACTTCTCACATAATCGTCTCCCCACATGTAAAGTATTACGTATTTGGAATCTTTATCTGAACTTTCACGTCTCACCAGCCTCCGGTATGCCTGGTACACCCCAAAGCCGCCCATACCGAAATTCTGAACCGGTTCGCCAAGATGGCCTGCAAGATACTCCTGCCAGGTCTCTGCATCGCTGACCTGGTGACACTGCGTAAAGCTGTTACCATAAGTATTTATCCTGCAGGTTTTACTGGCATATACATGATTGGTCCTTCGTCCGTCTTTTTGCACGGTAGAAATGGTATAGCTATTATCCATCCCATCGTGCGGCATATAATTTCCCATTATGTATCCCACCTCAGGATCAAACTGCGCCCATGAATTCTTATTGAGGAAAACGTCAAGTTCTTCCTTCGGGACTGCGCTTTTTCGCAAATAATCGGCATAGGATCTTTCATCATTTTTGGGTGATTTCCCATACAGGAAATCAGGGAACATTGTTGGTCCGGTTATCGACATAGCAGCTAATGCATTAGATTTTATGAAATTCCTTCTTTTCATTCGTTTTAAAATTTTTTACCATGAAAATTTGCGAAAAATTTTTGCCTGGCATGGAATCCTTCGTTCCTCACTCTCATTGGTCCCGCCACCGGCGGCCTGTCCTGCAAACGGCGGGGGAGAAGAAAATTTTAATCATTCTTGTTTTTGAAAATTAATACTTAAAATTTTCATATTCGCTTCATTTATAATTTATAATGTTTCAGTACGAACTTATACCTGATGAAGATCGATAAACTGGTAACTCTGTTTATAAAGTTGTATGTTTAGAATTATCGCAGTGAGAAAGAAATCCTGTCATATAAATACAACATGATATGTGTCCTCTTAAATTTCACAGTACATGGAATTGGATCACTTCAGGGTTTCCAATTCAGCTTTGACGGTCTGAATGATCCGGCTTGCCCTGAATTCTATTGATTTTCGGCCTTTTTCATAATCGATCTTACCAACATTTTCATCCAGGATCTTAACTTTCCGGTCTCTTTCACTTTTCCCGAATTTGTTTTTGTTTACCAATGTGGAATCCACCGAACCTAATATGCTCGCCTCAGCGAAATCCGCATGACCTCCTGAACCAGGGAATCTAATATCCTCGGGATAATCCATCTTTTTAAGATTTTCATTGAAAAGTATTTTCATAGGACGTCCTTCGGATTGACGTTCTATTTCCCTTAATACTCTAAGGTGTTCTATAGCCCCGTGCCCGGTGACGATTACGCAGAATTTAAATCCCTCTTCTTCAATAAATGACAGCATTTCCCGCATCAGTAACTCAAACGTAATCGGTGAAATATATAGCGAACCTGGATTGTGTTCTTTTGTGTTCCATTCCATGCCCCAGAATGGTGTGTATCCTGTTTCTGTAAAATCATGATATTCTGTTTCGGTGCCTATCCACAGTGTAGGTATGAGAACACCTCCGGTCGCACGCCATGCATTTTCCGCTATTGCCGTACCAATTATCGGATCAGTACCAAATGCCATAGCCTCAGCATGCCATTCCAGGGGACTGACAACCAGATAGGCCACTGGTACTTTTTCAATGGCTTCGACGAGGTCGTCCGGCATCATTTGTTCCCACCGCCAGCAATTATCTGGAGGTTGATTTAATTCTTTCATGACTTCTTCCGTTTGGGCAAGAAGATGATTCGAACAGATCATTGATGAGATCCATAAGAAAAGGATATTTTTCTTCATATTCATTATGGTTAATAAGCGTGTAAAAAAATTTATTACTTGAATTTTCGATTATTCCAATCAAATCGATCGTGCCATGAACTAACCCCCAATCTTCCGGAGTCCTTAAAAAATCGTGCAAAATCTATCAAACTTTATTGAACCGTATAACAAACAATTTCCTGGAAAATCTTCGAATACTGCCTCGTTCTGGAATAAGTTAAGCTCCTTTTTGATACAGGCGTGTTCTTCCGCCCAGTCAATCCTTTATCAATCATGAAATAGAAGTTGAGCATAATAGTATAAATATTTCCTCCAGTTTCCCATATTATGGCCACCGTCAGACACAAAGAATGTATGATCTATGCCTAGATCCATAAGTATAGAATCCATCTCCATCTGTCTTTGATATAAAAAATCATCCCTACCGCAAGCCATATAAAAAACCTTAATATGTTTATCAACCTGGTCAGGCTGGTGTAAAACGTGGGGCGCATTCTCTTCAAAGAAATTTTTCCCACCTCCCCAGCTGAAAACTCCAAGATTTCCGAACTGATCCAAATTGTTCAATCCGATTTTGAGTGTGTGATAACCTCCCATGGAAAAACCGGCCAGGGCCCAATCTTCAGGATTATCCGATATATGATATTGTTTCTTTAAGTAGGGTAAAAGAAATTCTATAAAATCCCGGATAAAATCTCCCTGTTCCTGTACAAAAGGCCATCCGTGGGTTCCTGGTTCTACTGTATGCCCGAATGGGGCCACCACGATCATCGGTTTTGCGGCACTGGTAAAAATCAGATTATCCAGAATGATATTGGCTTTTCCGTCAATGAACCAGGATTCATCGGTCCCGCCACTGCCATGAAAAAGGAACAGGACCGGAAACTTCTGATTCTGATTTTCGGAGTACTCAGGGGGTGTATATACACTTACACTTCGCACTGCTTCAATATCTGGATTATGGTAAAAATGCCTGTGTACTACCCCATGTATTGTATTCTTTACTGTAAAAAATTCTGTTTCTTCACCTGGTACCAGAATCAGGCTTGACGAACCATGACTCAAAGAATTAACCGGATCAGCTGTCTGTACTTCATCCACCATGAACCTGTAACGAAAGAGGCCTGATTTTTCCGGTTTGACTGTTATCTGCCAATATTCATCGTCATATCGCTCCATAATATCGGACTGGCCCCCAACAATTTCTGCGCATTGAAGCTTCACCTGTGTGGCTTTTGGTGCCCATATACGAAAGGTGATGGTGCTGTCTGTATTGAACTCCGGCGATTTAACCCGGGCAAATGGTGGTGGTCCAGGTATGTGTTCCTGATTTTTTTCAGTTCGATTCTGACGAGTATCAGTAAATTCCTTGTCTTGAGATAAATTATCAGTTGAGGTTTTATTACAATCAATGAAAAATAATGGAAAAATAACCAGGATAATAAATGGTGATTTTTTCATAATTGTCCTTCAAAAAATTTAATTCAAAAAAATGCTACATTTTGGGATATTCATGACCATCAGTAGAATATACAATCTATAACCGGCACCTTCACATGTCAGGTCTTGGCTAAATTCAACTGTAGTGGTATAAGATATACGTTTAATATTCCAGTATTTGATTGATTTCACTAATTTTATTCAATTTAATATTTGAAATTATTAAATAATATTATCTGATGTCAAAAATACTTTTATGTCTGCCATTTATCTTTCTACTATGTACATGTGGAATGAATAAAAAGGAATCACCATTTCAACCGGGAAAAATCTGGCCGGATGATCATGGAGTGCATATCAACGCACATGGAGGTGGTATTTTATACTATGATGGCACCTATTACTGGTATGGCGAACATAAAATCGAAGGACCGACTGGCAACAGGGCCCAGGTAGGGGTTCATGTCTATGCTTCCGATGATCTATATAACTGGAAAGATGAAGGGATAGCCCTGGAAGTAGTAAAAAATGATTCCTTGCATGATATTGCTCAGGGCTGTATCCTCGAGCGGCCAAAAGTACTGTACAATGAAAAAACCGGCAAATTTGTGATGTGGTTCCACCTGGAGTTAAGGAACAGGGGATATGATACTGCCCGGTCAGGTGTAGCCATTGCAGAGGATCCCGTCGGCCCCTTCACCTTTGTGCATAGTCTGCGCCCAAACGCCGGGAACTGGCCTGTTAATGTACAGGAAATACATAAATTACCTGTGGCAGATACGATTAGGGATAAGTATTGCGGCGGTCTGGGATGCCTGCCAGCACATCCCGACACCCTGAATTTGTTGGGTCGTGACTTCGAGAAAGGCCAGATGGCCCGTGATATGAATCTTTTTGTGGATGATGATGGAAAGGCTTACCATTTGTATGCATCAGAAGAGAACAGTACCCTGCATATCTCTCAGCTCACGGATGATTATTTGTCCTATTCAGGGAAATATGCAAGGTTCTTCGTCAACAGGTATATGGAAGCACCCACCATCTGTAAAACAAGTACAGGCACTTATTTTTTTATGGGCTCAGATTGTACGGGATGGGCACCCAATGCTGCCCGTTCAGCCTCAGCACCAACTATCTGGGGGCCCTGGACAGAACTCGGGAATCCATGTATAGGACCAGATTCAGAATTGACCTTCCATTCACAGAGTACCTTCATCCTACCGGTTCAAGGTAAAAAAGATGCTTTCATTTTTATGGCCGATCGATGGTACCCTGAAAATCCAATTGATGGCAGGTACGTGTGGCTGCCTGTTAATATCCTGGATGACAGGCTGGAAATCAGATGGATGGATGAGTGGGACCTTGGTATGTTCAATGAGTGATTGAGAGAATGCGTGAATAAGTGATTTATTATTTTTTGTTAAATCTGTAATATTCTGAATAATGATCATGCAGCTGTGCTGGATGAAATGGTAATTGAATATGGGAGATTTCATGTATATATAGTAACATACAATTTCGGATAAGAAGTGTTTATATTATTCTATGGGAAATCCTGAACCATTAGTTTCAATTGTCATGGCGGTACAGAATGAGGAACTGTACCTAGAGCAGTGCATCGACTCCATACTGGCTCAGACCTATCCGAATTGGGAGTTAATTGCGGTCAATGACCATTCAAAAGACCGGACACTGGAAATTTTAAAAACTTATGCTATACGGGATCCCAGAATTCGGGTATTTAATGGACGGAGGCATAAGCTTATCCCAACACTTCAGGAGGCATACAGGCATTGCAAGGGCACTTTGATTAACAGAATGGATGCGGATGATTATATGCCGGATTATAAGCTGGAGGTCCTGGTGAAAGAATGGAATAAATATGGAAAAGGGACGATTATTACTGGTGCTACATCTCATTTCGTTGAGAAAGGGGAAGTTGGAGAAGGATTTAAGCGGTATGACCGCTGGCTGAATGATGTGATCCGACGAAATGCTCATTATGAGGAAATATACCAGGAATGTGTGATACCTTCCCATTGCTGGATCATTCATAGAGAGGATTTTCATACTGTAGGCGCTTTTGATCCTGAAGTCTATCCGGAAGATTACGACCTGTGTTTTCGCTTTTACAGGAAAGGGCTTAAGGTGGTGGGGATAGATAAGATATTGCATTATTGGCGGGATCACCCGGTGAGGATCTCCCGGACCTGGGACTGTTATCAGGACAACAGGTATTTTGAGCTTAAGCTTCAATATTTTTATGAGATCGACCGGGACATTGACCGGCCCCTGGTGCTGTGGGGCGCTGGAAAGAATGGGAAAGATCTGGTAAAACTTTTACTTGAAAAAGAGAACTTTCAAATTTCTGATCCTGCCTCGATGGGAGAAGGATCTCCTTTTAGCCAGGAGGTTCCTTTGTCTCCCGCCGTGGGTGGAAATCCCGGAGCGGAGAGAAAATCAATTTTCTGGGTTTGTGATAATAGGAAGAAGATTGGAAAGGAAATATATGGCATTCAATTGGAACATTACAAAATAGTGCCAGATCTGGATTCTCCGCAAATCCTGATCGTTGTCAACTCACCTGAAGAGAGAACCAATATTCGAAAGAAGCTGCAATTATGGAATAAGCAGCCTGTAAAAGATTTTTGGTTTTTTACCTGATTACAGTAAAACGTATTTTTAACACAGATACAATTCCTATGAAAAAAATATTTGTTTGTTAATGTAAATATTGAATTTTATTGTCATTCAAAGGAGTTATGATTTGCAAATTGGATATCTATTTTTTATACCTCGAAAACAGCTTATTTTAATCCTATTAATCTTAGATTAGGAAACAAAAATTTTCAACATTAGATTCTGGAAATACTGGGATACATTTTTATATACACTACATATTTTTTCGGTTAATAAACAATATTATGAAGGAGGGGGTCTATTTAGATAGGTTCATACGGCTTAATAGAGAATCAAATCTAGGATCCTCCCTGAATTCGTCCCAATCAGGAGATATTTTTAAAGATATTAGCCAATAGTCGCGTTCTTCGTATGCGATTTCCAACCAATGAAAGGCATTATCCAAATTATTCATATACGCATACACCATAGCCTTTCTGGTTGGACATACCCATTTTGGTGTTTTATTTAAGTTGTCTTTTAAAGACAATTCCACTTCATCCAAATCACCCAAGGCTGCTTGAGCACATAGGTGGTAATATAATGATGATCCCCTTCCTTCGGATATTTTTATAGCTTCATTAAAATAATCTATTGATTTTTTGTAATCACCCTCATACAAATACGTTAATCCCATGTACCGGTGCCCTTCACTAAAATTTGGATTTTGTTTTAAGATCTTTCGCAATATGATTCTTGCCGCGTCGTACATTTTGCTTTGAATGTACAAAAAAGCCAGATTGGTTTTAAGTCGTAGAGATGATGTATCTCTTTCAAGAATTTGTTTCGTTTTATTTATAGCAGATTCATAATCTCCTTCTATTAATGCCAGATACAAACAATAAAAAAAATAATCCTCAGAAAAAGCATTGTTTTTTATCTTTTGATATTCAGCAAGGGAAGCCTCATAATCCCAGTCATGATATAATATAGACCATGCTATAAATCTATGTGTGTCGAGTAAATCAGGATCTAATCTTAATGCTTTTTTGGCATAAGCAACGGATAGAGGAAAGGCTTCTTTTGGAGGTATAAAATAATATAAACCCATCCAATAATACGTTATCGACAAATCTGTATAAGCTGGCGCATATTCCGGATCAATAGCTATGGCTTTTTCGAAACATTCTCTTGCTTCCTCTAGTCCTTCAATCCTTTGTTGTAGATAATATCTCCCCTTTAATGACAGATCATAGGGTTCATATTTTTTATCTTTATATAATGCAAATTGTCTTTCAGTACTTTCTGATATGGTCACATTTAATTTCTTGGCAACATTTCTGGCAATGGATTCCTGTATTTTGAAAATATCATCTATTCCTTGCTCGTAGATCTCCGACCATAAATGAAAACCATCGATTACATTTATCAATTGAACGGTAATTTTAAGTATATTCCCGGATTTTCGAACACTTCCCTCCAGTACCATATTTACATTAAGCTGTTTTCCTATTTCCTGAATATCTGCGCTTGTGTTTTTAAAACTGAATGAGGATGTTCTTCCTGCAACATTAAGGTTTGGAATATGGGCTAATGAATTCAATATCTCCTCGGAAATACCATCAGAAAAATATTCATAATCCGGATCACCACTCATATTGACGAAAGGTAATACAGCTATGGATTTTTCTAATTCAAAAGCAGGTTCTTCAGGTAAATTAGACAAGATTAAAATAGCAGAAATAATAATTACACAACCCCCGGCTATTAAGAAGACTAACTTGTTTCGATTTTTCTTTTTTTTCTGATGCGGTGTTGGTTTTACATCCTGTCCAACTTTAACCTCATAGATCCTCACAGGTTCCTTGAAATTTTTAAGTTTTTCTTCACCAATAAACTCAGTTAATATGTCCTTTTTATTGAGAACATTATTATAAACTGACTCTGATACATAAATTCCACCCAAAGGAGCTAATTGTTGGAGGCGTGAAGCTATATTAACTCCATTTCCGAAAACATCATCTCCTTCAAAGACCACTTCTCCTTCATGAATACCTATTCGTAATTTTAAATCTGATTCATTTTCACATGCCTGCTGGATTCCTTTTGCACAATAAACGGCATCCGAAACGGTGGGAAAACTTGCCAATACGCCATCGCCAATTTCCTTCAACCATTTGCCTCCATGTTTTTCTATAATGGGTTTTTGGATTTGTCTGTTCTTCTTGAGGACCTGGAAGGCTAACTCTTCATTTTCACCCATTAAGGTCGTATATCCAACGATGTCGGTGAACATTATAGCAGCTAGTTTGCGTACTGATGAAGAATTTCCTTGATCTTCAGGCATAATTGAAAAAATATCAATTTAAAAAAATCCAAAGATTCCAGCAGATGCTTTACTAAAGTTAGTTATTAAAAGTGAATAATTCTAGAGGGAAATGAGTTATCGATTACTGAGCCAATCTTCCAGGATATCCAGATATTCTTGTGCATAATCATTACTAACAGATTCAGACAAACAACCTGTCGTTGCTGGTGTTAATATGTGAGCCACATCCTGTATTACCTTGATTGTGTAATTTTTATTACCTGCTTCCTGGAGGGCCGTTTCATAAGCCTGAGCTCCCTGAGTGGGATCGACGTTCTTATCTAATTCTCCAAAAAATACCAGCATGGGTATCGTAGTGTGTTTAATTATATCCATGGGATCAAAGAATGCATCGATATCACGTGGCCATGGATTCCATTGGCTTTCTTCTGTTACCGATAATCCGCTAAATTCAACAACACCAGGGATGTCTACCAAAATATCAACAGCTTCCCTGTAATCGTTATATTCAGTTGCTTTGATCATTTGTGACCAGTAAAACTCGACCGTATCCACCAGGGTTATAGATCCTCCTTCACATGCCACCACCTGTCCCATCAGGTAAGCATACTGCTCTATACCATCCTCACCTCCACCACTGACTACAATCATAAATGCTATAGCGTTAGTTAAATTTAGAGCCTTAGGCATTACCCATCCCGCCTGGCTAATGCCCCAAAGACCTATCAATGAGTTGTCGATAGTAGGATTATCAAGTAAAACTTGTATTGCACCCACAACAATTTCCGCTCGTTCTGTCGAAGTAAATCCACTCGTAAATTCCCCTTTAGATTCTCCACTACCTGGTTTATCCCAGGATAGAACGGCATATCCTTGTCGAAGGAAAATCTCAATTAAAGGCTCGAATGGTACTGCACCATGTCTTGTTGCATTACCAGATCCATGTACCATTAAGATCGCTGGGTGTTTATCACCTGTAACAGGGGTGCGTAAGTCTCCTACAATAGTGAAACCTTTTGTCTGGAAGCTGATCTCTTGAACATATGCTGTCACGTCTCCAAATTGCTTTTCTACAGCAGGCTGGTAAACAGGATCTGTATCGGTTTCTTTATCACACGCTAATAGAAAAATTGTGGATATAAATAATAAAAATGTTATCTTTAACTTTATCTGATTCCCTCTCCTATGCCTTGAAGAACCTGGAAATTGTCTGAAATAATTAAAATTATAGTACATCGGGATTCTTTTTAAAATCGGAGTTAAAAATAAGTTGCTGGAATATATTAAATCACAATTATTGATAAATAGGTCTCAGCTAATTCATTTATAATAAATCATTAAACAAAATTAATAACTCGATTAAGAGTTGATACGTAACTTATTATCATAACAATTAATTCAGATAAATAGTTCATGAAATTATAGGCTCATTGTGTGTTCATAAGCCTTTCACCACATAATATGTACTGTCATGAAAAATACAGAAAATATTATAGCTTAAGTGGAACGTTAGGAAAGCAATTAAGTCTTGGTTCAGAGAATTTTGGGGGAAGTTGATAAGAGCAGGGTAGCTATACTTTATGAAGTATGTTGTATAAACTAAAGAATATACTTCCCGTGAAATGCTAATCCAATATCCCTTGAATAGTACAAGAAAGTATGGCAAGCATTTATCAATGCAATTCTTGACTTAAAGCATGTAATACCCTCCATCTAAATAGTTCACGAATGCATGTTTATCCATTTAATCAGCTATTTGATCTGTTCGACTCATCACTATTATTATATTTGATTTTAAGATACGTATTAGGGGAAGATGTAAAAATTCATCAGTCTATGTAACGATGTTCCGTAAATTGTCGTCTAATAACCAAGTCAACAATTCAAAATAATTATTTTATGATCTTCAACTACCTAAAAGTTGCCTTCAGAAATCTGTTCAAAAACAAAATCTACATTTTAATTAATATAATTGGCATGGGTACGGCGCTGGCATTCTGTCTGACGATCTACCTGATATATGCCTTTAATCATGAATTTGATGATTATTACCAGAATGTCAGTGATATTGTGCGGGTGCACGAATTCAAACAAAATGCCTCGGGGGAGATCCAACGGTTTGAGCTGGCTCCTCTTGCCATGGGACCACGGATACCAGCTGAAATAACAGGTGTTTCGGATCAGACACGTATAATTGAGTGGGGGGGAAATCTTAAATATAAGGATATTTTATTCAGGGAGTCTGTGGCGTATGTGGATACCAATTTCTTTGATTTTTTCCCAATTAAATTAGCTTCAGGCTCTCTGTCATTGATAAAAAATAAAAACACTATATTTCTGACCAGGGAGCGTGCAAAAAAGTTTTTTGGCGATGAACCTGCGCTCGATAAAACCATCACCTTGCATTTTCCGGGTAAAAAAAGTGTAGATCTTGTTGTTGCAGGTGTATTTGAGAGGATACCATTGAATTCAAGCTTTGATTTTGATGCCCTGACAAATATTGATCATTTTTTATATGGGAATGATATATCTCCTGAAGACTGGACTCCCTGGCAGCAGGGAACTTTGTTCCTGCGGCTGAATAATGGAACCGATAAGGCTGGGATAGAGTCGCAGTTGTCAAAATATGTGACCATACAGAATGATGCCAGAGATGAATGGAAGGTATCAGATTTTGAACTGGTAGATTTCAAGGATGCAAAAATCCTTCAATGGGGTGAAGTGAGTGGCAGTAACGCCAATTTACGGCTTCGTACCGAGGTGCCTATCGTATTCTATACATTGGCAATACTCATTCTGTTGATCGCCTGCTTTAACCTCGCCAATACCTCCATGGCATTAATGGCTAACCGTGCAAGAGAGATCGGTGTACGTAAGGTAATGGGTGGTGGTACTATGCAGGTATTTAAACAATTTCTGCTTGAGGTTTCATTCACCAGTTTTCTTGCCATCCTGGTCGGAGCAGCTGTATTTAACTGGATGGCAGACTGGTTTTATGCTTTATGGAATGCCCCGATACAATTTGGAGATTTCAGCATAATAAATTTTCTTATTGCTTTTATTATATTATTTCTGGTCACTACCCTAATTTCAGGATTCTATCCCGCATTATATTCTAAACGGTTCAATCCCGCCGATATATTCAGAAATCAGGTAAAGCTCAAAGGTACAAGCATTACCTCGAGGGTTTTAAATGGATTACAGTTTGCGATTTCCATTACCATGCTTGTAGCCGGGATTGTATTTTCTCAGAATGCAGAATTTCTTAGAGTCCTGGATTTAGGATATAAAGACGAAGGTTTGATGATCGTGAGTTTCAATAATTCCGATGAATATAACCTGATGCGTGACAAGGTGCATAATCAGGTGGAAATTAAGGCTTATGCAGGTACCAATGATCATTTCGGTTGGAGTTATGAAGATACAAACCTGGTCCTTGATTCCGGGAATGTGGAGATCAGGTCATACAGGGTAGGGGATAAGTACCTCAATTTAATGGAAGTAAAACTGCTGGAAGGTAGGTTGTTCTACGAAGATAACCAGTCGGATTTTGATGAGGCCATCATAGTTAATGAGGAATACCTTAGAAAATTCAATGTTGAAGAACCAATAGGGACTATGGTGAACCTGAAGGATGGCAAACGATATATCGTTGGCATTATACAGGATGTAATTAGAGATGTATACAGTGATGGAATTATTGTTCCCGAGGTATATATGCCGGTGAGAGAAGATGAATATGAAATGCTGATCGTAAAAGCCAGTGAAGAAAATCAACAGAAGGTATTTGGATTCCTTGAGGAAACATGGAAAGGAATTATCCCTGACAGACCCTTTACAGGCGTTTTTCAAAGTGATCTCGCATTCGGACAGGCCATGCAGGACAACAGCAATTTAAGACAAATATTCTTTGCCCTGGCCATACTCGGTGGGATCTTATCTTTGACCGGTATTTTCGCTTTATCATCCCTGAATGTGAGGAAACGATTCAAGGAGATCGGGATAAGAAAAGTCATGGGGGCTTCAAGCCATCGGATATTGATCCAACTGAATAAAGGATTCGTTTTCACACTCCTGTTTGCAGGGATGCTTGGGATATTTTTAGGGTACTTTATAACCGATCAGATCCTTGGCATTATATATAAATATCATATTCCTGTTGGATTGATGACCTTAATTTTTGGAAGTATGGCAGTATTATTCGTTGCCTTTATCACCACTTCGATCACAATATTATCGGCAGCTAATACCAACCCGGCGCATATCTTAAGAGATGAGTAGACCCTATATGTTATTTCGATAACTCGCTTTTCACATCCCTGTCGTTTCACTACTATAACCAACGGCTGGATGACCGGAACTTGCATCTGTTTACCCTGGATCACAATTCCGGGCATATATTAAAGTATGAATAAAAGTTTCTGATAACTTTTATTTAGTTTTGAGGCTGTGAAAACGGTCATCGTAAAATATAATGCAGGAAATGTAATCTCTGTGACCAATGCCCTGCACCGGCTGGGTGTTGAACCGGAAATTACGGACGACCCGGAAAAACTTACCTCAGCAGACAAGGTGATCTTTCCCGGTGTGGGAGAGGCTAGCACAGCCATGGATTACCTCCGTAAAAGGGGCCTGGATGAGGTTCTGATAGATCTTAAACAACCCTTTCTTGGTATATGCCTTGGACTGCAGTTGATGTGCAGACATTCTGAAGAAAATAATACCGAATGCATGGGTATTTTTGATCTGGATGTGAAAAGATTTCCTCCTGAAGATAAAGTGCCGCATATGGGTTGGAATAAGCTGGAGATGAAAGATCACCCATTATTTAAGGGAACACCTGCAAATACCTTCTTCTATTATGTGCATAGTTTTTATGCTGAAATAGGGCCGGAAACAATTGCTACCTCTGAGTACATATTACCTTTCAGTGCCGCTTTGCACAAAGATAATTTCTATGCTATTCAGGCCCACACTGAAAAAAGCGGACAGGACGGGCAAATTGTATTACAGAATTTCCTTAATCTTTAAACATGAACATCATTCCTGCCATCGACATTATTGAAGGGAAGTGTGTAAGGCTGACCAAGGGGGATTACCACCGGAAAAAGATTTATGCGGAAGATCCGGTGGAAGTCGCCAGGATGTTTGAGGATCATGGGATCAGCCATCTACATGTAGTCGACCTGGACGGAGCGAGGTCACAGCATATTGTAAACATAGATGTTCTTAGTAAGATCTCACAAGCTACCCGGCTTATCGTCGATTTTGGAGGAGGCGTTAAATCGGACGGCGATATTCGAAGTGCATTTAATGCAGGTGCATCTAGGATCACCGGTGGCAGCATAGCGGTACGTGATCCTGAAATTTTTGGACAATGGCTCAACCATTACGGTCCTGAAAAGATCATCCTGGGTGCGGATGTCAAGGGACGCCAGATAGCCATAAGCGGCTGGATGGAGACCTCTGAACATGATGTCTCATCATTGATTTCGTTTTATCGGGAAAAATCAGTGAAATTTGTGATATGTACGGATATAGAACGTGATGGTGTTCTCAAAGGACCTTCGATAAACCTGTATAAGGAACTTATGGAGGAGTTCCCGAACATCAATCTGATAGCGAGCGGTGGAGTTGGATCAATGAAGGATGTTGAAGAACTTGCTGATATTGGCGTATGGGGGGTGATCATCGGAAAGGCGATCTACGAAGGCCGGATCCAAATGAACGAATTAAAAAAATTTATGGATTGATATATGTTAGCAAAGCGGATCATACCTTGCCTGGATGTGAAAGACGGCCGTACTGTAAAAGGCGTTAACTTCTTGAATTTACGCGATGCCGGTGATGCAGTCGAATTAGGCAACCTGTATGCTGAACAGGGGGCTGATGAGCTGGTGTTCCTGGATATTACTGCCACGGTTGAAAAGCGCAAGACGCTGGTTGAACTGGTACGGCGGGTGGCTGCCGAGATAAATATACCATTTACGGTGGGGGGAGTAATTCTGTCTGTCGAGGATGTTTCTGTGCTCTTAAATGCCGGTGCCGATAAGATTTCTGTTAATACCGCGGCTATCGATAACATCACCGTGGTCATCATAGACCTGCCGGCAGGAGACGTGGAAACGATATCCGGGCCGAATCTGTCCCTGCAGGGCGATGATCGGACCGTACTGGTGAACAGCAAGCGTACTTCCGGGCCTACCCGCACCAAGGTGGAGGTATTGTACCTTGGATACCTGGTTGGGACCCGTGATATCGATGTATCGGGAGATCTCCAGCGCAGGTTGTTGAACCCTTTTTATGATCAAGAAGCAGAATATTCCCACACCACGGAACTGCATATAGAGGACGATCAGACCATAAGAGATGAGAAGCATACAGGCACCCTGACCGTTGCGCAGAACAACAGGCTAACGCGCAACAGCTTCGCGGGTTCCGGTACGATCAAGATAGTGAACGAGCTTGAGGAATCCAGGACGATCTTCAACCTTACTTCTGAACATGTCTACCGCAACGATACCTGGCAGGACGGTGAACAGATACAGGATACATTCGAGTTTGCGGGCAGCGGAAGGTACAAGTTCACCAGCGTGCAGGGCGCAGTTTTCGATATCCCCCTGGACCAGTTTATATTGAGAGAGCAGAACGGAGAACTTACGGACTATCATTTCTCAGGCAGCGGTATCTACAGCTACCCTCCGGTGGAAGGTCTCAGCAGGTTAAAATACGACCTTCTGGGCATGGATGTCCATGATAACTGGGATGGGAAAGCTTTTACGTGCGAGAAGTATCGGATCGAAACCACGATCGAATACACGATCAACACGACAAAGTTCACTTTCAATAATGTGTCGCTTATATGGGTGGTTGCGGATGAGGAGGCTTACGATGACAGGAGCATTTATGTCGATTATGTCTACCGCTACAGCGAGAACGCTCTGGTGAACTGGTAGTTCAGCTTAGACCGAACGATGTGGTTGGTGTAGACCGGCGCCCCCTGCACCAACCCCTGCAAAGGTTCATCCGCGCGCACTCTCAGATTGTTGTAGATGTAGCTCTGCTCCCAGCGCAGCAGCTCGACGCTCTGGATGATGACGGGACTGGTGAACAGGTCCTTCTTCAGCACGGGCTGGCGAAGAACCTCGCGGAGCTTCTCCTGGCGCGCTTCGGCGTCTCTCGGGCGAACGCGGCCAGTGGTTTCCGCTGCCGGCGATGACGTGGACAGGA
>Ga0209536_100005202_pt1 | contig 20318 bp, 16 predicted proteins | sample DeeMarSeWOR28_12_FD_187461 | JGI IMG/M metagenome (GOLD analysis project Ga0209536, IMG submission 187461) | Marine sediment microbial communities from White Oak River estuary, North Carolina - WOR-2-8_12 (SPAdes) (version 2) | ecosystem: Environmental > Aquatic > Marine > Intertidal zone >...
CTCGATAACCCATCTGACAACTACCCGTCGCGGAGACGAGTGGGATGTTTCGGTCGTGCAGCAGCCTGTCGCCGACCGTAGAGCCCTTCCCCACCACCAGCGACATGATGGCCGGATCGACATCGTTCTCGCGGCAAACTTGCTCGGCGATCTTCGTGCACGCGATGGCCGTCAGTGGCGTCTGGCTCGACGGCTTCCACAAGACGCTGTCGCCGCACACCGCGGCCAACGCCGTGTTCCAGCTCCAGACGGCCACCGGGAAATTGAAGGCGCTGATCACGCCCACGACGCCCAGCGGGTGCCACTGCTCCATCATGCGGTGGTCTTGACGCTCCGATTGCATGGTTAAGCCGTACAGCTGGCGAGACAGCCCGGTGGCGAAATCGCAGATGTCGACCATCTCCTGCACTTCGCCTTCCCCTTCGGCGATGATCTTCGCCATCTCCAGCGTGACCAGTTGTCCCAACTCGCTCTTCAGCTCGCGCAGTCGGTTCCCCAACTGCCGAACGAGCTCGCCGCGATGGGGTCCCGGGACGGTCCGCCAGTGCAGGTACGCCTGGTGGGCGCGCTCGACGATGCGGTCGTATTCGTCTTCGGTCACCTGTTTGACGGTTGCGATCCGCGACCCGTCGATGGGCGTGATCACCTCTAGGTCGGGCCCGGATCCGATCCATTCGCCGCCGAACCCGCCTGGATTCACATCTTCGATACCGAGAGTCTTAAGGAAGTCGTTGCCATTGGCCATCTTAGAACCTGCCATTCTCCGCTGTTGGGATAGTCGATCAGCGATGGATTTTGGGGCGCCCGAGCGGCGCAACGGGATTCTACCACCTGGCTGGGCCGGCGGCTACCCGGTCATGGGCACCTGGAGATGCTCATCGGATGGCGGCGCCAGACGCACCGGAGGCGGACGCGGAACGTTGGAGGTGGGCTCTGAGGTCCCCGACGTCGTAGCGGCCGTTCCGGTTGTTCAACTCGTCGAGGTAGTTCTCTTCGACCCTGTGGAGAAGGTTGGATTCGTCCAACAGCAACGGCCCCAGAAGTCGCGTTAGGGATATCGGCGCCGTAGACAGCAGCAGCTGAGCGGTTCCCTGCGCCACGGTGATCTGGTAGATGTTGATCCCGGTCTCTTCTCCCAAGCCCAGGTCCCGTCGTGTCGACGGTTCGGTGACACCCGTCAGCGCGCCCGGCCCCAATGCGCCGTAAGCGTCGCCGGGCTCGCCGCGGCTGCCGCCCTGCGCTCGGGTCTCCACCAGCGTGCTGTCGTTGTCCGCTTCTAGGAGCATCACCCTGTAATGCGGCGGACACTCGCTACAGGGGCGGAACGGGATCGTATCGTTGATCCGGTAGACGAGAACGCCTTCCGCCGGCAGGTACTCGTCGAACCCGACGTGCGCCCGGTACTCCACTAGCAAACGCTCGTCATCTCCATAGGGAAGCTCGAGTATCCTACCGGTTGTTTGGACCGGCGGAATCGTAATGCGTTGGAACTCGGCTTGCGGAACCTGTTGGATCTCGTCCAGCCAGCCAAGTCGCCTTTTCTCCCACGCTCCCATGTGTGAGGGGCGCGGCCAGGGCGACGATGTGCCAACCTCGCCGCAGCCCCAGGCACCCGCCGCCATCAGCGACCAGCACCCGACCACCCAGCGACGTTGTTCCGGGAGAATCCCATCCACCGGATGGTATAGATCCGGGAGACCGATCAGGTGCCCCAACTCGTGAGCGATGGTGTGGATCGATGAGATCTGGTTACCGGAGCAGTCGGAGATGCTCTGGATGAAGTACGGATCGATCCTAACCGGCGTGCTGTCAGGCCGCAGATCGTTCGTCTCGAATGGCTGACCCGTCCACGGCGTGATGCCCGAGAAGTGTGGCCAGATGCCCGGGCCACCGCAGGATGCCGAAACCTCTAGGAAGTAGAACGCTACGGCATCAACGATGCCGTTATCGTCACCGCTGTTAGGGATGTTATCGGGCCCGTCATTGTCGAAGAGTCCGAAGTCCGTGGCCGAATCCACAAGCGTCAACGCCTCCACCAGATACTCGCCCACGCGGGCGTCGCCTCCAAGGCCATACGAGCCGCCCACGACCTCGGCGCGCGTCAGGCTCGTTCGCACCCAGGGCGTGACCGCGCCAGCGATGTTGAGCCGCCCGCCGGACACCTCGGCGTAGTACTGTCGAAGCGTCCCTTGCTCCGCCGGACCGTCGAACAGAACACGCGACAGATCCTGGCTGCTGAACTGTGGGTCGGGGGAGTCGGAAAAGAGTGCCGGTATCGCCACGACCGGTAGATTCCCGGCCACGGCCCGACCGGCGGCGAGACTCCTATCAGCCCGGGCTATCCAGCCGCCCCTCGGAGTGAAGAAGTCTGGATTCTGCCTCAAACGCTCGTAGTAGCCGGCGGGAAGCGGTCGTCCCACGACCTGAGCATCGACTTCGACGTCCTGACTCCGCGCAGGCGCCGGCCCCAGGGCCGCGATGCCAAAGAAGAAGACGGTCCAGAGGGGCAAGCGCATCATGGCTCCGTCCGTGTCACTGGCTCGCTCTCCACGACATATCCCACCACGAGCGGACGAAGGCGATTGTCCGGGTCCGCGACCTCGACGACCCGCAGGTTGGGAGGACGATTCAAGTCGGCGACGCTGAGCGTGAAGCGAATGTCTCCGGGCGCGTCGAGCAGTACGACGATGCGACTGACGTCACCCGCTCGCCAATGATGGGCCTGGCCGACATCCGACGTGATATCGACGATACCTTCCTGTACCGTCTGAAGAACCGCGGCCCCTTCCACGCCGTTCGGCGATACGACGCTCACCGCCAGGTCCCCCGGGACGGGTACTGGCTCCGTCGCCTCCTCCCCGCACGACAGGAGGAAGATGGCCAAACCGCAGCCGAATCTCGCTGCCAGTCTCGGCGCTCGAACCATTCCGCGTGTCATGTTTGAAAGATACTAACGGGCAGCCGCGAGCGCAGGCGCTTAACCTCGCCAGAATCGCACTTCACGCCACTGATTACGGGTTGCCCAACACGGATCGCTGCACCAACTCCAGCTCCACCATGACGCCGACGTGATCCGAAAGGTACGAATCGTCGCCGTCGATCACGGTACCGGCATGTTTCACGTTCCATTCATGCGATATCCCCGGCCGTACGAGGATGTAGTCGTAGCGCTCGTCTGACTTCGTCTCTTGATAGGCCAGCGCCGCGTAGCGGTTACGGCTGGGCACCCAGGTCGCCGACAAGGAGGCCGGCGTGGGGTTCGGGGGGAGCGGATCGACGAATCCTGCGTCTACCAGAGCGCCGTACTCGGGTGCCAGCGGGTTGTCCTGCCCCGGCGGCTCGGGGTAGCGGACCGTCGGCGACGTATTGATGTCACCGGCGAGCAGTACCGGGCTGCCGTTCGCTTCGTTCTCCAACTGCTTCAGGAGCGGCGCCAACTGCGCGTCGCGAACCTGGGTATCGACGGACTTGGTGCCAGCATAGAGGTGAATCGCGAACAGGGTCACCGGCCCCAACGGCGTCTCCAGCTGCACGAACATCGCGCCCTTCCGCCCCACCCGCTCGTCGGGTTTCTTACCCAAACCGGCCGGGTGCGGAATGAAACGGCTGTTCGTGATCGGCAGGCGCGACAGCACCAGCAGTCCACCGGTGGCGTCGATCTTCACGAGCTTCAGGATGCGGCGGTCGCCCATCGCGTCAGCCGTAGTCGAGTAGGGCGGGCACAGCTCGCGCAGCAACTTACGCCGGGCCCGAACGTCGAACATCTCCTGAAGCACGATGATGTCGGCATCCAGCTCGGCCAGCGCCTGCGGCAGTCGTTTGAGCCGGCGTCGCTTCTCTTGCGACGGGATCCTGACCGGCAGCGCCCACGCGTTGAACGTGACGCACCGAAGCGAGTGAGTCTTAAGCATGACGGCACATATGAAAGCAGCGAGCACCGCCGAGGTCAAGCGCTCTCCGGCCCCGGCAGCTTGAAAAGATACCGGGCCAGCAGGTAGGCGATGATGAAGACGAACAGGCCCGAGAAGACCACGTCGCTGAGGAAATGGGCGCCCTGAGCTATCCGACCCAGCCCGACTAACCCGCCGAACGCTGCCGCAACGCCGATGACGAGGCGCCGCCTCCGCCAGTACACGAAAGCGAACGCGGACAGAGCGAACGGAATCGACGAGTGCCCGGACGGAAACGAGCAGTTGCGTTCACACTGGTCGCTGATCACGAAGGCCGGTGTGAACGTTCGGCCGCCGCCGAATTCCACAATGTCCCGAGGTCGCGCCCGACCCCACTCGGACTTGAACACGACATTCACCACCAGACCCGGACCCAGTGCGAACACCGTCAGCAGATAAAGAATCGCTCGCGTGTTGAACGCACCCACCGCCCGTCGCCGAACGAAGTTGTACACCAGCGCGACCAGCAGAGCCAAGATGAGAATAACGGCCAGCGGATGGACCATCTCATACAGTAGACGCACCCACCATACATCCCGCAGATAGAAACCCGCCGATTCCGAATAGAACAGCCCCGAGAACCAGAGGTCGATCCCCGGGGCGACTATGAAGGCCAGGGCCAGCCCGGTTGAGCCGGCCAGGAAGACCAGTTCTGTTTTGCGAGCTCGGTTCATCGCGGAGTCGGGAAGTCAGTAATCAGTAGTCAGTAGTAATTAGTGATTGGTAATTAGTAACATCGAACGACGACGATCCACAATCATAGTCTTCTAATGACTAATCACCAATCACTACTCACTTCCCTGCAGCACTCAGCGTCTTCGGCCTCCCGATTACCTGCCGTTCGGTTTGATGTTCTGGTTCAGCCTAAGGAAGTTGTCGGGGTCGTACTTGTTCTTCAATTCGACCAGCCGATCGTAGTTCGACCCGTAGGCCGCGCCCACACGCTCAACCTCGTCATCAGGCATGAAGTTCACGTAGACACCGCCCGTCGCGAACGGCGCCGAGCGATCAAAGAACTCCCGCGCCCAGGAGACACACATATCGTCTTCAGAGGGATCGTCCCAGCGGGTGTGAACGTTTAGCACGAACTCAGCATCCCTGTGGGTGTACGCGGTAGCGTCGGTCGGAACGCGACTCACCGCTCCGCCCAGATGCGCCACGAAGATTTCGCACTGACCGTTCGGCAGCTTACCGGCATACTCGATCATTACGTCCAAAGCTTCGTCGCTCAGCTCTGTGAAGTCGTGCGACTTCCAGTAGTTGCGTGATCCCGGAGTGAGCAATGGATCGAACGCGGTCTGGAAGCCGATGAACGGGCTCGGCCCGATGACGTCGGCGATGGGATTGCCAATGGCGCGCAGCCCCTTCAGCGCCTGCTCACCTTCGGCCATATCACCGTTGTATAGAGCGGCGAGCACCACGACCTCTGTGCCATGGACATCTTCGGGCAAGAACGGCAACGGCGGCGCCTTGCGAAGCACCACCCAGGCGCTGAGCTCTTCGGGCGCCGAAGCCACGAAATCCCGGTACTGCCGCAGGATATCGGCCGCGTCGCTGTACGGGTGGACGATCAGGCCGGCCAGCACTTCGGGACCCACCGGGTGAAGGTTGAACTCGAACGACGTGACGATTCCGAAGTTGCCGCCACCGCCCCGGATCCCCCAAAACAGATCGGCGTTCTCGCTCTCACTGGCCGTGACCCTCTCGCCGTCGGCCGTAACGACCTCGGCCGAGATCAGGTTATCGATGGTCAGACCGAGCTTGCGGCTCAGCCAGCCAAAACCGCCCCCGAGTGTGAGGCCGGCGATTCCCGTGGTCGAATTGATGCCCACCGGCAGAGCGAGACCGTGGGCCTGTGTCGCCGTGTCGATATCGCCCAGCGTGGCGCCCGGCTGAACCCGTGCCGTGCGACTGGCTGGATCAACCTCCACCGCGTTCATGCCGGACAGATCGATCATCACAGCACCGTCGGCGACCGAGTTGCCTGCGATGTTGTGGCCCGCCCCACGAATCGACGTGAGCAGGTTGTTCTCCTTCGCGAAACTCATCGCCGCGACGACGTCGTCCGCACCCGCGCAGCGGACGATGAGGGCGGGCCGACGGTCGATCATGGCATTCCAAATGGCGCGTGTCTCGTCGTAGGCCGCCGACTCGGGCGTCAACAATCCACCCTGGAGCGCCGCCGCGAGTCCGGCTATCGCGTCAGAGCCAACGGTTGTTTCGCCTCCATCGACGGTGCGAACTGTCAGGTCAGACATGTCTCCTCCTGTGGTTGGGGCTACTCAGCGTCGCGATGCACGAGCCGAGGACGCACTACGTGCGTGTGCTCTCGAGGCTGAAGTCTGAGTCTGTGTGGGGATACAGCCCGGAGCCGGGTAGACCATGGAATCCGACAATGGCGGACCCGGGAGATGGCACGACAGACAGCTCGGGGCAGAGAGCTGGCTGCGGACTCTTTGGGCTAATCTCCACGCAAACAAGGACGGCCAGCAAGATGTGCCCGTGGACCCGAGATCACAAGCCCGGTCTGATCCGTTTCCTGGACGGAACCTGGGGGTTAAGACGAAGCCCCGAGCGTCTTGTGACGCTCGGGGCTGTCATCGCGGACCCCAGTCTGGCAAGCAGCCTATGCGCTAGTCCGCACCTTTCTCGTACATGACCTTACCACCGACGATGGTATAGACCACGTCGGTCGATGGGATCTCGGCCTCCGGTATGGTCAGAATGTCCTTCGACAGCACCACGATGTCCGCGAGCTTGCCCGGCGTCAGCGAGCCCTTGATGTCCTCCTCGAACGCCGCGAAGGCTGCCTTGCTGGTGTACGTCTCCAGCGCCTCCATCCGAGTCAGCCGCTGCTCGGGATAAAAAGCGTTGCCATCCTTCATCACCCGAGAAACCGTCGCGTAGTAGCTCGCGATGGCACTGATGTCTTCGACCGGCGCATCCGTACCGTTGGCGATCACGGCGCCAGTATCCCACAGATCTCTCCACATGTAGGCGCCTTCCCGCGCCCGCTGCTCGCCCAGCCGCGGGGTCACCCAGGGTCCATCGGAGGTGCAATGAATGCCCTGCATCGCCGCGATGACTCCCAACTGACCGAAGCGGGGGATGTCATCGGGATGGAGGTGCTGCGCATGCTCGACGCGCCAGCGCAAATCTGTCTTGCTCGGGTTCGCTTCGAACGCGGCCTCGTACGTGTCCAGGACCTCACGATTCGCCCGATCACCGATCGCGTGTACGCACAATTGGAAGTCGTTCTCCATGGCGATGCGGGCGGTCTCGTGAAGAGCCTCGATGGGACTGGTGTTCAAGCCCGTGCTGGTCGGCAGGTCCGAGTAGGGCTCCAGCAGCCACGCGCCATGCGGCCCGAGGGCGCCGTCGACGGATACCTTGATTCCGCGAACGGTCAAACGGTGATCGCCGTAACCAACCATTCGATACTCGGGCAACATCGCGGCGAGACGCTCGTTCGGCTGGCGGATCATGACCCACAGGCGCACCCCCAGGGCACCGTCGTCCACCATCTCCTTGTATAGATCGACGGTCTCGAAGCCGACTCCCGCATCATGGAAGCTGGTCACACCGTTCTCCAGCGATTCCTCGACAGCCAACTCGGCCAACCGGCGCGGGTCCGGTGGCTCGGCATTCTCGGCTGCCGGGTTCAGCAGGCGCTGCGCCGTCTCCCTGAACGCGCCGATGGGTTCGCCGTCGGCGTCACGAACGATTTCGCCGCCTGGCGGATCGGGGGTCTCGCTGGTGATCCCGGCCATTTCCATCGCTTTGGCGTTGGCGAAGGCCGCGTGGCCGCTGGCATGCCTCAGAATGACCGGGTTGTTTGGAGATACGGCGCTCAACGAATGATGCGTCGGCAAACCCTCGACATTCCCGGGAGGCGGTGCGTCCCACTTCTCCTGATGCCAACCGCGTCCCCGGATGAGGGCGCCCGGTGCGACGTCCGAGGCCGCGTATTCAACCATCCCGACGATCTCGTCCCAATTGGCCACATTCATCAAATCGAGCTGCATCTTGGCATCCCCAACACCGAGAAAATGCCCGTGCGCCTCGATGAAGCCCGGAATAGCGAGCCGTCCCTCGAGATCGATGACCTGAGTGCCGGACCCGATGTACTGCGCGATGTCGGCATCGCTGCCCACAGCGAGGACCTTGTCGCCCTGCACTGCGATCGCTTCGCCGTCCGGAACCGAAGGATCGACGGTTACGACCTTGCCGTTTCGCAGCACCAGGTCAGCGGCGACCTCGGGCTCGGCAGCGCAGCCTGTAACCAACGCGAACGCGCCCAAAAGAAGCGCGCCGACCATCACCCGCCGTAAGTCCAACGCCTTTACGATTCCCTCCATACAGCCTCCTGTTCCGGCCTTCTCTATATCAGACTACGCCCATCTCCATTGCTGAGTTCTCTTGTCCAGGATTACGCGCAAGGTATCGCCCCCACCCATTCGCTGCCAGACGAGTGAGCGACCTTGCGATCCATTCACCAGCAACCGTCATGGGTTGCCTGATGGCCGGGGGTGTGCGATATCGGGCCACAGTTCGTGGAAATCGAAATCGGCGGCCCGATGGCAGTTTCTACATGTGTCTTCGTCAGGCACCACACCGCCGGCCGCGGTGAACGCGGACCGGTCCGACATCGTCTCCGCGTCCATATACTTCGATCCCGGCCCGTGGCACGCCTCGCAGCCGACTCCCTGACTGGCGTCGAAGCTGCTCGCGAACAGCGCCTCAGGATCCTGACGGCCCGTGCTGTGACACAACAGGCAGCGGTCATCCTCCTGGGGGTCCTCCATGTCCTGGTAGTACGGCCGTTGTTTCGCCACGAACAGGGCCCAATCGGTAGCCAGACGCCAGTACGCCGCGTTGTGGCGACTGCTTAGCCAGCGCACATACTGGTTGCCGTGCTCTTCCCCCAGATGACAGCTTCGGCAGGCGTGCGAACCGACGTATTCGGGATGGTCACGCTGGGTTCCCCGCACCGAGCGACGCAGGAACTGGACTTCGATCCCGTCCACAGCTCCGTCCGCCCCACGTTGGAACTCCACCGCCCACGGCTCCGACGTGCAGAAGAACGAGTCGGTTCCCGTCGAATACATCTCGTCGGCGCCGAAGTCCTGTAGCACGAGCTTATCGCCCTCGACCCAGACCTTGAAGTGGAAATCCTCGCTCACATCGTACAGCCCCTGGTACTCGTAGAGCTTCGCCGGCTCGATAGCGACTGCCTCCGGCCGCTCGAACGCAAGGTCGATAGGCAGCACTCCGGCCGTGTCCCGCACCTGCGAATCGGCACCGGCCGCAAGTAGCAATTCGACTAGATCCGGCTGACCCGCCCGATACGCCACGTGCAGGCTCGTCCATCCCTCCCGGGTTCCGATATTGGGATCCGCTCCACGGGCGATGAGCAACGAAGCTACCTCTCCGCTTCCGCGACGTGCCGCAACGTGCAGCGGAGCACGCCCCCAACGATTCTGGACGGCGACGTCGGCACCCGAGTTCAGCAGCAGCTCGACCATATCGGCGCGATCGTAGTGAGCGACCCGGTGCAGCACCGTCCCGCCATCGAACCCGACCGTCGTCACGGGCGCGCCAGCAGCGATCAGCTGTCGGAATATGTGCCAGTGCTCGCGGGTGGCTGCCCAGTCCAGGGCAGTCATACCCAGAGCATCGGTCGCCCCGACCAGGTCCGGGTCTTCGCCAAGCCATCGGCGGATCGCATTCCCGTCGCCGTTCTTGGCCGCGGCGACGAACGCGCGTCCTCTGTCGTCGTCCTGGACTATGGCCGCCGTGCTCCCCACAAGCGTGGTCAGTCCCGCGAAGACGAATGCGGATGCGAAGACCAATGCGGCGATCGCGCTCTTCATGCCTCTACGTCCAGTTGTCTTGTATAGATCGATGGATGGCTGGGTACCGGAAGATGAGGTCTAGCCATGCGCCTCGCCAGCACCTGACGAAGGCCCAGCGGCGCGTTATACTCCAGCCCCATGATTTCTGATCCCAAGACCCGGTTCGCCCGGACCGCCCGGCTGTGGCCGTCATCTCACGTGATCATCGCTATCGGCCTGCTCGCGCTGCCGGCGCGGAGCCAAGACCCGAGTCCGATGCGGGTACCCGTCGAGGAGATTCGAGCGATCATGCAGAGCGAGGCCGAGAAAGGGTACAACCTGAGAGTCGTGACCAACGCCGGAAGGCTATCTTCGGCAGTGCTATTGACCCTGGCCCGTACGGCCGCCGCGGAACGACCCGGCGGACCTCCCCTGCTGCTCCATCACGAAGACTGGTATGCGGCCTACCAGCACGTCACCGGGCTCGCCGACGCGCAAATCCCCGAATTCATGGAGTTGCAGCTGGAATACCGGCAAGACCAGATCGCGGACTACAGCGTCGAAGCCACGGCCCTCGATATGAAGAAAGGGCCATCGCCCGATTTCGTGGTGCGAGTCACCGCACAGTGGCCCGACGGACCCAACGTCCCCCAAGAATACTCCTTCACCGATACGCTCCCGAACCCAAACATGAAGGTGGTCAACGAGCGTGTAATCACTTACTACCTGCTGGAATTCGGGGACATGATCGTGCAGGATGACATACACGGTATCTCGGGGCGGCCAACGGAGGGCGCGCTTAGCGTGGCTCTCAGTGTCATCGGCGACGGCCAGGCGGTGCAATCCCGCTTCGCGATCGCCGGGGACGGCATGATGGTCACCTATGCTGCGGCGAAGAAGGGGTTCATCCGCGTGAAAACAACGTCCACCACCTTCCTTGACGGCACCATGATCAAGGACACGCCGGAGGACCGTCCCGATCTCGAAGCGGTTGCCGAGCGGCTGAAGCAACCGCTGGAGATCGAATACGGGTCCAAGCGAAGACCGGGTTGACCGATCCATGAACGTATCCGATCAGACATCGCACGCCGATTTGGAAAGGTCCTCCGCTCAGGCCTTGCCTCCACTGGCCCTGGGCATCGTCGGATCGCTGGTGGTGCTCAAGCTGCTGCTTCACCTGGTCACGAACGTGATCAGCCCCTACGAAATCCACCGCGACGCGTTTCTCTACATGGCGATGGGCGAGCATCTTCGGCTCTTCACTATGGACTTCCCTCCGTTCATCGGAATGCTGTCCGAGTTCACGCGGGCGACCCTGGGTGACTCGATGTTCGCGATACGCCTACCCATAGCGCTCTTCAGCACTGGGCTAACCATCATCGCCGCGCTTACCGCCCGCGAGCTGGGAGGCGGACGCTTCGCCCAAGGCCTGGCGGTTCTCTGCGTTCTCGCTAGCGGCCTGTTCCTGCGAACCGGTAACCTCTTCCAGCCGGTCGCCATCGATCAGTTCTGGTGGACGCTCGGGCTCTTTGCGCTGGTCAAGTTGGCTCGAACCGAAGAACCGCGCTGGTGGATCATCTTCGGTCTGGCCTGCGGGCTCGGCCTGCTGAGCAAGTTCAGCATGCTGATCTTCGGTTTCGCCGCCACGCTCGCGTTGCTGGCGACCTCGAATCGCAAGGCGTTACTCACACGCTGGCCCTGGCTCGCTGCCGCGATCGCAGTCGAAATCGGCAGCCCCTCGTTCATCGGCCAAATTCGTTTGGGGTGGCCTCTGTTCGATCAGATGGGCAGCCTGCGGAGCGCTCAACTGGCTCGGGTCTCACGGATTGAGTTCATCCTCGAGCAGCCGCTGATGGGCCTGGGATTCATCGTCGCCGTCGTGGGTATCGGAGCCCTCGCCTTCGCCCCGTCCTGGCGTCGCTATCGAATCGTCGGGTGGACAGCACTGTTCGCCTTCCTGACGCTCCTGCTACTCAAGGGCAAGTCCTACTACGCCGGCCCGATCTATCCGGTCATGTACGGTGCCGGCGCCGTCGTCCTCGAGCGGATCCGCGTTCCCAGGTGGGGGACGATTGCACGCTGGGGCACCGTGGTACTGGTGGCGGGGTACGGCCTGCTCACGCTTCCCATCGGCTTACCGATCCTCGCGCCACCCACCATGGAGAGATACCTGGCCTGGCTCGCCTTCGACCGCGCCACCGAAACCAACGTCGGAGCGCAGGAACGGCTTCCGCAGGACTACGCGGACATGCTCAACTGGCGAGAGCAAGTCGAAGAGGTCGCACGTGTGTACCACTCGCTCCCGGCGGACGAGCGTGACCGCGCTGTCATCTTGGCCAGCAATTACGGCGAGGCGGGCGCTATCGATTTCTACGGCCCGCGCTATGGCATCCCGAAGGCCCTAGCGCTTGTCGGCACGTACTGGTTCTTCGGCCCCGGCGAACTGCCCGGTGACGTGGTCATCCTCCACGGGTTCAACGCGGACAACGTCACCAACTACTGTGGGTCGCTGACCGAGGCAGGTTATGTCGATCATCCCTACGCCGTCGCCGAACAGAGAGACCTGAAGGTCTTTGTCTGTCGCGAAACCAGCCGGACGCTGCAGGAGTTGTGGCCCGAGATGGCCGGCAACCAGTAGGCTGCCTACTTCGCCAACCCCATCACGTTCAGGACGGCTGCCCTCATCTCGCCGCGCAGATCGCCGACGACGCCCGCGAATTGCGGGTCATCGATCAAGTTCTCCAGCTCGTAGGGGTCCTGCTGAAGATCGTAAAGCTCGTTTTCGTCCGGATGCTGCATCCAGTGGATGTACTTGTAGCGATCCGTTCGAATGGCGCGGTAGTCCATATCGAGAAGCCACGGGAACGGATTCTCGTACGTGAAGAACTCGATGAAGACGGACCGGCGCCAGTCTTCAGCCGTACCCCGAAGCAACGGGACCAGCGAACGGCCCTGGATGTGACCGCCAATGGGCGCGCCGGCTACATCCAGAACCGTCGGCGCGATATCGACGGAAACCACCAATCCATCGATCTGCGAGCCGGCTTCTGCTACAGGCGGATAGCGCACGATGAAGGGTGTTCGGATCGACTCTTCATACGGCATTCGTCGCTCGACCGACAGCGCGTGTTCGCCGTAGAAAAACCCGTTGTCGCTGGTGAAGATGATGAACGTCTCGTCCAGGATCCCTTGGGTGGCGAGGGCATCCACGATCCTGCCCATGCTCTCGTCGACGGCGAGAAGCATCTCGGAGCGCCGCCTGATGGTCTCCTCGGCCGTTCCCAGGTCGAGGATCGACCCGAACGCTTCTATCATCTCGTTGGAATGTTTGCGCTCCAACGCCCTCCGAAGTGCGGGCTTGTCGGTCAGCTCATCGGGCGACGCCGCCAGGTTCGGCCGCCGTGGGAATACCTGCTCTTCGTAAAGTCCCAGGTGCCGCGGGGCCGGCACATATCCGCGTTCTCCGGACGGGTCGACGGACCCATCGTCGAGCTGTACCGCGTCGGGGTGGATCGCCTTGTGTCCGATGTACAGGAAGAACGGCTTATCGGCATCTCGATCGTTTTCGATGAACGTCACCGCGCGGTCGGTCAGAACGTCGGTGAGGTATCCCGCGACCGTGTGGATTCGCCCGTCCTCGTACAGCTCGGGATCGATGGAACGTCCCTGCCCCGGAATCGCCGACCAGTAATCGAAGCCCGGCCTGGGTGTGGGATCGTTGCCCATGTGCCACTTGCCGAGGAAGCCGGTCTCGTATCCGGCACGCTGTAACTCCTGCGGGAAAGTCTCCAGTCGATGACTCATGCGATTGCGGGCCACGTTGTCGATAATGCCGTGACGCGATGGGTACTGGCCCGTCAAGATGCTGGCCCGGTTCGGCGAGCAGAGCGGAACAGCGTGAAACGCGTTGGTGAGCCATGCACCATCGCGTGCCAGGCGATCGATGTTCGGGGTCCCCAGAAACGGGTGACCCGCTATCCCCAGTTCGTCCCAGCGCAGGTCATCGACCACGACGACGATCACGTTCGGCCGCTGGTTCTCTGTGACAGATTCCTCCGCGACCTCCTCCGCGTCGCGAGGTTGGCATGCCACCATCAGGCCAAGGGAGGCCACCAACACGATGTGGGACACGTGGCAAAGCATGGATCGTCTCCTCTCAGCTCGGATTTTGGGAAGCTAGCCTCCGAGCCTTCCATTCGATACTCTTGGTGACTCTCAATTCACGCATAGGTCAACAGATATGATAACGGATCCCACTCACATATTCCTCGTCCTGGCTGCCGTCGTCCTCATCTCGGTCTGGCTGGAGAAGCGCTACTCCTTGGTTCGCTCGCTCAGTGCCGCCCTCACCGGCATTCTGCTGGGCATGCTGCTTTCCAACGTCGGGCTTATTCCGGGCGAATCTCCCACTTACGATTACCTGATGGGACCGGGCGTGAATCTCGGTATCGCCCTGATTCTCTTGAGCGTCGACTTGCGATCGATTCTCAAAGCGGGACCGAATATGCTGGCGGCGTTCGGCATTGGTGCCGCCGGTACGGCGGCGGGTGCGGTCGTGGGAGGCCTGATGCTTTCAGGGCTGGTGGGACCCGAGACATGGAAGCTCGCGGGTCAGTTCACGGGGACGTACACAGGTGGCGGCGCCAACTTCGCCGCCTTGGGGCGCGCTTTCGATACGAGCGCCAACCTGTTCTCGGCGGCGACCGCGGCGGACGTCATCGTGACGGCCGTCTGGATGGCCGCTTGCCTGGCGGTACCCGTCATGCTGGGGCGTCCCAAGCAGAACCAGGAAGCCGAACCCGCAGACCCTTCGTCGGCGGACAAACCCGTCACGCTGGAGCGCACGCTCAACGACAGCGTTAAACCGATATCGCTGACGGACACGGCGGCGTTGGTGACGATAGCCGTCGGCGCGGTCTGGGCCGCCGGCCAACTGGCGCAGCTTCTGCCAGTCCTCCACGAGGTCCTCTGGCTCACGACGATCGTGCTGATTCTGGCGCAAGTGCCGGCCATCAAGTCGCTCACCGGGGCCGCGATGTTCGGCAACTACCTGATCTTGCTCTTCCTGGCCAGCAACGGCGCCCGCTCGGTCGTGGCGACGCTGGTGGCGCAGGGCCCGCCGATCTTCTACTACGCCCTCATCACCGTCGCAATCCACGGTGTCGTGATCTTCGGAATCGGACTTCTGTTTCGCCTGGACCTCAGGACCCTGGTGGTGGCATCTCAGGCGAACGTCGGCGGGGCGGCTTCGGCGATCGCCATCGCGGGGGCCCGCGGGTATACCGATCGCCTTCTGCCGGGCGTTGCCGTAGGGCTGTTGGGCTATGCCATCGGCAACTACTTCGGCTTCGTCGTCGCGGCGTTGATGAGAGCCTTGCTAGGCGCCTAACCGACGCCGGTAGACGCCCACCGAGCATCCTCCAAAGCGTTGCTGATCTGTTGATGGCGGCTTGCCAAGATCCGTCCCACATACTTGCTCGCCTGTTACCAGGGTAGGAGGTATAATGTGGAACGTATGGCAACTGCACGGATCACCTGGGCAGACGCGCAGCTCATGCCCGAAGACGGCAAGCGCTACGAAGCGATCGACGGGGAATTGTACGTGACAGCCGCCCCGTCGCGTCGCCATCAGTGGATTAGCGGCAACTTGCAGGCGGAACTTCGCGAACTTCTACAAGAACCTGGAACCGGGTGGGTCTATCACGCTCCGATCGGGGTCGAGTTCCCGGCGACCGAAGAGGGGGTTCAGCCCGATCTCATCTTCGTAGCGCGCGCTTCGGCCGAGAAACTCGTCGACGAAGGGATTCGCGGCGCGCCAGATTTGGTGGTCGAGATCCTCTCACCATCGACAGCCGGCCGCGACCGTTCGATCAAGCTGAAACTCTACAAGCGGCAAGGCGTGACGCAGTACTGGATCGTCGATCCGGACGCGGAATCCGTCGAGGTCTGGGACTTCATTGCCGATACCGGCCCGGAGACCTTTAGAAACAACCTGCCCATAAACCTAGCGGGCAAAGACGCCGGCGCGATCGACCTCGAACGGGTCTTCAAACCCGAGCGTTAGCCAACAGCGCCATTATTACACAAAGGGCCTAACTCGGCGCCTGCGTATAGCGTGTCCGCTCGCCCAGGCACTCGCCCCAGCGCGGCTCGTTCGCGATATCGAACCGCACCTCGATGAAGCTGTAGAGTTGCTGCACGAACGGCACGACGAACTCGCGTTCTTCCGCCGAGAACGTGGTCAGATCCAAGTCCGCTACCGCCATCGCGCCGTCCGGGAAACGAGCCGCTATGCTCTCGATGGCACCGTCCGAGTCAGGCCGGTACAGGCCGACGACTTGCTCCGCGGCGAGGAACCGCTGCGTGAATTCTTCAGCCCGTTCCCGCTGGCCCTCGGACCACGGCCCCAGCGCCAGCACCAGAACCCCCAGCGGGTCCGGGGCCGTCGCATCCGAGCCTGGCGCACACCCGGCGGCGTAGTAACCCACAGGCATCGACATGAGAACCTTGATGAACTCGCGACGTTTCCACTCGCGTGCGCTCATACGGCTCGCCTCCCCTCCAAGTGTGCCGCCAGCCGAAGCGCCAGCGCGATGATAGTCAGCGTCGGAGGATTGGCTCCCATATGCGGGAACACCGAGCTGCTCACGACGTACAGGTTTTCCGCGCCGAACACTTTCAGGTCTCGGTCACACACACCGTCGTCAGGAGAGTTGGCCATGGCGGTGGCGCCGGAAGGGTGGTAACCCAGACCGAAATCCGGCGGCGTGATCTCGGACATGTTCGTGACGCCCATCGCTTCGCCGATCCGAGCAGCATCCTCGCCCATGCGCTCCGTTGTACGACGGTCACGATCGGTCAGCGTCATCGTTACCTTGGCGATGGGCGACCCGAACGCGTCGAGGCTATCAGCATCCAGCTCCACCAAACCTCTACCCTCCAGCTCAACCATGCCCGAGAGCGTCACCATTCGGGGAAGACTCTCGCGGAGCGCATCGAGGGAGAGTACATCTCCGTGTGTGGACCACATAGCGGCCTCCATCCCCACCGGGAACCAGTCCATCGCCGCCGAGCCGAGCATCCAGTAGGTGTTCTCCTCGCGTCGGTCAACGTTCTGCCTGAAGTGCTCGCTGACCATCGTCTCGAAACCCAACCGGCTGCCCGCGTGTCGTCCGATATCGCAGGTGACGTACGGGTGGACGTGGTCACTGAACCCACGACCCAACTGCCCGCCCATATTGCCCAAACCCTGGCCGGCGGCACCACCGCCAGCCGACAGCAACAACAGCCGCGGCGTCTCGACCCCGCCCAGGGCAATCACGAAACGTCCCGCCCGAATGACGACCTCCGAACCGTCCTCCACCCGGACCGCGTGCGCCGCAACGACACGATCGCCCACGGCCGATGTCTCGAGTCGCCTGAGGCTCACGTCCGGCAAGATCGTCACGTTCTCCTGCCCGTCGATCATCGGGATGTGTACCCGGTCCGCCGAATAGCGGGCGCCGGACGGACAGAACTTGCAGGCGCGGCAAGCCAGGCACTCCGAGCGACCGCGATACGGCTCCGTCGGGATGCCGCGGGGACACGAGTGACCCGTGATTCCCAGGCTCGCCAACGCCGGACCGAACATCTCACGATCGAAGTACGAATACGCGTGACCGGCCATGGGGAACGGACCCGAGCGTGGCGACGCGTAGGGATTGTCCTCGTTTCCCGCCACGCCGACTTCTTGCTCGCCACGGAGCAGCCACGGCTCCAGTTCCTCGTAGCCGATGGGCCAGTCGCGGCCGAACCCGTAGAGCGATCGCACCTTGAGGTCGCCTGCCAGTGGGCGTCCCATGATAGCCTCGAAGTGCAACGCGGTCCCGCCGATGCCGAACAGTCTCTGCGCCACCCAATCGACCACCTGCCCGTCTGCCGCCGCCGAGCTGTGCGGTGTGACGGTGCCCTGTGCGGCATCGTCATTGTAGTCGGCGTAGTCGTTCAGCGTCTCGAGCCCACGCCGGAGCATGGCCGAGCGTTCGGACTCGGAGTAGCTGGGGCCCTGGTCGAGCAGCACAATTCGCTTTCCGGTCGCCGCCAACTTGGTCGCCAACACCGACCCGGCAGGTCCGGCCCCCGCGATGCAATAGTCTGCGCGCATCTCTTGCGTCACGCGGACACCTCCTGTGAGTTGGATTCTCTAGGGTGAGTTCGACCTTCAATACTTCTGTGACACGGTGCCGGCTAATCTGTGACGGGGCCCCGAATACGGCAAGGATCTGTTCGCTAGGCAAGGCTCCGAGCCGCTGCCGATATCAGCCTATCGACCGCCGTCCACGCTGAGGGTCTGCCCCGTTATCCATGACGCATAGTCCGAGGCGAAGAAGAGGACGGCGTGTGCGATGTCTTCCGGCCGGCCCAACCGTCGAGTGGCTATGGAGTCCACCAGTCTCCGCTGCCCTTCCTCACCATAAGACTCCCACTGTCGTTCCGTGGCGGGGTTCGAGCGGATGAACCCTGGGGCCACACAATTCACCGTGATCCCGAACGGCCCCAGCTCGTGCGCGAGTTGCCGTGTGAAACCGATGAGCCCCGACTTCGCGGAGGCATACGCCTGAATCCCCGTGAGACTGACCCTGATGCCGGCGCCCGACGAGATGTTCACGATACGACCCCGCGCGTCCGACTTCATGCCCGGAGCCACCGCTTGTGCGAAGTTGAAGGCGCCGGTGAGGTTGATATCAAAGATCTTCTGCCATTCGTCGAGCGAGACCTCCTCAACGGGACGCCCCACCTGTCCCGCCACGCCTCCCGCGTTGTTCACCAACACATCGACCCGACCTGAGTCGCCGGATGCCTCCTTCACGAAGCTCCTCACCGCATCCCGGTCTCGAACGTCCACCACTCGAATTTCGCACTCTTCGCCGCACATCTCCCGTGTCTCGGCCAGGGCGTCTTCCAGGATATCGCAAGTCCAAACGCGGCCGCCGTGCTCGACGAAAGCCTGGGCCATGCCTCGACCCAGCCCGTGCCCACCACCCGTGACGATGATCGTGCGACCGCTGAAATCGATGTTCATCTGAGCGCCTCCAGGTTCTCCCAACTGAACTCCCGCTCGGCCCGCTCGATCTCGTGGATCTGAGCGATGAGCCGTTCGGTGAGCGGCGTAACGACACCCAACTCGCGGCCCAGGCCCACGACCGGCCCCAGCTGGGCATCGACCTCCGTAGAACGCTTGCGAACCGCCAGGTCACGCCAGATGCCGCTGTGGGTCTTGGCCGACCGACGGTTGAATGCGACCAGGTCGTCCAACGATCGCTCGGCTCGCCCGATCGGAGCGCCCGAACCGAAGGCCTCGGGATTGAAGCCGTCGAAGGCTTCGAGCTTCACTCTCCGAGCCTCCGCTACCGCCACGACCTCGCGGGCCAGGTCGATGAGCACGGGTCGGTACTCCTTCTCCGCCAGCACGTCGGCGATCGAGGCGTCGGTGAGGGCAGTCGCGAACAGCAAAGCCGCATACGCCAGCTTCCCCCACAGGTAGCCGAAGATGTTGCCGGTCAGGACCGCATCCGGCTCGAAGAGGCGGAGCAGCTCATGGATCGCCTCGACGCGCGGACTCGTGTTGCCATCCAGCTCTCCCACGACCACGGCTCCGCGCCCACCCCAGTGGATCACCCCGGGTTCCAGATAGTCGGCTCCGAAGTTCACGAAGGCTCCCACCGTCCTCTCGCGACCCAGGGCCTCGGCGATCTCCAGCTCGCAAAGCCCGTTCTGGATCGAGACGACGGCCCCCGTGTCCGACAAGTGGGGCCGTAGCTGAGTCAGCGCGTCCCCCGTGTGATGGGCCTTCACGCAGAGAAAGATGGTGGAGAAGGTACCTCGGAGATCTTCCGGATGGGTGGCTTCCACCCCTACCTGGAACGCGGAAATCGGACCGGTGACCCTCAACCCTCGCTCGTTCATCTCCTGGACGTGGCCCCGATCTGTGTCGACGAAGCTGACGGGCTGGCCCTCGTTGACCAACACGCCGCCGATGCTGCCGCCCATGGCCCCAGCGCCCCAAACGAGCAGGGGTGTCTTGGCTACGACCATCCCGTCTCCATGGTCTCCCGGGCTTCGGCCACCGCCACTTCCCATAACGCCATCATTTCCTCGTCGGGCCGTTGATAGACGCCGCCGTAGTTTCCGTCGCCTATCGCCTCTTTGAAGGCGACGGGATCGAGGACCGACTTCAACGCCGTGTCGATGAGCGGCTTCTGTTCCTTGGGAAGCGCCACACCCGCCAGGCGCGTCCAGGGGAAGTTCTCGATCCACGACGCGTGGGAGCCCACCGGGTCGATCTCTTTCATCTTCGCCACCGTCTTCGGCGCGATCCACCAGTTGAACAGCTTCACCTGATGGCCCGGATGATCCGCCATCCACTCCGAAGCGACAGAGCCGGCCGGCGCGTTCCCCCCGTGACCGTTTAGTAGAACGATGCGCCGAAATCCAGCGCGTGAAAGGCTGTCGAGAATGTCACGAATGAGCGCCGTATACGTCTCCAGACGAAGCG
>Ga0209536_100005203_pt1 | contig 20313 bp, 17 predicted proteins | sample DeeMarSeWOR28_12_FD_187461 | JGI IMG/M metagenome (GOLD analysis project Ga0209536, IMG submission 187461) | Marine sediment microbial communities from White Oak River estuary, North Carolina - WOR-2-8_12 (SPAdes) (version 2) | ecosystem: Environmental > Aquatic > Marine > Intertidal zone >...
CTTTTATAACAACCGGATATCCTATTGTATTAGCAGTTTCTACTGCACTCTTTATATCATTTACGACTCTCCATTCTGCAACAGGAATTTTATACGCTGCGAGTATATCGTAAGCTTCCTGAGCAGTGAGTAATTCGCGATTCGAATTTTGTACTTCTTTAAAGATTTTCTCTGCTTTACTTTTATCGATATCATCGAATTGTTTTACCTCACCGATTTTTCGTGAACGAATCTTACCGAAACGAGTTAATGCAGCGAGTGCTTTGGCTGCCATCTCAGGAAAATCATAACATGGAATAGCTCCATCTTTTAAAATTTTTGAAGTCTCTATCCACTGAGCCTTATCAGTCATATAGTTACAAATAACAGGTTTCCTTTTTTGCAAACTTACTTCTGCCATCTCTTTTGCAATACTCTCTGTATCTGCAAAAGGAGGAGTTACAAAGTTGATATAAATACTATCAACTTGTTCTTCTTCCATCAAAGTATCCAGCGCGGCACGATAATGAGGAGCCGCAGCAGTAGCAAGTACATCTATGGGATTATTTATTGAAGCATCAGCGTAAAGTTTATCTTTGAGATAATTTTTTCCTTTATCTGAAAGAGGAGGAATTTCAAGTTCAAGATCAACCAGCTCATCTGTAGCAATTATAGCAGGACCGCCTGTATCGGTTATTAAGCCAACACGATTACCTTTTGGAATAGGTTGATTTGCAAATGCAATTGCTGACTGACACATTTCTTCTTCATCTCTGAATGTTAGTATGCCGGTTTTTTCAAAAATTAGTTCTGTGGAGAGGCCGATTCCTGCTAATCCGCCTGTGTGTGATGTCGCGGCTTTTGCTCCTTCCTCAGTTCTACCTCCACGCATCGCAAGGATCGGTTTTTTGGCTGCGACCTCATAAGCCATTTCCATAAATCCTTTCGGATCTGCGAAACCTTCAACGTATAATACTATAACCCGGGTTTTTTCATCATCCCCCCAGTATCTGATAATTTCTTCAATTGATATATCACAGGCATTTCCATTGGAAGCATAAAATCTCATTCCCACACCAAGATCAAAAAAGCGCTGCATAATAACCGCTCCAACTCCACCACTTTGAGCGACAACTGAAATATATCCGGGATCCGGAAAGGTAAATGTAAAATCGCAGTAAGCTCTTACATCGGGATCAGAATTAATTATACCCTGACAATTTGGTCCGAAAAGTCTTACTCCGTATTTCCTGGCAATAGAGACAATTTCTTTTTCGAGTGCTTCTCCTTCAGGACCTACTTCTTTGAATCCGGCACTGTTAATAATCAGGAACTTAACTCCTTTTTTTCCACAGTCTTCTATAGCCTGTGGAACAAACTTAGCCGGAATACTGATATGAGCAAGATCTACATTTCCCGGAACATCAAAAATTGATTTGTATGCTTTTACGCCTCTAATTTCATCTGCTTTAGGATTAATAGGATATATTGAACCTTTGTAATTATAATGCAACAGATTTTTGGTAATGACATTGCCTATTGAGAGTTCCTTGGTGGATGCCCCGATAATTGCAACCGATTTAGGGTTGAATAATAAATCTAACATTTAGTGTTATCTCCCTGCCAGTTTAAGATTAGAATTTTAAAGCATAGAAATTTTTCTTTACCAGTTTATCCTCTTATAACTAATGAATTCTGCTTTCCTCCAACTGTTCAATAAAAGCTTCAATATTTGTTTTAGTCTGCTCATCTGAAATTAATCTCAAATCGTTTAAGTCACCATTGATCGTAATGCTCGGTATGCCAGTCTCTTTTTCGAGCCGTTGAGGCATACCGTATCGATTATTTGAATTATTCGGACAGGTTTTTGCATCGTGATAAATAACGCCATCAATATTAAAGAATTCGATCATCTTTCTCATATATTTTTCTTTAGCTTCATCCGATTTCACAATAAACAATTCTGAATATGCTTTTGCCATGCTTCTGAAAGGATCTTCAGGGTCAAAATCTGTAAATATCCAGCTATTACAATAAGTAGATGCAAGGACGCAAGCATTTAAACCCGAAAACAATTCCGAATGAGCTCTCAGCCTTCCCCACACCGGCATACCTTCCCAGTAAAGTCGAAATTTCTCATCTGCAACTGCACCTTCATTATTTTTTATTCTTTCCTTTAATTCCTTTAACAAAATTTTATAATAATCAACTGCTTTCTGTGTTCCTCTTAAAACTACAGCAGGACCCATATGAATTGTGCCATCAAAAAAAGTAAGCGGTGCAGGATGAGCAGAAGCTGTTTCCAAAACTTCCTTCCATAATTCAGAACATTCGCGAGAGAGAGCAACTACACTTTTAAGTTTATCTAATTCGAATTTATTACCCGAAATTTTTTCAAGAGGCAGGACCAAATCCTCAATCTGCCGGGCAACCGAATCGATAACGTTTTCATCAATCCCGGTTGGATTTCTGTGCGTATGAATCCCTAAAAGAGGTACAGATAATTCCCTGGAGTACCATGCAAACCAGTCTTTCACATCCCTGCATTGGTTTGTGTTGTAAACAAGTACATCAGGTTTGGGAACACTTTCAATTCCTTCAAATGCTTTTGATAGTGGCGTTACACCTTTTATATAGGCACCAATATCTGCTGTAAGGTATGAACAAATATCAGGTGAGTAACCAAATGCGTTTGCATTGGGTATTACTTCAGTTGCCATTCTTGAAGTACCAAGCAGTGCACCGTGATTTTCAGGATAATAAACGAGAAATCCCATAGAGAGAAGCAATTCCGCCGGACCAACACTTGTACACCATGCTATCTTTCTCTCTCCTGATTTTGAAGCCCTGTCCAACTCGTAAAAGTAGTCAGCCATATATTTATTCATTACACCCGTTGCTTCAATTTTTTTGCGAGATACTTTTTTTTCTTCACCCATAAGGTATCCTCAAGTTTAATAGTTTTTGACTGACTAATTAACTTTTACCGGTTCTTTTTCCATAGCATATAAAGCGGCACCGATAGCTCCAGAATATTGTGGGTACTCCGGGACTAAAATTTCTTTCTCTATTAACTCACCCATCATGTCAACTAAAAACGGATTGTGTGCAACAACACCTCCGGTCATAACAACTTTATCTGTAAAAGAATCCATTTCCGTAATCCGTCTTATCACCGAGAAGAACAAACCTTTTATAATATCAGGTAATTTTCGTCCGTGCCTGATGTTTTCCAAAACTTCCGTAGCCGAAAATACAGTACAATAGCTACCTAACTTAACCATATCCTCAGATTGTCTTGCAAGCTCATCCATGTTTTCAAGTGGAATATTCAAACGGACTGACATTTCCTCCAAAAATGCACCTGTTCCTGCTGCACATTTTCTATTCATTTTGAAGCTTGAACGTTTTCCATTTTCAAAAAGCTTAATAATTTTATTATCCTGTCCACCAATATCAATAATAGAAATTTTAGTTGGAAAATAATGATAACATCCTTTTGCGTGACAACCAATTTCCGTAACTGTATCATTCGCAAACGATACGTTTTTTCTTCCATACCCTGTCGATACAGTTTTAACAATATCCGTTTCAGCGGCATTTGCCATTTTAAGCGAAATTTCAAGACAATGATTGGCAGCCAAAGTAAAATCTGTGCCCGAAATCTTCACACAGTGTCCGATTATGTTCCTTTCAGAATCCAGAACAACAACTTTGGTTCTGGAAGCGCCAACATCCGCACCCACAAATAATGGTTTTGAATTCTTGGTCATCATTTCAACAGATTAATTTTTCACTCAGCTGTTTTTTTACGTGTATAAATAATTTTATACTTCTCCGGATTAGATATAAAGCATTCTTTACAATACTCTGCAGGTAACTGTTCGGGAACGACATCTTTAACCATTACTTCAAATCCGATTGATTCATAAAGCTCAACCTGCTCTGCTACCCGCTCATTGTCGGTTATACTTCTTCTAAGCCAATCTGCTGTGCTATTTATGTCTTCAGAATTATTCATTATCCTTTAATAAAGATCGTCAAGATCATCGCCTGAATCCGGAAGCTTGCCATGTTTCTGCAGATATTGCTGCAACAATTCACTCTCACGCTTAGTAAACATCGGGTCCGCTTCAAAGATAAAATAGGCTGCGTTTTCTCCGCCCTTCAACTTTTCCATCAAGACTGCTTTCATATTATCACCGCCTTTAATATGATATATCTCCTTTTTATCATTAAGTAGTTGTATTACCCCTTCTTCAGCGGGTACGGTTTCGATATTGACTTCATTAAATTTCATAAAATTTTCGGGAGGAGGCGGATTATGTCTTAGAATTAAACGCAGGTCACATTTCAGACATCTGCTTCCCTCTTTTATTGCAGCATTTTCTTCATAGGTTAATTCAAAAGAATTGAAGTCAAGTTTTCTTGATTCAGCCTCAATATAGGTAACCTTTTCCCGTTTAAAAGAACTGAAACCTTCTTCGCGACCAATGAACATCTCATTATCATTATATAAGTCTTCATCAGGATTTATTCTACCGTCACCACCTAAAAATTTATCAATAGATTTTGCAGCTTTCCTACCATTACCTATGGCATCGATCACAGAAGCAGGTCCTGAAACAATATCACCACCCGCAAAAATACCTTTAACACCTGTCTGCATTGATTCCGGATCTGCTTTGATTAATCCATTTAAAAATAAAGAGTGACCTATTTTATCATTCTTCAAAGTAACATCTGTTTCCTGTCCGATACATATAATTATTTCATCTCCGGAAATTTTGTCAGTAATTGATTCATCATACGTTGGATCAAACTTTCCTTTATCATTAAAAACACTTGTACATTTTTTGAGACTAACCAGGACCGATTTTTCTTTCTCATCAGACTTTCCTATTTCAAGGATGCCCCAACCATTGATTATTTCAATTCCTTCCTCCTCAGCTTCTTTAATTTCAACCTCATATGCAGGCATTTCATTTTTTTGTTCAAGACAAACAATAGTTACTTTTTCTGCTTTTAACCTGATTGCAGTACGAGCTGCGTCAGTTGCAACATTTCCACCACCGATAACGATCACCGATTTTGATTCAAAATAATTTGATGCAAGATTATTCCTGGCAACTGAATTTAAAAACTCAATTCCATATTTTACCTTTTCGGAAAGAGTCTCTTTGAAGAGGATGGATTTGCTTTTTGACAATCCTGTTGAAATAAATACTGCATCGGCACCGTTATTTTGGAGAGATTCAATTGTTATATCCATTCCAATTGTAATGTTGGTTTGAATCTCGACGCCGCTTTCAAAAATTCTGTCCATATCCTTTTCCAAAATATCATTTGGTAATCTATATCTGGGAATACCATACCTTAACATTCCGCCAGGTTTTTCTTCTTTTTCATAAACGGTTACCGTGTGCCCCTTCAAAGCAAGGAAATATGCTGCTGTTAAGCCGGCTGGTCCGCTACCAATTATAGCAACTTTTTTCCCGGTTTTATTCTTTGGTTTCTCAAGTGGTGGTAACGTACTATTGCTCATAGCAAAATCTTTTACCATGCGGATATTTACAGGCTCTATTTTTTCCGATAGAAAGTCGGAAAATTCGTTTCGCCGGCATTCAACTTCGCAGGGATGAAAACATATTTTACCAAGGACGGATGGGAAGGTTAATCTTGATGCTATAACTTCTGCAGCTTCCTGAACTTTTCCCTGAGAAACAAGTCGCAGGTATAAAGGAATATTTACTTCACCGGGACAAGCTGCTCTGCATGGGATTAAATCAGCAAAAGCTTTTAGTCTGACTTTTTCTTTATCCTGTAATGCACCTGTCGGACAAACCTCAACACAAGAACCACAAAATCTACATTCGGCTTCGTATAATTCCGGACCATTAACCGTTCCAACTACCAATTTACCTTCACTGATAACCCCACCTAATGCATATACACCCTTTACATGCTGGCAGACACGCACACACCTTCCGCACGAAACACATAAATTATAATCACGTTTAAATAAAGGATCACTATCGATCTTAGGAAGGTTTTGAAATTTATACCTTGGTGTTTCCGGAGCTATTCCAACATAATCTACAACTCTCTCAAGCTCGCAGTTGCCGAGAAGCGCACAGCATCGCTCTTCAATTGGGACATTACCTGGGCATACATCAGTAAGTGGGATACAGCCTTCCTTCTGGCTGCAGGTTAAGCAAGAATGCGGATGATTTGTCAGAATAGGAATAAGTTTTTGCTGTCGTTCTTTCCGGATTTCTTCGGAATCTGTAATTACTCTCATTCCTTCCATTACAATTGTTTTGCATGAAGGCACCGGTTTATCTTCACCAACAATCGTAACTATGCACATACCACAGCCCTTCATTGATTCCATCGAAGTATCTGCATCGCTGCTAAATTTTCTTTCCCCCTGGTAAACGAATTCTGATAATTCTAAAGAATGAAATGCAGGTAAATCAGGATGGCTGCATAAAACCGGGATATAAATATCCGCTGAGCGGGCTGCTTCAAGAATGGAAGTCTCTTCGGGGACTTCGATGTTAATATTGTTAATGGTTAAATGAACCATTATTAAAATGAAAAATGATTAATGAAAAGTGAATAATTTAATTTTAAAAATTCTTTATTTCCCTTTCACTGTTTTTATTGATGCGACTAATAATTTAATAAGCTCTTCATCATCATTTATTAAGTTTTCATATAATTCCGATTTCAGGTAATTAGTGTCATGTAAAATTTTTATCCAGTATAAAGTTTTATTTGCCTCTTTTAGGACAATACTCAACTTATTAGTGATATCCGGCTTAGATTGATTAAATTCTCCTTCACAAATCAAAACTCCTATTGATGTCCCTGATTTAAGTACTTGTTTACTTAGAACAAATTCCTTTAACTCATTGCACATATACCGGGATAGCTTAACAATTCTAATAGCAAAAGCCTAACATTTTTATTTAAGCACATTTTCTTTCATTAATCATTTTTCATTTTCATTTTCATTTATTCATTATTAATCTACCATGAATGAGTTATCGCATTCAATTCACAAACAGAAATACATGGTTCAGTGCGAGAATCTTTATCAGATTTACACGGCGCACAGGAATATTTGATCTTCTTCCGGTGTTCCTCTTTGACAGCAGCCATTTGATCATCGGCAAGCGGATCGAATTCATTTTCTCTTACTTCAAGAACACCTGCAGGACATACCGGAATGCAATCCCCGCATCCATTACATTTATCAGTATCAATAGTAATAAAGAACTCACCAGATCCATCTTTATATCCAAAATTTGCTATCATTTTATTTTCTATTTTTCTCAGCTAATACTTTTCCAAATAGTGCAGCACCAAGAGCCCCGGCAATTTGTGTATCATAATCAGTTTTGAGTGTTTCAATTCCAATTTCTTTTTGCAAACGGTTTACCACTCCGATATTTTTCGCAATACCACCGGTAATAGCAAAATCTTTCTGAATGCCGATTCTTTCCAGAAGTGTCACAACTCTATGTGCCATTGCCGAGCTGTAAGCTGCAAGAACTTTATTTTTAGGCCAGCCGTCCCTTAGTAATCTTGTGGCTTCAGATTTTGCAAATATAACACAGGTACTACTGACAGGTTCGGGCTCCTCATCAATTTGAAAAGATAATTCTCCAACTTCTTCTATAGATAAAGATAGAAGATCTGCAAATACTTCCATACCACGACCGGTTCCCGCAGCACATTTATCATTCATCAGGAAATTAACAACTTTACCTTTTTCATCGCACTGGATTGCTTTGCAGTCCTGACCTCCCATATCAATCAGAGTCCGAACTGTGTTTCCGTACATAAAATTTGCTCCTCTGGCATGACATGCGATTTCCGTTATGGTTTTATTTGCAAACGGTACGTTAACTCTACCGTAACCTGTTCCAACCACATAATGAATATTTTCAAGTTTCATATCGGTTTTTTCCAAAGCCCAGTTCATAGCATTTTGTGCACTCATCGGACTGTCGGATCCGGTTCTCATATTTGAATATGCAAACAGTTCTCCATCAACAAGTATAACAGATTGTGAACTAACCGAACCAACATCAACGCCAGCGCTTATAGTTGTTCCACCCTTCCAGTCAATATCGTCACTTTTCCAGTTATATTCTTTCCAGCGCCAGAATTCTTTTCCCATTATTTTTATCCTTATAAATAAAACTTATTAATTAGTTATTAAAGCAGCGCCATACGCACAAACATATTCCGGACCTTCGGGAATGATTATTTTTTCCTTCAGATCGGTTTCAAGAGACTTGATAAATCCAATATTATAAGCAACACCACCGATCAAGGCAATTTCCTTTTCAAAGCCAACCTTTCTGACCATAGAGGTAATCCTTGAAGCAACTGCGTCATTAATCGCTTTTGCGATGTCCTCCTTTGGTGTTTTTGCATGAAGCAGGGATACAACTTCAGATTCAGCAAAAACCGCACATTGAGCATTCATTGGAATTTCTTTTGTAGACTTAAGAGAAAGATGCCCAAAATTCTGGAGAGGAATTTCAAGTGCCCGCGCCATTGCTTCAGTAAATGCACCAGCCCCGGCAGCACACTTCTCATTAATTGCAAAATCAATGATCTTTCCATCGAGATTACATCGGATACTTCTTCCTTCTTCCGCTCCAACATCAATTACCGTGTGCACTTCGGGGAATAAACTGGTTGCACCCCTGGCTGCAGCCGTTACATCGGTAATACTTTTCGTAGCAAAATCAACAACCTTCCTTCCGCTTCCTGTAGAAGTAATTGAATCAACTTCATCAGGAGAGATTCCAGCTTTTTGTAATACCTGGTCATAAAGTTTTTTTACATTTTCCTTTCCTTCAAATCCAGAGGGAGTCTGATCCTTCACGACTACTTTTCCATCTTTCAACACAACAACTTTTATGAATTTTGCTCCGACATCAATTCCAACTTGAATCATTTTAACCTCAGTTTATTTTTCTTTCGTTATAGATTTTTAATCAAGTTATATACTACTTTATAACTATTCGTTAAGATTTAGATAGCGACCTTTTCTTCAATAATATCGAATCCAAGAGTTTCCATAAAAGAATCTATACGGGAAACTGTTTGGGCTTCATCAAATTCTCTTTCATCACCCATATTTCCTTCGAATGTCATTACAGGAAATCCCTGTTCAATCAGAGCAAGACGATTTTCGGCGATTCCGACTGAAAGTCCTTCGCAGCCACGATTGTAATGCAACATTATACCATCTAATTTCCATTCTTTAGCAATGCGAGCCATCATATCGCTTTTCAGATGAGGGGAATAGAAGTGCTGCCACTCCGGCTTACTCAGATTCCAGTCTGCTAATATTCTCAGCGCCTGATCACGGTTTTCAATTTTTATTCCTTTTTGCTGAGGCGTAGTTCTTGGTCCCCAGGTTCCGTCTTTTTTATCTTCCCATACTCCGATTAAGCCAAAAGTATATAAGGAACCGACCGAAACAGCACCAAATTTTTCCAGATATCTGAATATTTTTAGAAATCCCCAAGGTGGTTGAGTATCAGACATCAGTCTGCATCGTTCATTCTTCACCGCAGCGATCTGGTTATCAACCCGGTATTTAACTTCATCAAGAAGTTCCTGGTAATAGTCTGCGACTACTTTAGAGTGTTTTTCAAGTGTCCCCAGAACATAAAGCGAGTACATAGATTTTTCATCCAAAGGGGCTGGTACCGCTTTGTTCAATTCGCAAATTTCAGCCCAAAGGGATGTAGTGCGGCATTCATTATAAACTGCCTCAATTAATTTCTCATCATCATACTTTCTGCCGGTCGTTTTTTCAAGCCATTCAATTCCTTCATGCATCTGATTAACCACATATTCAATCCTGTTATCCGTTACTTCCATATAAGGACCAACGGCGACATCGATACAAAATGTTGGAATACCTCCTTCCAATTCAGATGCAACCTGATACCACTTAGCATGACTACAGCAGATATGGTCCTGCCACATAAAATCCGGCTTGGGAAATTTTCCACCAAAAGCGTATTCATCAAGTATTACAGAACCCCAGTAGTTTCTCATATACGAACACAAATCCCTCGCATAACCTTTCTTCTCAACGGCTTCAAGGCAGCGAAGTGAAAAATCTTTATCGAAAGAAATACTTGCTGCATAAGGTTCACCTGTTATCGGAAATATATCATCACCAAGTCCTGCCGGAATTGCACCAAAGCTCCATGCTCCGCCTGCCCAGCGCAATCCTCCATTTTCATGTGCATTTGCATAATTTTTATAAAAATTGTTTCTAATCTCTTTTGCTTTATTCCAGCACTTTAATTGTTCTGTTTTGTAATTTGGGATTTTCATATTTGTTTCCGGTTTTTATACAAATAGATCTTCTTCTTGAAGCATTTCCAAAAATGCTTCAACACGAATTTTGAATTGTCCGATAGGAACTGTAACATCAAACTCAAGAAAGAGAGTTTTAATGCCGGCATTATTAAGTTCCTTTGTAATTGCCGGGATGTCTAGCTCGTGTGGATCGCAGAATTTCTGCTGAATAACAATTGCTCCTTTTACATCGTAGTCTTTTGCAAGCTTTATGATATGCTCGATGCGAGATCTGTCCATCCAATCCTTGCTCGGACAGGCAGGACGCTCTACATATCTTTTAGCAATTAATTGAAGGGGATCACCATCAGCTACTTCTACATTATTCCAGAAATACCTTGTCCCTATACAATGGTCTTCAATTACAACGCTGCCATTTACTGATTCTACCATTTGCACAAAAGGTATATCGTCATTTTCGCTTCCAAGAAGCATAAGTCTTGTACCAGTATTATTTCCATCGGATGCTGTTTTTATAGTTTCAAGTAATTTCTTTAGTTCCACTATATGCTCTTTTTTATCAACTAATTGCTGAGAAATGGCAATTTCCATGGTTTCTTCACCTGAAATAGGAGGATTTTCTTTTTTCTTATATTCATACAACTGATGCATCAGACTGCGGCTCTCATTCATGATTTTAATACCATTGAAGATATCTTCATTAGTAATTTCTTTACCAACCCACTTTTCTATTGCAGATTTAAAAGCAATTAGCTCCCCTTTAAGGTATGATACCGCGTGAGGACTTTGAACATTGTTAGGCATTGGAAGATAATATGAGAAGTCAACCGGTATGTGTTTCGTCCAGCTTGTATATGCTTGTCTTATATGCAAGCAGGATTGAGCTATCATTATTCCATCGAGATAATCATACTTACCTAATAAACCCTGTGCAAGGCAATCTCTGCAGAAAGGACAAAACATACCGAAGATATGTGGTTCAGTAACATCTTGAGGCTCGTGACCGCCAAGGATTCTTACAGGCAATATATTTGCAGCGTAGAGGATTTCCTCCGGAACATAGGTACAGAAATACCCAACAACTTTTCCTCCTGTTTTTTCTTTCCACGATTTAGCATAGATGTGTCTGTTTTTCTCCCAGTCTCTGAATTGTTCAACCATGGTAAGGCTCCTTTTAATTCGAGGAGTGATAGAATTTTATCAAATAATGCTTAATATAAATAATTGAACTGTTTAATAAAATATCTGCAACTTAAAAATTAAAATGCTTTTGGAGATTCAAAATCAATTTTTTGAATAATTTCTCAGATTGCAACAGTAAATTATAATTCCCTCTTAATCACTGCAGCCATTGTCACACCACCACCACCGCATATTCCTGCCACTCCGTATTCTTTATCTAAACGCTTCAGAGCATGATACAAAGTTACAATAATACGGGCACCACTTATTCCGGTTGGATGTCCTAAAGCTATTGCACCGCCATGAACATTTAGTTTTTCCCTATTCCATTTCAGCACTCTTTCATTGGCAAGAACCTGAATAGCAAAAGCCTCATTAACTTCAATAAGATCCATATCATTTAATTTCATTCCGGCCTTTTCTAATGCTGCAGGTATAGATAGAGCAGGACCTTCACCCATAGTTGAGGGTCCAACAGCAACCTGACTGTACGAGACAATTGAGAATAACGGCTTTACCCCTGACTCTTCTGCTTTTTTTCTATGCGTAATTACTAAAGCAGTTGCACCATCGCTCAGACCACAAGCATTGCCGGCAGTAACGGTTCCATCTTTTCTGAATGCCGGTTTTATTTTAGCCATCTTTTCTCTGTCTATCTCGTGTCTTATCGTTTCATCTTTATCGAAGGATACAGCAGGAGTACTTCTAGAAGCTGGAATTTCAATTGGAACAATTTCTTCATCAAACCAGCCATTTTTTTGTGCGGTTGAAGCTTTTATGTGACTTTCAATCGCAAACTGATCCTGTTCTTCTCTTGAAATTTTATATTTATCATAAAGGTTCTCTGCAGTTTCACCCATTCCCTGGCATATTAACGGATCAATGCTGTCGCTCCAGCCGTCCTCAATAACTTTGTTGCCCATTTTAAATCCATCCCATCTGGCCCCTTTTAAGAGATAAGGAATTGTACTCATACTATCAAAGCCGCCAACTACAACTACTTCAGCTTCACCAAGTCGAATGGACTGCGAAGCAAACGCAAGTGCTCTCATTCCTGAAGGACAAGCCATATTAAGTGTAATGACAGGTACCGTTTCCGAAATGCCTCCTTTAACGGAAGCCGTTCTTGCAGGATTTGGACCATTGCCTGCCTGCCGGCAGCTTCCAAGAATTACGTCATCTATCTTACTTCCATTTAATGAAGCACGTTTTACTGCTTCCCTTACAGCAGCAGCACCCAGATCATATGCAGGAATGTCTTTCAGTGTACCGCCGAATTTCCCCATAGCGGTTCTGACAGCAGAGATTGCTACAACTTCATTTAATTCCATGATTTTCTCTCATTTTTTATTTACGACTTACGATATACGATTTTTGATTTATGATTTTAAAGTTTTAAGAGATTGAGTAAAAATAGCAACTAATTCATCCGCTTCATTTATTAAAGCATCAAGTCCTGAATCATCTTTAATTACTTCTACATCGTTTATGAATTGAAGCCAAAACAAACTTTCGTCTGCTTCTTCTTCAACAATCTTCACTTTGTTAATAAAATCTGCTCTTGATTTCCCTCTACAAGCCGCCCGGTAGTTTGCCGCTTCTGAAGAAGCTGCTTTAAATAATTGATATGAAACTACATCCCCTCCACGTGATTTGGGGAACCTGCTCACCAGTTTAAAGACTCTGATCGCAAATTGACGTGTTTTCTCCATTAACTCAAATTTATCCATAAGTCAAATCGTAAATCAAATATATTGCCCCCCATCAACCTTTATTACTTCACCTGTGATATGACGAGCCATTTCACTGCATAAAAATGCAACTACGTTGGCAACTTCTTCAGGCTGACCAATTCTTTTTAAAACAATTTCTTCAATTGCCATTTTTCGAACTTCTTCAGTAGCCTGTTTCATCATATCAGTTTCTATTAAGCCGGGTGCGACTGCATTTACATTTACACCATATTTGCCTAGCTCTTTTGCAACTGTTTTGGTCAATCCTATTATACCCGCTTTAGAAGCGGAGTAATTTGCCTGACCAAACTTACCGCGCAAACCATTAATTGATGTAACGTTAACTATTTTTCCCGATTTTTGTTCACGGAAAATTGGAGCAGCCGCACGGATATAATTGAAATATCCTTTAAGATTAATATTAATTACGCTGTCCCATTGTTCTTCGGTCATTTTCCAGATAACTCCATCCCAATTTATTCCGGCATTATTTACAAGAATATCCAGTTTGCCGAAATCTTTTACGACGCTTTCAATCATTTTTGCTGCATCTTCAAAATTGGAAATATCGGCTTGCACTAATATTCCTTTTCGGCTTGAACTTTTTACTTTATTAATTATTTCTTCAGCTTCTTCTTTGTGTTTCCGATAGTTAATAGCAACATTTGCACCACATTCAGCTAGTTTAAGCGCAATTGCTGAACCTATTCCAATGCTACCACCAGTTACAATTGCAGATTTTCCTTGTAGATCAATTCCGGTAAGATTGCTTCCCATTTTTTCCCTGCGATGATGTTAGTTAATAATAATTAATTATAAACCTCAAATGTAAAATACTGTATAAATTTATTTATCGAAACTAATTAACAATAAATTTCTTACTTAATTGATGCCTCGTAAATTCTAAATAAGGGGTCATTTAAGAACAAGATCTTTAAAAGTTTTTATAATCAATTTGAAAGAAATCAAAATTCGATGAGGAAAAGTTTAAAAATATCCCCGGTGATTTATCATTTGAATGATGGTGCTGAAGAGTAAGGGATAAAAAATTTTATAATCTTATGCCGGAAGTAATGTTTACTTAGCAACTAAATCAATCAAAAAAAATCAGGTAGAGAAAAAGCACCACCTATTCCCTACCACCTACTACCCACTACCCACTTCCCACTTCCCACTTCCTTCTCATTCAGCAGGATTCATTTTGACTTTAACAATAAAAAATCCCCAACAAATTTCATTGATAGGGACTTTAAAGTGAGATAAATTCTAAAAGTTTATTTCATCAACAACATCTTCTTTGTTCAATAAGGAATCCAATCAATAGTTTGGGAATATTTATTAGCTATAATCTATCTTAATGTTCTATAATTCTTGATTACCTTTATGCATAGTAACTTTACAGCTTTGTTTGCTCTAACTCACTCTTTTGCTTTATAGACCGCTGAGCCAATTATTATTGCTGCAGGTATTTCTATTAAATTGAATATAAAACTCATTAAAAAAACTGTAAGCGGTAAAAGACCCAGATTAACAAAATTTATTATTGGTAAGTATGCAATGCACAAAACTATTAAGCTTACTATCAATGCTGTTTTTATCCAACTGTTAAACCTTGGTAAAAGTAAAGCATAAATCCAGATTGAGGCAACCGAGAAAACAAACAAACCTGTAAGAGTAATAATTATATACTCTGCTCCCCTAGTTCTAATATTGCTAAAATGTTCTCTTAATATTTCACCTTCATTATAACCAAATACAGCAGATACAATTCCTTCGACCACTAACTCAGCACAAAGAAATGCTATAGAAGCAATGATCCCTCCAAGGAAAATACCGCCCAAGTTTATTTTTCCCATAATTCACCCTTTTTTATTTTAGTAAAATCATCTTTCTGCATTCAATTGAAGCTGTTTCATAATGCGAAGCGATTTATGACTAAATCAATTTAGTTCTACTATTGTGTTTTAAAACAGAAAATATAATTAATAACAGGAAAGAAGATGCAAGACTTATTGTCCCACCACAAGTCATCGGCTGCACCATTAAAACAGCTGTGAAACCGAATATTACAGGAATTAAAATACTGACTAATAATGTCTTCCAAAAATTATATCCTTTTTTCACAGCAATTATTCCAATAAAATAACCAATAAAACCCAAAATACTTATACCGCCTAAATGGGCAAAAGTATACTCTAACAATGCAACTTCTGAGTTAAGATAACCCACGATGCTTATAATTAATATCAATAGAAAAAATGCTATTACCTTTCTTTCCATTTCTTTACCTCTGTTGTTTTCCAGTTGAGGAGTTTAGTTTTTCCCCTGCTTTTAATTCAACCATTTTTAATCCCATTCATAACTAATGATTTATCACTTGCTAGAAGCTATCAAATTGTAAAAAGCCGAATTGAGATTTAATAACTCATTGAAAATAAAAAAATTAAGTGAGCACAAGTCGTTATTATTCTTCGAGTAGCAGGATTTATATATAATCGGATGATTAAAAGGTAGAATGGTTTGAGTAAATATCAAAAGAAAATAGTTATAAATTCAAACTACTTCTTGGGGGAAGCACAATATTCTGGAGGGTAAATAAGAGAACCGCAGTCCATACGATTCTCCTAATGGGTAAAACCACTTACTTTAATTTGCAAAAAATTATTTGTTATTAGCAACTAAGTTGATATAAAGCAGATGTTAATATATGACAAGTAATGATGCGTCTGATACGGTGTCAGAAGTCTAAAGATGACTGATAACGCATCAGTAGGATTACAGAACATTTTTAATTGATTCAAATAGCTTAAAAAAACCCCTGCCAAATAATAATGACCGAGGGGAGACAGTCACTAAAACTTAACAGGGGTTGAGGGGAATACCTCACCCATTTATACTGAATAAAACTAAATACCTTTCTTTCTTTTAGGAAATTCTCCTATAATAGAAGCAATTAGAAAATATACTATGTATATGGGAATTTGCAGTAGAAGCAATAATACCTTTACTGGACTTACATTCCCCTTGTTGTTTTTAATTCTTACTAAAATTTTCTCCTTTAGCGAGAGATTATTCTTCATTCTAACCTTGCTTATAATTGAATTACTTCATCAACACCATCTTCTTAGTTTCAACATAATTTCCTGCTTGGAGTCTGTAGAAGTAGATACCGCTTGGTAAGTTTCCTACATACCAAGTTACTTCATAAGTGCCTGTTTGTTTTTCTTCGTTGACTAATGTTTCTATTTCGTTGCCGAGTATATCAAAGACTTTAATAACTACATTTGATACTTGTGGAATCGAGTATTTTATTTTAGTTGAAGGGTTGAAAGGATTAGGGAAATTTTGTTTAAGTTCAAACCTTAGTGGAAGCACCCTCCCTTCACTGACTGAAACGGGAGGAGGGAACACTGCATCATAAAAATTTTGTGCAATCTCACTATAATATTTAACGAAAGTTATTGCATCCAAATAGCTAATCCCAGTAACAGCACCTCCCGCGATCTCTGCAATAACTACAGTTTGAGTGTCACCAGGCATCATCACAAAAGGACCAGTTGAAAGTCCCAGTCTTCTGTCATCAGGTGAATGAAGTATTCCATCAATCCATCCTTCACCTGTTACAGGATTACCATAAAGCGGAAATTTTGTTGGTTGATTTGTCAAGGGATCAATAAAAGGTCCGCCCGTTAGACCTATTTTGCCTTGCATAAAATTATAGAACTGGTTAGCACCATCTGGACTGCCCAAAGGTGGATCAGTTAAAACCGGATCTCCCCTTACAAAATAATAAAATGATGTCATAGGAAGATTGATATAACCGGATACCAACTGATTATTTTCCCTTAATCCAAAATCATTAATATCATCTATGCCATTTTTATTTTTATCTTCACCCGGATTACCTTGCACAAGTGGTCCACGGATTAAATCAAACCCAACAGCCGGGGGCGGAAGAGGATCATAAACTGCATCTGTTGGATAACCATTGTATCCGAAGCCTAGATTTAAAATAGTATCGCAACCGACATAATCATCGGTAGAAATACCCACATCGGGATCTGACCACATCGAGATATACATTGAGTCAAATGTTGTAGGATCACCTAAAATATCAGATTTATTTATCAGTTTATATTTTCTAAAGAATAGATTATCAAAACCAACACTGTCTTTGTATTCCCACATTGTTGCCTGATATTCAATACCCATTGGTAACGTTCCGTATAGATTTTGGGTCAATGCAGCATCCCAGTCATTAGCAACAAACCATATAGTCTGAACTGCATCTGTTATTCCCGGTATATCTATGTTGGGATCGTAGTCACCGCTTTCATCAATATCTTTGAATGGGGCTCCCAAGTCAGCAGGCCATTCAGTCCAGTCTAGTTCATATTGAGCTCTTATTTCAGCAGGGGTTTTAACTTCATCTATAGATTCTCGGGTTAAATCAACAAATGGTCCACCAGGATAAACATCGGGTCTTACTCTAAATATCCTAGACCTTGGATCGGTGGGCGGTATGACATTTCCAGCTGCATCAATCCATCCGCACTGCAAACCCGACCTGTATGTAGAACCTCCGACGTGAGGATCTTGTTGGCCTGGTTTATTAAGAACTGCGCCCCAAATCAATCCAGATTCAAAAACCGCTGTTTTGCCGGTGCCGAAGGGGTAGACAAAACCAGAAGCATCCTCACCAATATTTATATCAGATATTCCATTATTTTTGAAGATGGTTGAGATATCGTTGAGATTTAAATATGCCCTGATTGGCTGACCTAATTTAGGATTAGTGTAGTTCTGTGCTATTGCCAAAGAACTTATTAATGCAATAAAAAAAAAGTTTTTCATAGCAACCTCCGTGAAGATTACCCTGATGAATTACCCATAACCTCAGGAAGATTTTTATAGTGAGAATATTATGGACAGTGCTGTAATCCGCTCCACTAAATCCTCCTCAAGGTGTGGAGAGAAAATTTAATAAAACTAAAATAAGGCTCATCTTATTGACATAATAGCAACGATTGGTAATTAGCAAGTGAAAAATATCCAAATGAACTCAACACTAATTCTAATTTCAATTCTGAACAATAAATGAACGACTCAACAAGAGATTTTTGGAACTTCATAGCAAAATAATGAGTGTGTTTGGTTAGAAACAGTTTGAAAAAATGGTTACTTGAGATAATTAATTATGCTAACTCATTGGAAAAAATATTCTAATAGTGTTATTTTAGGGTCAATGTTATTAATTAAATCCAATAAATTATCAACAATTAATAATCGGTTGGAAGAAAAGTCCCTACCAAACTCCCTACCTACTCCCTACTAAGTCAGCGGGTTCCATTTTTATTTAAAAATGAAAAACCCCGAAAACGAAATGTAATCGAGGTTTCTATGTGGGCCCAGCTGGACTTGAACCAACGACCCTCTGATTATGAGTATGGTAGGTTTTTTAGTTCCTAACTCCTAATCAAACTTTTTCACACTCCCAAGATCGATTTTCCCTCCAATCAACCACCGAACGAAGGGATTATCACAATGTACCTAACCAAAACCAAACGGTCATCTTCCTACCAGATTATATATTATAAAAATGGCAGAAAGACATCCAGATCTACCGGGACATCAAATAAAAAAAGAGCTGAAATTTTATTCGAGGTATTCAGACATAAATACTATGAGAATCATTTAAGTAAAGAGAATTCAAAAAAGATCACGATGCTGGAATTCGCCGAGGAGTATATTCAGCACACTTCCCTCACCTGCTCAAAGGCCTATATCGATAGGTCAGTTAAGTTAGCATTTAATTACTGGTTAAAGTACTTCGGCGAAAAAAATGTCTCTGATATTACCGTAAAGGATGCTGAAAAATTTTTATATAAAAGATTCAATCAGTCAAAATATAGTGCGAAGTTAATTCATCGAATATTGAAGGCAGCTTATAACAAGGCATTAGCCTGGGGGTACGTAAGCGAAAATCCCTTCGTAAAGATTAAATTACCCAAAATCCAGACCAAAGAACCAATATTCATAACATATAATCAGTTGCAACATATTTTGGATAATACAAAAAGAGAGATATTTAAGGATATTTTTCAATTTGCATTTTACACCGGATTAAGAGCCGGTGAGATCCTTAATTTAACTTGGGGCAGTGTTGATTTAGAAAAGAATCTAATAATAATTGGGAGCACTTATTTTTTAACCAAATCTAAAAAAAATCGCGTGCTCCCCCTGTCTGATCCGGCTCGAAATTTACTTTTGAAGAGAAATCCAAATAAAGAATTTTCAAAATATGTTTTCCATAAGGAGAATGGTTTCCCTTTTACTGTGAGCTATATAAGTAAGCAGTTCAAAAAATCAGTGAGAAAAGCCAAAGTAAGTGATGAGGTTCATTTCCACACTCTCCGGTCTTCGTTTGGTTCTTATTTGCTTCAGAAAGGAATATCTATAAATGCAATTTCTAAATTATTAGGACATTCTTCAATTGCGGTTACAGAAAGGCACTATACATCGCTTAGCTTGGATAATTTAATTGAGGCGATGAAATCATTTGAAGTATTAAATATAAAATAAAGTGAAATCCTAAGGATAGTGGAAATACTAGAACTAATATGATTAATAGCTCATTCTTCTGCTGATTAAAGAATAGTTGACTTTCTTTGTTTAATCTCTGAGATTAAACACTTCTTGTTAATTACTCCTTAACCGTACACTAATTTGTTCAAAATTCAAAAAATTATGCTGGATATTAATTAACATTGAAATTTAATCAGACCTAATTACCACATTCTTTTTTAAATAAGTCTGGCAAATCGATTTTCTCTTCAAATCTTTTTTAATTTGATCTAAATTACTATCGTACAAAATCTATTCTTCGGATTCTTTTTTTATTCGATATATTCGATATATCTGGAATCCAACTTCAGCTAGATAAAAAGGTAGATTTCTAACTGGATTTTCATCCAATGCCCTTGCATCATTAGTCAATTGTTCAGATGGAACCAAATCGGGGCTAGTCTTCTTACGGATATTTTTTTTCTTTCCT
>Ga0209536_100005204_pt1 | contig 20312 bp, 22 predicted proteins | sample DeeMarSeWOR28_12_FD_187461 | JGI IMG/M metagenome (GOLD analysis project Ga0209536, IMG submission 187461) | Marine sediment microbial communities from White Oak River estuary, North Carolina - WOR-2-8_12 (SPAdes) (version 2) | ecosystem: Environmental > Aquatic > Marine > Intertidal zone >...
TCACACAATTCCTGGGTGAACAGTACGGAAAGCCGGGAATCAACCGCTTGATGGCAGCGTATGCTTCGGGCTTAGATTGTGAAAGGGGGGTTGCAGAAGCCCTGGGGGAAAGTTTGGCAGGTGTGGAAGAAAGTTGGCAGCGGTCTACCTTCACCGGTGTAACCTTTTGGATTGCCCTCCGTGAGATGCTGCCCTGGTTATTGCTGCTGCTGGTATTATTGGCAGTGCCGATAATTATGGCAGGTATCGTGATCAGGAAAAGATCTGCAAGGAGAGAATATGAGTGATGAAAGGCAGATTCGGCTGCATGCCATGATCAAGGGCAGGGTACAGGGAGTTGGATTCCGGGCTTTCGTGGTTGAGAGCGGTGCCGCATTGGGGGCAACAGGTTGGGCACGCAACCGCTGGGATGGCAGTGTGGAAGTCGTTGCAGAAGGGGACAGGCAGACGCTTGAAAATCTGCTGGTCGCGCTAAAACGCGGACCGCGCATTGCGAATGTCACACAGGTTGATGAGGAGTGGAGTCCTGCCAGCGGGGAATTTAAATCATTCCATGTGAAATCTACTTTCTAGGTGGTTATGCATCGCTGAACCCGAGCCCGCGCTGTTTGAGAGAGATAAACTTTCCACCGCCAATCACCAGGTGGTCCAGTACATCAATATCGAGCAATTTACCCGCTTCAACGATCGCCCTGGTGACGGCAATATCATCCGGGCTGGGTGTGGGGTCGCCGCTCGGGTGGTTGTGAGCGACAATGATCGAGGCAGCATTGCGCCGTACCGCGCTCTTGAACAGCTCGCCAACCCTGACCTGCGACGCATTTAATGAACCCCGGTAAATCGTTTCAACCATCAAGACGTGATTGCGCGTGTTCAACAAAATCACCCATAACTCTTCCTGGTCAAGGGCACTCATCTCGTAGAGAATTAGCTGAGCAGCCTGTTCGGGGCTCTGAATTCGCTCCTGCTCAATGGCTTCCTTCTCCATGCGGTAGCCAAGTTCAAGGGCCGCTTTGATCTGGGCAGCCTTGGCGGTGCTGATTCCGTGCTCGCTGCATACTTCATCAAAGGTTGCCTTGTGTAAACCGAGTACACCTTCGAAGGTGTTCAACAGCCGTTGGGCAACCTGAACCGCGTTCTCACCCTTGACACCTACCCTGAGCAGAATCGCCAATAATTCGGCGTTAGAAAGGGATTTGGGTCCCAGGCGAGCCAGGCGCTCGCGCGGTCGCTCTGCCTCAGCGAAATCCGTGATGCGGTATGGGGTATTTTTATTCATGTTATGGCTCTTTCACAATTTCTCCAACTTTCCCTCTGCACCGAATATACATGATTTACATCCCAAATGCAAGCAAGAAAGAGCGAAGATCGTCTTCCATGCTATAATTTTGCCCAATAAGTGACCCATGAATTTTGACCCGACTGCATTAAGCGATTTCTTCCTGATCCTGACAGCCTGGGCGGCAGCCTTCATCGTCGCACTCTGGTTGGCACTGGTATTCTGGACCTACCGGGATATCAAAGCCCGGGCACGAGACCCGCTATCCCGGATCCTGGCTGTGCTGGTTGTTGCGGTCTTATTTTTACCCGGAATAGTTATTTATCTTATCTTGCGCCCATCGCACACGCTCGAGGATGAGTACCAGCAGACCCTTGAAGAAGAAGCGCTCCTGCAGACGATTGAGGAAAGCCCCTTGTGCCCGGGATGTGGGCGGCGGATAAAAGATAATTGGTCAATCTGCCCAAACTGCCACACAAAGTTGCGCAAGAATTGCCACCACTGTGGAAAATTGATGGAGTTGCCCTGGAATATCTGCCCTTACTGCGGTACACCAGCACCTGGCATGCGCCGTGAACATCTCACGCTCGATGAAGCCCTGCGCCCTCTGCCGGAAGTAGAGGAACCTCTGGAGGAATTCACCTTCCAGGCACCAGAAACCCCGCTCGAGGAGGAGTTAATCTCCCAAGAAGAAGAATTTGATGAGTTTGAAGAGGTTCCTCAACAAGAGGAACCCGAAGAATAAAAAAGCGGCTCAAGAAAGTGAGCCGCTTTTTGCTAACTTGGTTTGGGGAAATTTAGCGTTTTTGTTTCAAGTTCAGCGCATCCCAACCAGCAAATTGTGCGGTAGCGCCCAATTCCCCTTCAATGCGCAGCAGCTGGTTGTATTTGGCTACCCGGTCAGATCGAGCAGGAGCACCGGTTTTGATCTGGCCCATGTTGAGAGCAACTGCCAGGTCAGATATGGTGGCATCTTCGGTCTCTCCCGAGCGGTGGGATGTAACAGCACGCCAACCGGACCTGTGGCAGGTTTCCACGGCTTCGATGGTTTCAGATAATGTCCCGATCTGGTTGAGCTTAACCAGCAGCGCATTGGCTGCCTTTTCTTTAATCCCCTTGCGAACCCGCTCTGGGTTGGTGACCAGCAAATCATCTCCTACGATCTGGATGCGGTCACCCACTTCAGCGGTCAGCAGCTTCCAGCCTTCCCAATCATCCTGTGCCAAACCATCTTCGATGGACACGATTGGATATTGGTTAATCCAGGATTTCCAGAAAGCGACCATTTCTTCACTGGTTAATTTCTTTCCTTCTCGCCGCAGATTGTATAAACCCGAGTCTGCTTCATAGAATTCCGAAGCAGCAGGATCCAGGGCGATGGCGACATCCTCCCCGGCTTTAAAACCGGCTTTCTCGACCGCTTCCAGGATAACTTCAACGGCTTCTGCATTGGTTTTCAATGCGGGAGCATATCCACCCTCGTCGCCAACCAATGCGGTGTATCCCTTCTCCTTGAGAACCTGCTTCAGTTTTTGGTAGATTTCCGATCCCCAACGCAGGGCTTCCGCAAAGGACTCGGCTCCGAATGGCATGACCATGAATTCCTGTGCATCGGTTGACTGCCAACCGGTGTGCGCGCCGCCATTGAGAATATTCAGCATCGGGACTGGCAGCACGTGGGCATAAACCCCGCCGATATAGCGGTAGAGCGGTAAGCCAACTGAATCGGCGGCTGCTTTCGCCACTGCCAGGCTGGTACCCAGGATAGCGTTTGCACCCAGTTTCGATTTGTTACCGGTCCCATCCAGTTCGAGCATTTTCATATCGAGCAATTTTTGTTGGGTTGCATCCATGCCAATCACCAGCTCAGCAATGGACGTGTTCGCGTTCTCGACAGCTTTCAAGACTCCTTTACCCCCATACCTGTTCTTATCCTGATCGCGCATCTCCAGCGCTTCGTGGATTCCGGTTGAAGCTCCTGATGGGACTGCTGCCCTCCCAAGGCTGCCATCCTGTAGGAAAACTTCTACTTCGACCGTTGGGTTTCCCCGTGAATCTAGAATTTCACGGGCGGTCAGTCCAGCAATTGTTGGATTCATTTTTCACCTCATCTTTATTCGTAACTTGTCATCCAGACAAGATTGATTTCATTTTATTATTTATTGCGCGCTAAACCAGAGTTCAGCAAAAAATTATCAGAAATCTCAGGGCAAGTTTACCTGGCTCTTTTCGATCTCGATTGGATCTGAGACCGCAGCTTGTTTCGTCACGGCTTCGAGAAAAGCGATGAACAGAGGGTGAGGACGGTTGGGACGAGAAAGGAATTCCGGGTGGAACTGGGTCCCCAGCATGAAGGGGTGATCACTCAGTTCAGCAATCTCTATCAATCTGCCATCGGGAGATATCCCAGAAAATCGCATCCCGGCGGATTGGAGTACGTCACGGTAAGCGTTGTTGAGCTCAAAGCGATGGCGGTGCCGTTCCTCAATTTTTGTTTCTTGGTAAGCTCGCGCTGCGATGGTGCCTGGCTGCAGCATACAGGGGTACAAACCCAAGCGCATGGTGCCACCCATGTCGGCGATATCCCGCTGGTCGGGCATTAGATCGATCACCGGGTGAGGGGTACCGCGATCGAATTCAGTCGAATTGACTTCCTCATCGCCGAGTACACTGCGAGAAAATTCCACCACCATCAGCTGCATACCGAGACATAAACCAAAATAGGGGATCCTGTTTTCCCGCGCATAACGGGCTGCCTGGATCTTGCCTTCGATGCCTCGCCCGCCAAAGCCCCCTGGAACAAGAATGCCATCCGCTTCCCTGACAAGGTCCCAGCCGCGGCCTTTCTCCAGCTCGGCTGAATGCACCCAGTTGATCTCGACCTCAACACCTAACGCCAAAGCCGAGTGTAGCAGCGCTTCACGCACGCTCATGTATGCATCGCGCAGCTCGATATATTTGCCAATCAGGGCAATTTTGACTGTGGGCTTATCGCGTTTTACTTCCTGGACCAGGCCTTCCCATTCTGTCCAATCAGGCTGGGTTCGGGCTGATAATCCCATGTGCTCAAGGATATAATCACCAACCCCTGCTTTTTCCAGTAGCAAAGGAACCTCGTAAAGGATCTCGGTTGTGATCATCGGTACCACAGCCTGGATTTCAACATCGCAGAATAGGGCGATCTTCTCACGCAGGCTGTCATCAACAGGGTGATCTGATCGCGCGATGATCATATCTGGCGAGATACCAATGGATCGCAGCTCCCGCACTGAGTGCTGGGTGGGTTTTGTTTTCAATTCATTGGTGGCTCCGATGTGCGGCAGCCAGGTGACATGCACATACATGCTGTTTTCACGACCCACGTCGGTGCGCATCTGGCGCAAGGATTCCTGGAAGGGCAGTGACTCAATGTCACCCACCGTCCCACCGATCTCCACCAATACAATCTCGGCGTCGGTGGTTTTTGCGACCAGGCCAATCCGACGCTTGATTTCGTTGGTAATATGGGGGATGACCTGGATGGTACCTCCAAGGTAATCTCCCCTGCGTTCTTTGGCGATCACCTCTGCGTATACCTGTCCGGTGGTGACATTACAGACCCTGTTTAAATCGATATCTATAAATCGTTCATAGTGGCCAAGATCGAGATCGGTTTCAGCGCCATCGGCCAGCACGTATACCTCACCATGCTGATAAGGGCTCATCGTACCTGGATCAACATTGATGTAAGGATCTAATTTCTGTACAGAAACAGAAAAGCCGCGCTCCTTCAGCAGCTGGCCAATCGCAGCTGTTGTGACACCTTTACCAACCGAACTTACTACACCACCAGTAATGAATACATATTTTGTGGACATCCCGCCTCCATGAACTACCTGTAAATTCTTTGCCAGAAATTTACCTGATCTTGCAAAAAAGTAGTGGGGAGGACTGTCGATTGACGACCTCCCCACTACGCTTTAGTTGTTTGATGTATCTCTCTGAATTCACTTGCACTGAATCCCTTTTTGAAAATTATGGGCTGAGTTTACCATACTTGGATGGCAATTGCAAAAATCCAAATCATGTCCTTGACGTATTGATATTTATCACAGTATACTCAGTCACCTCGGGGTGTAGCGCAGATGGCAGCGCGCCGCGTTTGGGACGCGGAGGTCAGCGGTTCAAGTCCGCTCACCCCGACTTATGGAGCTCGGTATTGGAATAAGAAACGTGAATCCAGGTTGGCGAACCAGGCTTCACGTTTATTTTTATCAAATTTTCCCTAGAATGGAGAAAACCAATGGCAAAAGTTGAATACGATGGTGTGGTACAAGCCGCTCACTATGATGACCAGGGTCAGGTCAAGTGGGTTAGGGCTTTTCTAAGGCGCGGACCTGTATGGTCTGATTATGTATTATTGAATCGCGATGAGCTGGTAGAGAAGATACAGGCAGGGGTGCGCTTTCGAACAGGAAAGCGTCTGCCCTATCAAGGCGGAACTTTCGAAACTGGATCGCCAGTGGAGCTGGTAAAAGTGAACGAACATCAAGTCTTGGTAACGGGGGACAAGCAGGCAAAGATCGACAGCCTGGAAGGCTTACCATTTATTTAATTTCGCGTGCCTACTCCTTTCTACCATTTGAGCATAGCAAACCGGATCCTCCACCACCTGGCATCAGAGCCCGGGATGAAAGAATTCGTGCAGGGAGAGCTTGGAGCGTTCTTGCTCGGTCACACAGCCCCGGATGTGCAGGTGATCTCCGGGCAGAAAAGGTCTGCCACCCATTTCTTCTCCGTTCCAATCCCTGACGATGCGTTAGTTCCCTGGGATAAAATTTTTCTTGACTATCCAAGCCTGGAGCCAGTTGCTGATATGGAGGCAGGAAAGGCAGTATTCATTGCGGGTTACCTCTGCCATTTAATGGCTGACTGGATCTGGGTTTCTGAGATTTTTGAACCCAAATTTGGACCAAAGCAGGAATGGGCAAGCTTCTCAGAACGCCTCTACTGGCATAATATCCTCAGGGCGTACCTGGATGTTGAAACCTTCTCAGATTTGCCGGTAGATATAATCCTGGAGATTGAATTTGTAGATGCACGCGATTGGTTGCCTTTTATCAGCGACCAAGATCTGGAGAACTGGTGGTCATTCCTTCGTAAGCAGCTCGAACCAGGGAAGCATGTCAAGACAGTTGAAATTTTCGCTGCTCGTCAGGGTATGGATGTGCTGGAATTCCAGAAGATGCTTGATTCAGAAGATAAGATGGAGGAAAATATATTTCACCATATTTCTCGCAGCAATCTGGATAACTATGCCAATAATTTAGTTGAGAAGAACATCAAATTGATATCATCATATCTTGGTCCGAGGATTGCACCGCAATCAACAAAGGATATTCGACGAGCCGCAACTTCGGATAAGGTGGATCGGAGCAGCTTATGAAATTGATCGAACGTTCACTTGTAGGATCCCAGGACAGTACGATACCATTCTTGGACCGCATTCAGGGTATCTGGAAATTTGGGTTTACGTGGGACCGGGATACGCAAGCGCAGAAAGTTCTGATCGATGATTTGAGTAATGTGCTGGATAACTCCTACACATTAATCAGCAATGTACCCTTGCCTGGTTTTTCTGTTCCAGTTCCCGCCGTCTTGATCGGAAAAACAGGTTTGCGCATCTTCTGCGTCAGTGGTGATACGGGCATATTTAGCCTAAAAGGTGAGCAATGGTACAAGCTGGATGAGCAGAAAGAGCAGTACAGACCTTCACGTCCGAATCTTGTGCGTCGCACAGCTTTGATGTCGAGGGCGATCATCGAGTACCTGAAGGAGAAGGGTATTTTTGTGGATGAGTATGAACCCATTCTCTATTTCGCGCAACCTGGGGTGCAAATTGATGCGGAAGGGGCTCCTGTCAACATGCTTGAGCGAGATGAAATCGAGAGGTTTGCGGCCGAGTTAGTGAGCGAGAGGACTGTTCTGGATGCAATGGAGTTGCAGCGCATCACAGAGATATTGGTCCAATCTAGACCTAAAGCTGCAAAGAAGAATCAGGAAATGCCTTCACGATCGACATTATCAGGTAATGTCGGCTTCGGCGATTTTCGTTTAAAAGCCTGGCAGTGGTTGATCTTGTTTCTCTTGGCTATCCTGATGTTGATCACGGTAATTGTTACAGCAGTGATCATCCTCAATACTGCATAAATTATTTCGAGTAACCTTTTGTCAAACACTTACCTGACTATTATCTTACCTGCATTTAATGAAGCCAAGCGCCTGCCAAAAACCCTGGAACAGGTCCTGACTTTCTTAAAAGAGCAACCTTATCAATCTGAGATCCTGGTTGTGGAAAACGCGAGTAAAGATAATACCTTCCAGGTTGCAGAAGAATTTGCCAGGCAGTACAGCACTGATGCGCTACCGATCAAGGTACTTCGCGAGTCCCAGCAAGGGAAAGGTGCAGCAGTGAAGAAAGGGGTCTTAGCCGCTAAAGGTGAATATCACTTCATGTGCGATGCAGATCTCTCCATGCCTGTATCAGAGATAAACCGTTTCTTCCCACCCTCCCTGGAGGGTTTTGAAATCTCCATCGCTTCCCGGGAAGCACCGGGTGCTGTTCGCTATAACGAACCGTTCTACCGCCATTTGGTAGGGCGAGTGTTCAATACTTTGATTCGCTTGCTGGCCTTGCCTGGATTGAACGATACCCAGTGCGGATTTAAATGCTTCCGAGCGCCGATTGCCAGGGAACTTTTTAACAAGATGAGAATCAGGGGCTGGTCTTTTGATGTTGAAATCCTCTATCTTGCCCAGTTGCGAGGTTACAGGATCGTAGAAATTCCAATACCCTGGTATTACAATCCTGATAGCCATATCAGTGTGATCAAAGACTCTTTGCAGATGGGGTTAGATATCTTAAAAATTCGCTTCAGGCATCGGAACAATCATGCATGAACAGGTTTGACCCCAGCCTGCTCCCCCCTAAACCAGACCTGAAACTCGAGCGGGATCTATGGGCATGCGACTTACTTCATGTGGCAGGCATCGATGAAGCTGGAAGGGGGGCACTCGCTGGACCGGTCGTAGCTGGAGTTGTGATATTCCAACCTGATAAATCCTTAATGGATTCAATGAACGGAGTCAGGGATTCAAAACAGATGTCACCAGAAAAGAGGCAGGTGTGGGCGCTTCGAATCAAGTCTTCAGCTGCAGCCTGGGGGGTTGCTAACGCCTCCCAAGAAGAAATAGACCATCTGGGTATTGTGCCTGCGACACGCCTGGCTGTTCAACGGGCGCTGCAGGCATGCAAATTCAAGCCGGATCACCTGCTCCTGGATTACCTTTTCCTGCCAGACATTGATATCCCCCAGACAAAACTGGTTAAGGGTGACCAGCGTTCGCTGAGCGTGGCGGCTGCTTCGGTGCTGGCGAAAACCGACCGGGATTCCCAGATGGTTGAGCTGGATAAAAAATTTCCTGGTTACCACCTGGGTGAGAATAAGGGTTATGGCACGAGCTCGCACCTGGAAGCAATCGCGCGCCTGGGTCCCAGTCCAATCCATCGCAAAACCTTCGCTCCAATGAAAACCAGTGCCAGGTCATTAACCGAGGAACTAGATCAGATGGAAGACTGAAGGCTCCCATTCAACCAAATTAACCACAGTTTTACTCAAAAATAAAAAAATTCACCTCACATATTATTGTGAGGTGATTTATCTTCTCCTTGGTCCTTAGACCCCCGTCAGGTTAGTTATGCTATCTTATGCGGGAAATTCGTATACGGGCATTTCGATTATACGGGATGGCTTCTTGTGCTCTCTGATCATCTCCTTTAATCGTTGGAAAGTCCTTGGGGATACAAGCTGTTCACCTGTTTCTGGATTCACTCTTGCTGGGACTTTCTCGAAGATGAAAAGCTGGCCATCTTCTTCTACCACGTAATTTACAGTTTTTTCGATTAACAATTCCTTCCACGGATAATTACTCATCGCTCTGCATCCTTACTTCTGAATTCAAGACAACTTTGGAATTTGGTTTTCTACTGGCACGAAGAGGGATTTTACCAGATTATCCACGCTTGTCCAGTCCTTGCAATAGGAAATTCGGATGATAAATGTTAATGCTTTGACCTTCGGGTAGGGGTTTTAGCTCTGATACTAGGCCAGAAGGTACAGGGAATCCCCTGTAATTCGGTGGATAAGATGTAAAAGGAGTGCTTAACCTGGAAGGAAAATTACCTCAAATCTCAATTACTTTCCCGGCGGGCGATATTCTCCTTGCTTCTTGGCTGCCTGGTCGACTTCCTCTGGGGTGAGTAGTACGGTAGTCTTGGTTTGGACAGCACCACTTGCACCACCGATTAGTGCCCCAGCAGCCATCTCAACATTATCCAAACCATCGATGATGATGAATCCATCATATTCGCCGAAAGCGAAGTAGTAGCTTTCCACACTGCCGCCAAGGCTTTCAATCAGTTGCTCTGTCGCTTCCTTGCGCTTTGAGCCACCTTCCTTCATCAAGCCCTGCAGACCTTCTCCTGTGTAGCTGAACTGCACCATGAATTTTGCCATTTCACGCCTCCTGTATAAATATGTGTAATCATATCATATTTATCGAATATTAAGGCATTCACAAAAATTCATGGAAAAATTGCGCGCAAGAATAACCAGCTTGTCGAATATGAAACTGTACCGAAATCAGATCTTTGGTCATGGTTCTAGTGGTGGGGATTATTGAACTTTTGGCTTCTCGGATTGGGGATTAGCCAGGTCCAGAATGGTGTGAAGCAACACATTGCTGCCAGCGACCAAATTTTCTGGTTCAGCGTGTTCCAGCTCATTGTGGCTCAGCCCATCCTTGCAGGGGATAAAAATCATGCCGGTTGGAGTTATACTCGACAGGTACATCGCATCATGTCCTGCCCCGCTGATCATCTCCATCGAAGGATAACCGAGCATATCTACAGATCTCTGGATCGCGGAACGGCATTGTGTGGAGAATGTGACCGGCGGCATGGACCAGATTTCATCGACCTGCCCTTCTAACCCAATTTCATGGCACTCACGATTCATGATAGACCTGATCTCTCGATCAACTTCATCCAATATCGCTGAATCGGGGTGGCGGAAATCAAGGGAGATAATCAATCTTCCGGGAACAGTATTCCTGGATCCAGGCTCAGCCTTGAAATCACCGAATGTTGCCCTTCCATGCGGGGCATGTTTATCATTCAATGCATATATTTGCTGTAAGACCCGTACTGCAGCTGCTGCTGGGTCACGGCGGCGATCCATCGGGGTTGTCCCTGCATGGGCTTCCTGACCAGTAAAAACCAGGTCATACCAACGCATCCCTTGTACCCCGCTCACTATTCCTATCACTTTTTTTTCGGCTTCCAGGACCGGTCCCTGCTCGATATGAATTTCGATCGCAGCGGCGAAGCATTGGTCTCCTGGTTGGATTTCACCCGCATATCCTATGCGTTGCAGTTCATCATCAAATTTCAACCCTTGTTTATCAATCGTTCCAAGCATCTGATCTAAGCTCAGGTGACCGGTATACACCCCGGATCCCGTCAAACCAGGTGCGAAACGAGCGCCTTCTTCATTGGTCCAGGAGACGATCTCCACTGGATGCTGGGTTTCAATGCCTGCGTCATCCAGGGTTTCGATCACCGCTAAGGCAGCCAGGACTCCATAAACCCCATCATATTTTCCACCCGTAGGCTGGCTATCCAGGTGGCTGCCTGTCAGTACCGGCAACAGATCATCCCGCAAACCTCGTCGTCGGGCGAAGATATTTCCAACCCTGTCTATCCTGACATCGCAGCCTGCAACACGACACCACTCGGCGAAAAGATCCCGTCCAGACTTGTCCTCATCACTCAGCGCGACTCGGCAGACACCACCTTTTGGTGTTGACCCGATCTTCGCCATCGTCATCAGGCGCTCGAGTAGCCTGTCGCCATTGATCCGTAATTTGTCGTTCATACACTATCCCGGATAAGGGGTAAAGTCGAGCAGTGAATCCCACCGCCGCTGCGATGGATCTGTTCATACTTGACCATGACGACCTCGATCCCAGCTGCCTCCAGGCGTTTTGCAGTTCGTTCTGCATGGGATGAGATCAGCACCCGACCAGGGCTGACTGCCAGGCAGTTGACGCCAAAAGGACCATCCTCGGAATGTGGATCAATGGTGTGAATGCCCAGTTCCTTGAGTTTTTCCAGGAACCACCAGGGCAGATGCTGGATGAAGGCTAGCGCTAAATCATTACTGATCATGACAAATGATCCATCGATGTGCAGGTCATAACCCGTATTATCCACACACAGCAGCTCTACTCCCAGGGTTTTCATTACCTCACCCAGCTGGCGTGCTCCTTCCTGGTTGCAGCGATGGCCTATGGCAACCACAGCAGTTTCCGGGTTGAGCCACACAAAGCTGCCGCCTTCCATCAAGCCTTTGCCATGGATCGTGTGCAGGATTGGTATACCGAGCTTGGTCAGCGTGCGCGTGAACGGTAATTCCTCCCCACGCCGGTAGCTGACACCCATGCGGCAGATAACTGCACCCCCCCTGACGATGATCGCCGGATCGCGGGTAAATACCGACTTGGTCATATTTTCGCTCGGCTGCTCCAGGTGAAATACCTCCACACCTTCGGCTTCCAGCGCTTTTACCAGGCCATCATGCTGGGATCGGATCTCGGACAGCTCCGGTCGCTCGTAGCCATTCCAATACCACATATTATCCGGGCCAACCCAGGCCTGGGCATCTTCACGAAACTTCCCACCGGAGAGCATGATCTCCCATTCAGCGCCCGGTCGTGAAACCAGGACTGCACGCAGTTGACCGACATCATTATCCAGACCCCAATTCCGTCCCCATACTTTTTCCATCATAAGCGGGTCTTCAAACCCGGGTTCCGGCTCACCCGGAATCCGTCGGTGCAGGTTCAGGTAAGCCTCGTCAGGTGAAACCGGTGGGTGCTTTGATGCCATGATCGTTTCCTTTTCCTTGTAAATTATTGGGCGGTGATTTCCCTATACCCTTTGATTCCATTATATATCAGGTTCAAGATGGGGAACTTTTTCAACCGGAAAGGCGTATATTAATCAAGGTTTGGATCTCAATATAGGGGAACAATATGTTTAATCTAAATAACCTTGCTCTGAATCAGGCTATTAAGCTTGGTATGCTTCTGCTGACGATCATCCTGATAATGGGTTTTGTCGTTGCCTGTCAAACATCCCTTCCAAGAGAGGCAGAGCCGACCGAATTCCCACCTGGTTTCCCAACGCCAGATGCGGAATATCTGGCAGCCTGTTTAGAGGCAGGTGGTCGCTGGGAAGTACTTGGTTATAGCGGACCGGGGTGTAATTTACCCACTTCCGATGGGGGGAAGTCCTGCACCGGAAGCGAGGAATGCGAGAGTGCATGCTTCGGTGATCCTGACCTGGTGATGATTGAAGATGAATTTGGGAACCTTCTCCCGGATCATGAGAGAATTGAAGAATTAAACGCCATGCAAGGAGAGAAAACCGGTCTCTGTTCATCCTGGCAGGAGACTTTCGGCTGTAACGTATGGTTGCAGCAAGGGCGTTTTGTAGTGATGTGCGTGGATTGAGATCAAAAATCGGGAAAGAATTAAGATGTCCAGCGATCAACCAGATCACGGAGAAATTTAATGAAAAGTGTACATATTAAATATATGCTGATGTTTTTCCTGGGGGCAATAACACTGGCAATTGGATATTTGTTGGCTACCATTTTTGGGGGCATTCGCCGTCCCGCGCCAATGGATATCGTCGAAGATTACAGGGAGATGTGCTTCTGGTATGACGAGCAGGGGACCATGCAGGTCTCCATCTCCCCCTTGGGGTGTTTTTCACCGACATGTACCCGCACAGTTTCCCAATCCGGAACGGCACTTGTTGACCAGGACCAGTTCAGAATCCTTCTTGAGGCTGAGTTTATGTTGGCTGAGACCTCGCGGTTCCCGTTGCCTTGCGTGGAAAATTGCTCTGGAGGGGGTTCGCTGCAACTTGATCTGGGCGAGCTGCAGGTAGGACGGTATGAAGTATGGTATGGGAATGAGCAAGCTGGAGCGCTGGATATTTTCTCTGGGTTGCCAACACCGAGACAGTGTATTGAGAATCCAGGTGGATGAATAGCCTGCTGTAGAGTAACGATATTTAATAATTCCTGCTGAACTCAATTGCATAACGCACAAATTCCAGGGTTCGTTCGAAATCTGATGGTTCAGCTGGTTGGCGAATCGTGATCTCGGGATTCAGTCGTGCAGCCCAGGTCCGATCGATCAAATCTCGCCACCCGGGATCGAGGTTGGACTTTGCCCACTCTGCACCTGCGAGTTTTGAAGCAACACTGCCTGCTTGCAGATCGTGGAGCATCCGGCAGTAGCTCAGCACGACGAAGGATTGATAGAAGCGGTTATTAAATCGCTCAGGATCCCCGAGGATTTCACTCCCCCATGAGATCATGTCCACCCGAATCTCTTCGCGCAGCATATCCTTGGTCACAGGGTCAACCAGTGATGTCGTGGGGGGACCTGCCAGGACGATCCCCTTTTCCCGCATGACCCAGCGCACAACCAGCGTATTGCAGTGGGTAGAGCAGATTAATTCCGAGTGACCGTTGTCAAGATACAATAACTGGTCACCTGAACGAGGAGGATTTCGCAAGATGTCCTTTGGGAAGTAAGAGCCATCCAGGTGCTGAGCCCATGGACAATCGAGACTGAAGATCCAGCCATGTAATTCCTGCAATGCGTCCACCTGTCCAAGGGTCAACTCATCTTTTGTGACAATAATGAAATCCACGTCGCTGTATTGGTCGTAATCCCCAACCGCAAAGGAACCCTGCAGGTAAGCACCGATAAATGCCTCGCTTAGGATCTCCTGCAAATTACTAACGAACTGCCTGAGCACACCATTTAATGGTGGGAATAAGGTTGGAGAAAATTGATTCATTGTTCATTCCCCTGGAATAGAAGTATAGCGCAGATGGTTGAAGCGTAAAATAACCAGATATTGAATCCGGTTTAACTGGATGTGAGAGGCAGGATCTGGTGTCCCTGGACTATAATAACCAAGTAACAGCAAATCACTTTCGATCCCATTGTTGAAACGGGTTAACCCAAATTATTGACTCTGATAATCATTCGGATTATGATTCACTTACCACAGGTTGGCTGAGTGATCGCGGCCCTGGATCCCAGGGTCGAGGAAAGTCCGCACTCCACAGAGCACTTTGCCGGGTAACTCCCGGGGTGGGGCAACCTGCCGGACCGGGCCACAGAAACATACCGCCGGAATCCGGTAAGGGTGAAAAGGTGGTGTAAGAGACCACCGGCACCCCCAGTAATGGGGGTGGCCAGGCAACCCCCGAAGGGAGCAAGGTCAAGCAGGGACTTGAGGCTGCTCGTCTCGTGCCCCCATAATTGGGGTCTAAGTCCCGGGTAGGCTGCTAGAGCTGCATAGAAATATGCAGCCCAGAAAGATGATCACTCAGGCGGTTCACACCGCTGGACAGAATGCGGCTTATAGGCTGGCCTGTGGGATGTTACTTCTTGATTCAATTTAACACTGTTGCTATACTATGCGTGGGGAAAGTTGTTGGTAGATTATTGGTATCGTTTTCGGGTCGGTGATTCATTATTCACTCTTTGTCACACCGGATTTGCAAAAGGGAGAGCACGATGCCTGATGAGAAGACTGAAGAAAAGAATGAGAAAGAACTAGAAAAGCGGGAAGAAAAATCTCCCGAAGAGAAATACCGCCGGGACCCCCTGGGATCGATAATCTGGGCCTGTATCCTCATTTGGGCGGGTGCAGTGCTGTTACTCAACCAGTTGGGTTACCTGGATCAGCTCAAAGAGCTCTTATATGCCAACCGAGCCGAGTGGACCCTTGGTTTTCCGGGAGATTTCTCCGTTTGGGGTCTAATCTTCCTGGGAGCCGGTGTGATCCTGCTTTTCGAGGTGCTGATACGACTTCTGATACCAGCTTACCGTAAACCGGTGACCGGCACGATCATCCTGGCTTTTGTCTTCATCGGCATAGGCCTGGGAAATGTACTGCGCTGGGAGTTTATTTTTGCTCTTGTACTGATCGCGATAGGTTTGTCCATTATTGTGGGAAGCTTTACACGCAAGCGCGAATAAACCTATAACCGACCCAGGTTGAATGACATAAATTCATCCCAGGCATAACGCAGGGGAACCCACCATTCTTCGCGACCAATGCAGCGGAAGTACGGCGCTTCTTTGGATAGAACCAGGTCGCCTATGCGGTATCGTGGCAGGATGGGAGTGGAAACGACCAGCGAACCGCGTTCTCCAGGGCGCATCTCGTGCAGCAGCCTGGTTTTATTCCCAACCTGGACTTCAAATAAGAACAAATCGTAATTCGGGACCCAGGCGCGCTTTTCGTCCATCTGTTGGCCGAACATGCCTTCAGTGGCACCATAAATCTCCCGGATCACTGCTGGACCGTACATGGCGTTCAATGCCGGTTGGTACTTGGTGTTGATGCCAGCCACACTGCCCAGGGTCATTATTTGTGTTTGCCATAAATCCTTGGGATAGGCATTATGCACTTTATGCATGTAGCGTCCGAAACGCAAGGCTGTGGGACAGACTCCACCCACCAGGGTAACGTTTTGTTGCTTGCAGGTTGTATAGGCTAACTCGAAACGCCGGTTCCAATCACTCTCTTTTTTACCGCCTCCAAGGGCATCGATAGCTTCCTGGCTGGGGGCGGATTTGATTGGTGTGGTTTCCGAGACAAATTTTGTATAGATACCGGAGCTGTATCCGTATTCCACTTCGCGCTCACCTACTTTGACAGTCCCCACCACGGATGGGAAGTTGAGGTTCAGGTTCACCCCAGCGAACAAATCGAACCTTTTTGAGGTAGCGACGTAATTCATCATCGCTCGCCCGGCACTATTTCTCATCGCCATGTCGGTGGGTGTCATCGGGATGAATTTGGATTCACCCTTGGTTGTGCCACGGGTGATAGCCCATCCAATGGGTTGTTCCCACAACAACAACTCGATGTCACCTTCCATGACCTTTTCGATGATAGCCTTGTAATCACCATCATAGGTGGCTACGGGGAACGCCTCTTGGTAGTCAGCCAGCGTTTCGATGTTGCCAGCACCGTGCTCCCGGCCGTACCTGGTCTTTGCATAATCACCCAAAAGTTTGTGCAGCACGCTGTCTTGTGCTGCCGCTGGATCAGCAATCGAGCGTTGCCAGGGTTCCAAAAAAGATTGTAGAAGCTGGGCACCACTTTGAGGATCGATGTTCATGGCATACCTCCATGGATGGGTTGTGAATGGGACTCCATCATTTTATAGTCGATTTGTTGCCAGGGCAAGATCCTGAGTTTCTGTTTTACGTAAAACCAATTTTCCTTCCATTACAAGGGGTTTGATATACTAATGCCGATCAAAAACATGCTTGAGGCCTGCCATGCTTGAAAGGTTTATCCGTTATCTTAATCGAATCTTGATTAAGATCATCCTGGATATTGAATTTTCCAACCTGGAGACTCAACCCAGGCAGGGGGCATTAATCGTTGCTGCAAATCACCTGGGTGCTCTGGATGCGTTGATCGTTTTCTCGGTGGTAGATGAGCGAGATTACATCGTCATGGTGGCTGAATATCACAAGAATTACCCATTCCGGCGCTGGTTGGCAAATATCGTTGGCGCAATTTTCGTTGACCGCTACCACGCAGATTTTGCAGCCCTTAGGGAAGTAATGAAACGACTTAACCAGGGTGGGGTGTTAATTATCTCTCCAGAAGGGACACGCAGCAAGAACGGGGGCCTCTTACCTGGACAACCAGGCACGGCATATCTGGCAGCCAGAACTGGTGTACCCGTGCTGCCGGTCAGCATTATTGGCAGTGAAGATCGGCTGGTAGTTGCGAACCTAAAGCATTTGAGACGCTCACCGGTAAAAGTAGTATTCGGAAAGGTGATCAATTTTGCGCCGATTCCAAGGGAAGACAGGGAAGCAGTGCTCCAGGACTATACAGACGAAATCATGTGCCAGATCGCTGTCCTGCTGCCGGAAGAATACCGCGGTGTTTATGCAGACCATCCGCGCCTGCATGAACTGATTGTGATGAAGGGTGATTGATGTTCACCAGGTAATCAACCGGACCAAGCTGAAAATACTTGTAACCTTTTTCACGTTTCTGCATCTAAATTGCAGGATACACCGTCAGGTCATCTTGCCGTATTTTTAATAATGGCTGAAATGTTCCAGGAGTTATGAATGCCAATTTTTGAATTTGTATGCCAGGATTGCGGGACCCCCTTCGAAGAGCTGGTGCGCAGTGCATCAGCTGTAGATGATGTCGCCTGCCCATTTTGTAATAGCAAAATGGTCACAAAGCAGATTTCGACTTTCGCTTCCAAGGTAAATGGGAGCAGCAGTTCTTTCTCGAGTGCCCCTGCTACATCGTGCAATACCGGCAGCCTTTGAGGGATCTAAATTGATATCGGCCGTGAGCCGATATGATTAATTAGAAAAACGGGCATCCTGGCAAGGATCATCCTCCTGACAGGTTCGTTCCGCCAAGAAATTCCCAGTTAGTCCAATCAACTGATAGAATACCGGCAAAGTGGAGATACGCATGCCGGTAATTTCTGATCGACCACAAGCAAAACCGTTTTTGAAGTGGGCAGGTGGAAAACGCCAGCTGTTAGCCCAGATAGAAAAACTATTTCCGCAGGAATTGCTACAGGGAGAGATAACGCGCTATGTGGAACCTTTCGTGGGCAGTGGGGCATTGTTTTTTAAGGTCATTCAAACCTTCCCAATCCAAGAGTGCTTGCTGGCGGATATCAATCCCGAGCTGATCCTGGTTTACAGAACCATCCAGCAGGATGTGAAGCAGCTGATCAAAATCCTGGGAGAGATTCAAGAAGAGTATTTGAAATTGAATACCGAAGAGCGAAGAAAATATTATTACCGGGTCAGGGACGAATATAATTGTCGACGAAGAATAACCAACTTTAGCGAATTCGATGATACCTGGGTAATGCGGGCAGCCCAGATGATTTTCATGAATAAGACTGGGTACAATGGATTATTCCGGTTAAATTCAAAAGGCGAATTAAATGTGCCTTTTGGCAGGTATAAAAACCCGCGCATCCTTGACGCAAAGAATTTGAACCTTGTTTCAGAGTTGCTCCAGGATGTAACCATCCGGTACGGAGATTTCGAACGGACAGCAGGTTTCATAGGTGAAGATACGCTGGTATATTTCGATCCCCCCTACCGGCCGCTGAGCAGTACTGCACATTTCACCTCCTATTCAAAGGACCGATTTGACGATACCCAGCAGCTGCGTTTGGCTGGCTTCTATCGCCTTCTGGATACGAAAGGGGCCAGGTTGATGTTGAGCAATTCTGATCCACACAATGTGGACCAGGAAGATGATTTCTTTGAAGATGCATATCGCGGTTTTCGAATTGAGCGTTTGAGAGCCAGGAGAAATATCAACCGCATGGGTGGGCAGCGCGGTGAAATTTCTGAATTATTAATCCTGAATTACGATCCGGATGTGTAACCTTGGATAATCAACCTGGTATATGACAGCAAGAAAATGGATTGACGATGGCTACCAGGCAACGGATCTGCGTGATGTACGCAGAATCCGCAGTGTGCTGATTATCACCATGTTGCTGAATTTCCTGGCAACAGGTATCAAGCTGGCAGCCGGGTTATCAACCGGCGCACTCAGCGTGGTGGCTGATGGTCTGGATAGCTTTTTTGATGGAGTCTCCAACCTGGTGGGTTTGGTTGGCTTGAGCGTCGCTTCCAGGCCCCCGGACAGCAACCATCCCTATGGGCACCGTAAATTTGAAACGATTGCCGCTGTGAGCATAGCTTTTTTGCTTTTTCTAACCAGCTGGCAGCTGCTGCAAACTGCATGGGAGCGCTGGTGGAGTGATGAAATCCCAGGAATTAACGCCTGGACTGTGGCAGCTATGCTGACAAGTATCGTGATCCAGGCCAGCACCAGCTATTACGAACTGCGCCAGGGCAGGAAATTACAAAGCGAAGTCCTGGTAGCAGATGCACTGCATACGCGGGCCAGCATCCTGATCTCGTTTTCGGTGCTTATCGGTTTGTTCTTGGTCAGCCTGGGATTTCCAGAGGCAGACCCGCTGTTGGCGGCTTTTGTTGCGCTGATGATCGCAAAAATAGGGGTGGATATTCTGCGTGAGACTCTCCCCGTGCTGGTTGACCAGGCGGCATTTGACCCAGGTCAGATCGCCCAGGTCGTGGATGAGGTCGGAGGAATTGAATCCTTTCATAGGGTACGCAGCCGCGGGGCAGCTGGTAGCGCAGCAATCGACCTGCATGTACGTGTATCGCCCGAAAAAACCGTGCGCGAGGCAAACGTGATCGCCGATGATGTTCGGCACCGGCTGCTTACTTTAGATGGAGTCAGTGATGTGACGGTGCATATCGAAGCAGAACACCAATCACAGGAAGACGCGGCCGACCTGTTTACCACGGTAAAGCATATGGCTGCAGAATCCGGTTTGACAGTGCACGAGATCTGGGCCCATCGGTACAACGAAGACCTCGCTCTCGAAATCCATCTTGGGGTGGATCCGAATCTTTCCCTGGGGGAGGCGCATGCATTGGTTGACCAGTTGGAACAAAACATCCTGGAGCGGCGTTCTGAAGTCAAGTGGGTGCACACGCATATCGAACTTGCCAGTCCCCAGGTGCAAGATTCGAGCAGTGAACAAACTCAGGTGAGCAGTCGTGTGAGATCCATCGTGGAGATTGCGGTTTCACAAATACCTCAACTCTTCAACCCACACAATATTCGCATGTGGCGTAACCCAGGAGATGCTGATATGATCTACATGTCACTGGAATGCACCGTCGAACCTGACTTGCCAGTCACCCAGGCGCACCTGCTGGCCTCGCAGCTCGAAAATGAGCTCAGCCGAAGTTTGCCGGAGGTGGCGGACGTGTCTGTACA
>Ga0209536_100005205_pt1 | contig 20312 bp, 21 predicted proteins | sample DeeMarSeWOR28_12_FD_187461 | JGI IMG/M metagenome (GOLD analysis project Ga0209536, IMG submission 187461) | Marine sediment microbial communities from White Oak River estuary, North Carolina - WOR-2-8_12 (SPAdes) (version 2) | ecosystem: Environmental > Aquatic > Marine > Intertidal zone >...
ATCTACTTCACTAGGAATTTTTATTTCGGTTGTATCAGATTAACAGCAAGTTGCATTTACTGCGGCAACATTTGTATCCCTTCTTCCTTCGTTAATTCTTTCAGGATTTGTTTTCCCTATTGACAGTATGCCGTGGATTATTCAAATAATAACTAACATTACTCCCGCGAAGTTTTTCATCAACATTCTACGTGCAATAATTCTAAGAGGAGTGGGCATCTCAGCATTCTGGGACCAGATAATATACCTGCTGATCTTTATAACAATATTTGTTGTTCTCGCTTCAGTTATCGGAAAGCGAAAGGCAGAGTCCGTATGAAATCGATTTTAGAATTTATAAAGAAAGAGTTTCTTCAATTCAAACGTGACCCACGAATGTTTGCGTTAATTCTAATTGCACCTGTAGTCCAACTAACATTTTTAGGATTTGCTGCAAATCTTGATGTTAAGCTTGTAAGAACAATTGTGTTTGACCAGGATAAAAGTGTAACAAGCAGAGATTTTGTTGAAAGATTTACCAGCTCGGGTTATTTCAGGATAGAAAAATATGTGAACGGCTATGATGAAATTACAGAAGAGATCGATAGAGGTGATGTTATACTTGCCCTGGTAATTCCAAATGATTTTGAGAAGAGTATTTACAACAGACGAACTGCATCCGTGCAGGCACTATTCAACGGATCCGATGGAAATACTGCAGGAATAGTAGCTGGTTATTCTCAAAACATTGTCTCAACTTATTCACAAAATATTATTATGAATTTTTCAAATCGTTCTGGACAAAAGCTTTCATCAGTTCCTGTTATTTCACCGGAAATAAGAGTTTGGTATAATCCTGAACTCAAAACAAGAAACTTTCTGGTCCCGGGAATATTCGGATTGTTGTTGAGCCTTGTAACGTTAATACTCACCTCTCTGGCAATTGTTAAGGAAAAAGAAATCGGTACAATGGAACAATTGATTGTAACTCCGTTAAAACCGTATCAAATAATTATCGGCAAGCTTGTACCGTTTGTTATTCTTTCTTTTGTTGCAGTGCTGATTATTCTTGCATCGATGTATTTTATCTTTGCAATTCCGGTAAAAGGTGATCTATGGTTTTTATTTCTCTCTTCTTTCTTCTATATACTATCAACACTTGGATTGGGCTTGTTTGTCTCGACAATCTCAAAAACACAGCAGCAAGCGATGATGCTCTCAATTTTTGCTGTAATGATGCCGATGATTTTCCTTTCCGGTTTTGCTTTCCCGATTGAGAATATGCCAAGATCGATTCAATTGATAAGCTATATAGTTCCGTTAAGATACTTTAACGATATCATTCGTGGTGTAATATTAAAAGGGCTAGGTTTCTCAGATTTATGGTTTAACACTGTACTTTTGTTTTTGATGGGTGCTACAATTTTGTTTTTAAGTTCATTAAGATTTAAGAGCAGGTTGGAGTAACCTACTAATAAATTAAAAGCCGCTTCAAAGAGCGGCATTTTTAATTTCGCTTCATCCAAGCAACTATCAACAAGTAGTTGTAATAATTTGAGTTGTAATTATTTAAGCGTAACTTAACACAGTTGATTTTTAAAATTGGCCTTCATTCATACAAATCTGAACGCACCGTTTTACAAATCTTAATTTATTAACCCGCGGTAAAAACATTTCTGTTCTGAACAGTCCGTGAAATAGTTTTTTACGGCAAATTAAAACAGAAAGTTATATGACATTCGAACAACTGAATCTGATTCAGCCGCTGCAAACAGCGCTCATAAAAGAAAGTTACACCATACCTACTCCAATTCAGGAGCAAGCAATTCCAGTAATCCTGCAAAGAAAAGACCTGATTGGCTGTGCACAAACCGGAACCGGCAAAACAGCAGCATTCGCACTTCCAATTTTGCAAATCCTTAGCGAGGAGAGAAATTCTCACAAATCAAAAAGAAAAATTAAATCATTAATTCTTACACCAACAAGAGAGCTTGCTCTGCAGATTAGTGAAAGTTTCAAAGTCTACGGAAAGTTTACCGGGCTAAGAAATGCAGTCATCTTCGGCGGAGTTTCTCAAAGAGCTCAAACACTCAAGTTAAGAGAAGGTGTGGATATCCTGATTGCAACTCCGGGAAGACTTCTTGATCTGATAAACCAGGGATTTATAAATCTTAAAAGTATTAATATGCTTGTTCTTGATGAAGCAGACAGAATGCTGGATATGGGATTTATTAATGATGTTAAAAAGATAATTGAAAAATTACCATCGCAAAGACAGACATTATTATTCTCTGCAACTATGCCATCTGAAATTACAAAACTTGCAAACTCAATTTTATCAAACCCGGTGAAGATAGAAGTTTCGCCCGAGTCAAAAACGGTTGAAATAATTAGGCAGTCTGTATATTTTGTCACCAAATCAGATAAGAAAAAACTACTTATTCACATTCTGAAAAATGAAAATATTGATTCTGCCCTCGTGTTTACACGTACCAAACGAGGTGCAGATGTAATCACAAGATTATTAAATGACGCAAAAATCCACGCAGACTCTATTCACGGGAATAAATCCCAACAAGCAAGACAGCGTGCACTCAATAATTTTAAATTGAACCGAACGAGAGTTCTTGTAGCAACTGATATAGCTGCAAGAGGAATCGATATTGAAAAATTATCTCACGTATTTAATTATGATATTCCTGAATTTGCCGAGGCTTATATACATCGCATTGGTCGAACAGGAAGAGCTGGTTTAGGTGGAACAGCTTTGTCGTTTTGTGATCCCGAAGAGTTAAGTTATCTTAGTTCAATCAACAAAATGATAAAGCAGCCCATATCGGTTATAGATGATCATCCATATAAAATGGTTGATGTAAAGCTTGGTGAAAATCCCGGAGTTCAAAATAAGTTTGGTAAAGGTAAGAGTTCATTCGGATTTGGTAGAGGTTCAAGAAACCGAACCGGAAGAAGTTTCCGCCGATTCAAGGCAAAAAGTTAAATTCTGAAAACAAAATATCTAAACTAGGTGTTACAATTAAAGAACTATTGTGACACCTTGTTATCTAATTTTTATCTGATTAATCCCTGTCTATTCTTTTCTTCCTGCTTGGCTCTTTTGGCAGCCTTCTTCTCTGCTTTAGACCTTTGTGGTTTTTTCTTATCTGACTTTTTTGTGATATGTTCTTTGCTCATTTCACTTTCTCCTTTTGATTAGAAATAACTTCCTGTAGTATAGTATTATTAATAATCAATTCTTATTCCTTATTTTCTTCCAGCCATTTAAGCATTTCATTAATACTACTAGAAGCAAGGGCAATGCAAGTATCTGCTGCACCATAATAAATATTAATAGTATCGCCATCGGGACCAATAGTATATCCGCAAGGAAATACTACATTTCCGACATCACCATGCTGCTCATATTTTTCAAGGGGTGTGAATATCCATTCGCTTCCCCGCTTTAGACAAATTTCCGGTCGCTTCAAATCAAACAATGCCAGACCCAACCTGTAAATACATCCGCTGCAAGATTGTTTAACACCGTGATAAATCACCAACCAGCCAGAAGGCGTTTCAATTGGTGGAGGTGAAAGACCAATTTTATTTGCGTCCCACCACGCACCCTTCCGGGCAACCATCATTAATACATGTTTACCCCAATTTTTCAAATCTGGTGAATAAGAAATCCACATATGCGCTCTCGCCGGACTCATCGGCCGATGAATTATAGCCCAGTTACCATCAATCCGATAAGGGAGTAACGCAGCATCTTTATCCTCCGGCGGCATTATAACACCATAACGCTCAAAGTTTTTAAAATCTTCTGTAAGTGCAAGGGCAACACCAGGACCATCGCGTGTGTAAGCAGTATAAACCACAGCATACTTTTTTAATTCGGGCACAAAAGTAATGCGCGGATCTTCAATACCCCACAGTTCTTCCGGGTAATTATTCGGATCTGGCAGCAGAGTTGGCTGTGGATCAATCTTCCAGCCATCAATACCATTTGAGGAACGTGCAGCACAAAGATGCGAAAGTCCCCGCCGATCTTCCACACGACACAGAAGCAATGTTGTTCCATCAATCAATAATGTAGCACCTGCATTGAATACACTATTAATAGGATAAGGCCAATTTTCTGCAGTAAGAATCGGGTTAAATTTATGACGATGAAAAATTTCCGGATGCTGATTGTTCATTTTACTAATACCTCTGTAGATAAATGTGTCTGTTCAGATAATCGGAGTTCCAATAATGATTGTAGAAAGGCTAATGTTGATTCAGCACCTTGATTATTATTTGGACGATCGGGATGCAGGCCGTCCCGGCAGCCACCAGTTGTAGGATCATAGATGGGAAGATTTAAATCGTTACGTCCAAGGAACCACTCAAATGCACGGCGGGCTTCTTTGTGCCATCGTTTATCTGATGTAATCCGATACGCTTCGATACATGCAGATACCATTGCTTGTGCCTCCACAGGCTGTTGATCAAAACGAGCTCTCTCTCCACCTTGCTTATAAAAACCGTTTGATCCAATCGGTACAAAGTGACCCGCAGTAGAACGCTGCAAATCAGCTAGCCAATTTAAAGACTCCAATCCAGCATCAGCCATTTCTTTGTTAGAAATTGAATTTGCACATGTGAGTAATGCATGTGGTAGAGCAGCGTTGCAATATGAAAGTTCAGTTTCGTACCATCGCCATTTTTCAGAACGATTAATTTTATATAATGAATGAATCCGTGTTGCCAATTCATCCCTAACATTGCTCGCCCTGCGATCACCAGCAAATTTTTGTAAATACTCCTGAATACCTAAAAGAGCAAAAGCCCAGGCCCGTGGACTTGTGGTCTTGATGATTCCAGGCATAGATTGTTCGAACAACCAACCAGCCATACTATTGAATGCTGGTGTATGAGAATGACTTAATACTGTTCCCAATGCTAAAAGTGCACGACCATAACTGTCATCCGATCCTTTATCTTCTAACCAATTTCGCTGATAGTCCATGAAATTTCGAAATCGTTTAGTTTGGATATTAAATGCAAATCCGAGGAAGGCAAGATATCTGGGAACAAATCCCAGGCTCTCGCTGCTACCCAGTTCATCTAAGAGTATGCTTACTAAAAGAGCCCTGGCATTGTCATCGGTGGTATAGCCATGAGAATAATTAGGTACAGTAAAAAGAGCATGTTGAAACATCCCGGTATCGTCAGTCATGTTATTTAAATGATCTAGTTTGATAATGGGCAACTCCCAGGGATGTTTATCTAATGCTTTAACACTAAAGTTAGGCGGAATGTAATGCCGGCGTTCCGCCCGTGCACGTTTAAAACTTTCCATATAAAGTATCGCCACTTCAGACCAAATCATTGCTCTTCCATACTTATAAGCACGCTTGCGCATTGCATGCCGTTCAGCCTCGTTTTCTAATAAGTTGATTACCTGCTCAGCCAGAGCTGCAGGATCCCGGAATGGAATCAGCATACCCCTTCCTTCAGAAAGAACTTCCTGTGCATACCAATATGGTGTAGAAATAACTGCTTTGCCGGCTCCCAATGTATAAGCCAAAGTTCCGGATGTTATTTGTGCTTCGTTTAAGTACGGTGTAATATAAATATCCGCTGCACTTATGAACTCAACAAGTTCTTCCAGACTAACAAAACGGTTGTAAAAAATAACATTGCTTTCCACACCTTTCTGTTGAGCCAGCCACTGCAAAGACAACCGGTAAGTTTCTCCTTCATTTTGAATAACATGAGGATGCGTTGCACCAACAACGATATAAACAATATCGGGATAGCGGGCAATAATGTCAGGTAGTGCAGATATTACATTTTCAATTCCTTTGTTCGACGACAATAACCCAAAACTAAGTAAAACGATTTTGCCTTCTACTCCAAATAAATCTTTATTAAAGCTTGGATCGACAAATGGTACATCCGGAATGCCATGTGGAATCAGATCAACTTTTTCCAAGGGTACATGATAAATATCACTTAGAAATTCACTGCCCCGATCGCTCATAACCACCAAACGATCTGATAATGCTGCAACTTCTTCTAATACCCGCCGCTGATCAGGGTCAGGATTTTTTAGAATTGTGTGCAAAGTTGTTACGATTGGCATTCGTAGTCCGCGTAAGAGTTTCAAGATATGACTCCCTGCTTTTCCACCGAATATTCCATACTCAAATTGCAAACACACAAGGTCAACATTATTAATGTTTAGAAAATCCGAAGCCCTTAAATAAGAATCGATATCTTTCTCAGTGAGTTCAAATCGAACCCGGGCAGGATAAGCATAGCCAGCTCCTACATCATTTACAGGTAGTGCAATGCAAGTCGTGTCATTATATTTCTCAGCAATAGCTTCACACAAATCTGTAGTAAAGGTAGCTATTCCACACTGGCGAGGTAAATAATTTCCAATGAAAGCAATACGCTTGAGTTCTGAGTTATTGATGCTTAGTCCTTAAAGATTTAGATATTTAATAAATTTTTATTTATTATCTGAAGAAAAATTCACTTTAGATAATACTTATTCACGTTAGAAATAAACTATGCAGAGATTTAAGTTTATTCAATCGTGCAAAGGGATGAAAAATGGACTACATCTTTTAGGTTAGTTTAATTATTGCCAGATCAGGAACCGAGTTGCTTACAATATAAAACACTACTTTTATTTATTGATTTCTAATTTCTTTCAATTCAAATTCAATGACTCCATATCCCATAAGATCTCTCACAAATCCCATTATTCCACCACCTTCAATAATTGCTTTTACTTTTATTAGTCCTATTCCTTCCACATACCACTCCGTTACTCTGTTTTTAAGATCGGAAGAACCCTCAACCAGAGATTCTATTTTTATTGATTCGAATCTTCCTGCTTCCGTTGTGATGAATTCTTTACCAAGCACTTTCCCGGTAACCTTAACTTTATTCGTATCTCCATCCGAATATTCATCTCCTTCCCATTCCCATTCCTCACCAGGTATTAGTGGAAGAGGAAATCTTAAAAGTGGTTTTCCGTACGTGGACGTTGCTTCCTCATTAATAAATAAAAATATTTTTATGTACTGATATGTTTCTATTACATATACGCCATCTTCTTTTATTATTAACGCTTGTCTGTATTTGAAGTCATCTGCCTCACTCGAACTTATAGTCATATCGTCATCTTGAAAATATTTTGTTATGCTTTCACCAAATGAAGAATTAAAAATCAATGTTTCATCGTCATTAATCGGAAAGTATGAATTCAATAATACAGGAGTTTTTTCCTTATTTACTGAAGCATCGCTAAATATTGCAAATAAAAGAATCAGGAATATGATATTTATGGAGTGGCTTTTAATCTTCATATTAGCTTCCTTATTAAATAAATTTTCTCTCGAGTATTTTTTTAGCTTGCTCCAATTGTCCAGCAGGTATCATTAGCTGTACTGTTCTATCTTGCTGAGATAATTTTATAATTAATCTTCCGTTATCTTTGAGCTTGGTAGCACTAATTCCGGCGACTTCAAGCTCTCTTCTGGCAATTTCAGCGTAGAACTCATCTTCAAATTCCCCAACTATTACTTTTTGTTCTTTCATATAAGCGCCTCTCTTTTCTTTCAAACCATTATCTAATATTCCCACACTCATCTAACATCATCTACAATATACCGACGTGGTGATGAATGATTTTGAAGAAAGCTAAATTCTAATAATCAGGTGTTGATTAATTATTTATGGTAAATGACTTTCCAGCATTAAGACAATTTTTTCATGCTGTTCGAGGAGCTCCGACAGAAAGGAAGAGGTATCAGTATCAGGATTAGCTTCGACAGTTATTATGATGTCATTATGCAATAAGTTGATTATTAATTTATGATATTCAAGCAATTTATTTATGATATTTTGTTGATCATTGGTCCCATCATATACTCCATTTAACCTCCCTAATTTTAAAAAATCATTAAGTGAATTAGGAGAAAAACGGCCAACTTTATACACTCTTTCGTCTGTTCTTTGAATAATATTTTCCAGAATCTGAAATTGAATTTCAAAAAATTTATTTAATACATTGAAGTCCGTTTCTTTAATATCCCGCTTTGCTCTTCGTGTTGTAACATAAAGCTGAAACTCATCTGCTAATAATGAATTGAGCAATGTGATTGTTTCTCCTTGTCTCAGCATTGGGACATCAACAATCTGTTTTATTTTTTCTTGTACAATCAAATAAATACCTGCAAATATAGAGCCTCCTTATTAATAACTATTTGATATTCTTCTGAAGTGAAAACCATAGATCGTAAACAGGATTGCCAACGAAAATAACTGCGGCTTTCTGAAGAGCGACCAAAAAAATAGTTTCCAATAATAAATTCGTTCCTCACCGACAACACCCAGTTTGAATATTGATCTGAATAATGCAAGTATATAATTAGGATTAAGATGGAATACTTTTTTCTTCTTTGGTTCAAATTCCTTCATAAATCGCATAACACGTTCATAATAATATTTAGGCGAATAAATTTTATCCAGAATTTTTTTATATCCGGAAAGAAGTGAATTTACTTCCATCTTTGGAATAAAGTTTATCGAGAAGTCTGTATTATTGCCTGTAAAATCCGTAAGCATCCTTCCTTCGTTTTCTAATCTTTTCTGAAGCTTTGTCCCCTTCGGCGCATTTAGCAAACCGACCATTGCTGTAACTATCCCGCTTTCCTGTATAAAGTTTGTAAGCCTATCGAAAATACTTGAAGGATCATTATCAAATCCAACAATAAATCCTCCCTGCACTTCAAGTCCGGCTTGCTGTATTTTCTTCACACTCGAAATCAGGTCGCGGTTTCTGTTCTGACTTTTATTACACTCAACCAGGCTTTCTTCATTTGGAGATTCGATTCCTATAAACACAGCTTCAAATCCAGCTCTCACCATCAAATTCATTAGCTGCTCATCATCAGCAAGATTTATTGAAGCTTCCGTATTTAAATAAAAAGGATGTTTTCTTTTCTCCATCCAATCTGCGATCGCGGGAAGGATTTCTATTTTAAGTTTTCTCTTGTTGCCAATAAAATTATCATCAACAAAAAAAACAGGCCCTCTCCATCCGGTAAAATATAAAGCATCCAATTCATCAATTACCTGTTCCTTGGTTTTTGTTCGCGGAACTCTCCCATAGAGCACGGTAATATCGCAAAAGTCGCAGTCATAAGGGCAGCCGCGCGAATACTGAAGATTCATAGATGTGTAATTTTTTATATTAACTACCTCCCACAGTGGCAGAGGTGTAATTGCAATATCAATCCATTCTTCAGATGTGTACTTGTGCTTGGGTTTACCTTCATCCAGATCTTTTAGAAATTGTGGAAGTGTAATTTCGGCTTCATTAAGAACCAAATAATCAACGTGTTCATAATATTCCGGGCTGCTGGTAAACAAAGGACCACCAGCTACAATTTTTGTGTTTAATTTTTTGCAGCGCTGTATAATCTGATTTGCAGATTCATTCTGAACCGACATGGCGCTAATGAAAACATAATCGGCCCAGATTATGTCTTCATCCTCAAGTCTGTCAGCATTCAAATCGAGTAATTTTTTATCCCAATCTTCCGGAAGCATTGCAGCAACTGTCATTAAACCTAAAGGTGGAAAGCTTGCTTTCTTCGATACAAACTTTAGAGCATGTTTGAAGCTCCAGAATGTATCCGGATACATCGGATAAACTAAAAGTATGTTCATTTCTTTTCCCGCATAAAAAATATTGTTTTAAACAGCAATTCGTTCTTCAATTCGTTCTTCGACTGAATTGAGATAGGCGTTCTGATCATGGAATATCGCTCCTTCAGGTAACCAGTCCCACAAAGGACCAAGTTCCTCTTTAATAAGATTCATATAGAATTGTGGAAGCTCGGTAGTTTCCTGTTCAAAATAGTCGCGGAATTTGATATCTGAATTGAGTTGTGCGAGTATTTTTTTATTGTATGCAACTCTGCCGAAGCCTTCTTCTGAAATTGCACGTACTACATTCATCCATCTCGGTATAAATGCTTTCGTAGCTGCCAATCTTTTTAGAATTGTACTCCAGGAAAATGTGTGCTCGCCAAGATCGATAATATGTGAATAAAATTCTGGCCAGGAATAATTGATTGGTTTCACATTCATTGCATGATTATTACTAATAAAATGAAATGGAAATGGAATTACTCTGTTCGACTCCTGGTATTCCAGATTGAGCGGAGCTGCTCTTCCGAATGCAGAAAGTAGAGAATAACCAGGAAAAGCACCTGGAGTTAAGTCTACAAATTTTTTAGTAAGTTCAAATGGTTCTTCCCCCTTATCGCAGTCAAGTCCTAATACAAAATTAGTTTGCACATAAGGCATGTAACGCAGTATCATATTAATTTGTTCCGAAACAAGTTTTACTTTATCCATCCCTGTGTGGCGGCCAGTATTTGATTTGTATCCAAGGTCAAACCACGATTCTATTCCCGGTAACATTACTTTGAATCCGTTACGTTTCATAAGTTTAATATGGGGCTCAGTTAAAACTGATAAGCTGCTTTCGCTAATAAAATCTATGCTGTTTTCAGGAATTGCTTCTTCAATTGCATTCATATATTCATTAAACCGTACACCAAAATTCGGATCGTGCCATCCTACAACCGGTCGTTTAAACTTAGTAAGTAGAAACTGTAAGTCTTCTTTCATTACATCAAAGTTTAGAGGCTGATATGCTATTGTTGAATCGATACAGAAGTTGCATGTATAAGGACAACCCAGGCTACCAAGCATCGGAACAATTTTTAATAGCGGAGCTTTTTTAAGAGTAGGTTCAATAAATTTCCAACGTTCCCTGACACCCGGAAGCGAAATGGGTTGGCTATTTGCCGAAAGGAATAATCCTTCAGGACGATGTGGAGCACAATCGTAAAGGATTAGATTAATGATTTTTTTATCTGTGAATCCAACTACATAATCAAAATATTTTACAGCATCTTCAGGATAACATCGTGCATGAGGTCCACCCAAAACAGTAACAGCTCCGCGTGATCGTAAAAAATTACTTAGTGCATAAGCTGTCTGAGCTGCTTCAGTGAACGCACCGATAAATACCAGGTTGCAATTTTGCGGAATTATATCAAATAAATTCTCACTACCCGTATAACAAACATTTGTAACATTATGCCCTTCTTCTTCACACCATACTCCGACAACCTGAGGCATTATGCTTGCAAAGTTAGCGTTCATAATACGTGCAAATAATTTCTTGTTAGGTTTTTTGGATACAAGATCTATTATTCCAATTTCCAACTTACGATTCATGTTTTTGCCTGCTTACCTTTCACATCTGGCATTTAAAATTACAATTACTGAGCGGTTGCTGTTTTTCAATCCCTACCATAAAAAGATAGACAAACAAGATGTCACAGCAAATAAATCCTATGGATAGAAAAGGGATTAATCCTTTTGACTGATAGAAAATGATAAAGAGGTTATCATAGAATATGGATAAATTATTTTTTTTGTTTAACACAGTTCTCAGGGAAGATTAACATTAATGAAATTACTGCTAGTAATATTAGAATGGACTATAGGATTTAGTTCATTGTATAAGAAAGCTTCCACACCTTGAAGTGATACTTTGGGTACAGCTGCCCATGTTACAAATAAATCCGGACCATAGGATTGAACTTTTTGATTGATCTGCATTTCAATTAACTTATCGCGTATTTTTCCTTTTCCAATACTCACAATGTTTTTCTCATCATTGCCAGACCATATTACATAAACACCGATTAGGTCATCGAAATATTCGTTATTCAAGTTAATTAATTTTAACCTGCATCTTGACTGTAGAATGCATTTACACCAGTCTACTTTCATTTATTTACCTAACGTTAAATTCCTTTCCGTTATACTCTAACTTATTCCTTGATAATTGAAATACTTTTAGCAATGGTTTTTAAAGTCTCCACTGAATAGGCGTAATTTGCTACTTCCAGTCGCGTATGTAAAGCAAGTTTCTCCATAATGTTATGAATATGACTCTTAACTGTAAATGTTGATGTGTGAATTTTTTGTGCTATCTCTTTGTTCGTAAATCCATCACTTAGTAATTCTATAACTTCACGTTCGCGTTTGGTCATTTTAACTGCCCCGTCAAGTTTGGATTTACCAGATTTAACAGCATGATCTATTATCTGAGAAAATAGAGAGTCAACTAATATTGGAGGTAGCACTGTGGCTCCTTTAACAACAGTCCTTATTGTCATTAATAAATCACTTAGTGAAGCATCTTTTAAAATGAATCCATTAGCTCCTGCTTTAACATATTGTAATATGTCAGCCTGTACTGGTGCAAGATCCATAACAATTATTTTGGCCTTGGGAAATTCTTTTTTTAAAATTTCAACAACGTGCAAACTATTCTGGCTACGGAGACCTAAGTCCAAAAGAACAACGTTTGGTTTTAATTGCCGGATTTTCAACAACGTATTTTTACCATCCCCGGAAGAAAAGATAGTTATATCTTTATGGGGCTTTAAAATTAAAAGAATTCCCTCTCTCAAGAGGCGATTATCTTCAATTAGTAATAATTTTATTTTTTTCATTTCTATATTAATGCATACGAATCTTCCCAAAAGATTTGTTCTGTTAGAAAGATTTTTTTATTATTTATGAAGATTTGATTCAGGGTTTAATCCTTTACCAGCTGTACTATCATCCTTCATAATTCCGCGGGGTTCAACAGAAATAATATCATTTTTTGCTTTCTCATAGTTTGCTGTCATTATCATTTCATTCATTTCTTTATTACTTAAAATGGGACGTACAAGCTTCATCATTTCTTCCTTGTTACCGTTTGTTTTTTGAATCATCATATCCATCATTTCGCTGCGCATTTCAGAATCTGATGAGATTTCTATCATCCACGCATACGTTTGCTCATTTTTAGCTGTAGCACTAACACTATCTTGTGCCATTATTAAGGAGGGAATAAATAGCACCAAAATTAAAAGTATACTTTGCATTAAACTTTTCCTTTTTATGGTTTACATAGATTACAATTATATAGAACAGATTACTACTAATTGTGTAATAAAATCAATAGAGCGAAGGGATGAAAAAAGGATTACTACTTATAGGTTAGAACTTTTAATCTTCGAACAAGGAAATATCATCAGCTGCAGAGTTCTTTTTCTGTGAATCATGTGCATATTTTGCTATTTGAACTCGCGTATTTAGAGCAAGTTTTTCAAGAATATTATGGACATGACTCTTTACTGTATATGTAGAAAGGTGAAGTTTTTGAGCAATCTCTTTGTTTGTATGTCCCTCTGAAATTAATCTAATTACTTGTTTTTCTCTTTTCGTCATTCGCACCGAGTCGAGTAGAGCTGATGGTTTTAATTCGTTAACAGCACTTTCCACTATCTGAGAAAAAAGTGATCCGGTCAAATTGGTTGGTAAAACCTGCAAACCTTTAGCAACAGAGCGGATAGTTTTAAGGAAATCATTAATAGTTGCATCTTTTAGTATAAACCCAGACACCCCCGCCTGCACAAATTCTAGAATATCAGCCTGGGTAGGGATAAGGTCCATAATTATTACTTTTGTTCCGGAAAAATTCTTTTTAACAAGTCTCACTAGATTCATACTGCTCCGGCTCCGAAGGCCAAGATCCAGTAACAAAATTTCTGGCCTATATTTTTTCAGAATAGCGAGTGTATTTTCACCATTTCCTGCAGTACCAATAACATTAATATCCTTCTGTTTATTAAGCATAACAGTAAGGCCTTCGCGCAGAAGACGATTATCTTCAATAAGCAATAATCGTATTTGTTTCATTAGAAAATTTATTTTGGGTATTTAACTACTAATTGATTATAAATTTTTACTGGCAACGAATGAGTGAAAAAGTGCATTGAAACCAATGGCTTTAAAATAAAAAAATTATAAAATATTTTCTCGCGGAAAATATTATTTGTGAAAATTTAACGCAGGAGGAAATTATAAGATAATTAATACTAATTTATTTACTTTTTCACATAAAATTCACCGCGAGTGTATGCTCTATGAATAATTGACTTTTTCCTACCGGATTTTTTATAGCCATTAGCTGCCATCAATGAAGCTATCATTGCGCCAATGAACTGTTTTACTCTTCCCGTAAACTGAAAGCCTCTTCTCTTTTTTGCTTCATTAAAACACAATTCGGCTACACTTGTTACCGCAGGCATATCATATTCTGTTAATATCATTGCCTGTATAAAGGTCTCTGGTTTCATAACAATATCGAACAGAAATTTTCCTTCACCTTTTGCAAGTCCGGCAAACTGTGGATATGTAGTTGCAAATTCCTTTAATTCGGGAATATTTATTTGTTTTGTATACATTTTGGATTTCATCTTTTCACCATCAATATTATCAATTACGAATTTATCAGTTGCAATATATGCAACTGTTCATAAAGTATCATAAGTAAGTGTAGAAATTTTCCAGGAATGTAAAAGAATTGTAAAACTTCTACCTGAGGCTATATCACCATTTTATCTTAGTAATAACTTTTCTATTATAGCTCAGCGGTTCAGACTAATTACATTTCTCAAGTCCGTTCTCAAGATTTTTTTAATAAATGAAAGATTGATCAAAATGAATCTAAAGCTTAAAGAAAAGGCCGATGTTAAAAGTCTTATTTACATTTTAATTACCACGAGCTTGTTTATAGCTCAATGGATGTGGATAGGAGTTAATCCATTTTTTTACGCGTGGTTTTTGTTTATGTCGGTTTCAGTTGCTGTGATGACTCACAATCATAATCATCTTCCGATGTGGAAATCAAAAGTGATGAACGTGCTCACTGACTGGTGGCTGACGGTATTTTATGGCTTTCCGATATTTGCCTGGATACCGACTCATAATAAAAATCACCACAGATATAATAACCGTCAAGGCGATGATTCAATAACTTATAGGGTAAGCGAAAAAAATAATTTTCTTACACTTATATCTTATCCTACCATTAGCGGTTACTATCAGCAAAAAGCAATTATGGCTTATTTGAAGGATATGAAAGCAAACAACAAAGAAAAATTCTGGGTCAGCATTTCGCAATACTTTGTGCTTGTATTCTGGATTGCTGCCGCATTAATTATTGATTGGGAAAAAGCATTACTCTTTGTAATCATTCCACAACAGGTATCTCTATTTAGCGTTTTAATTTTCAACTATGTTCAGCATGTCCATGCAAATGAAGAATCGGAATGGAATCATTCAAGAAATTTTACAGGCTTTCTAAATTTTCTTTTATTCAACAACGGATATCATACTATTCACCATCACAAAGCTGGCCTCCATTGGAATAAAGTTCCTGCCGCTCACAAAGAAATTGAAAAAAACATTGACCCGATTCTTCTCGAAAGAAGCTTTTGGTGGTATATACTTAGGAGTTATTTTCTATCTTTCTTCATTCCAAAATTTAGAACAAATTCGATGAGATTGGAAAGAATAAGACAAACAGAATTAGCACTCAACAATTTTGATGTAAAAGTTCAAAACGTTATTTAATTATAAGAAATCGATAGTGTGAAAAATCATTAGCCAAGATATTCTCTAAGTTTATTACTTCTTTTTGATACACGTAATTTTCGTAACGCCTTTTCTTTTATTTGCCTGATTCTTTCACGAGTAAGATTAAACCTTTCGCCAATTTCTTCTAATGTGGCTCTCTGACCGTTTTCAATTCCAAAAGAAAGTTTGATCACTTCTGCTTCCCTTTTATCAAGCGTTGAAAGTATATTTTTAACTTCATTGACCAGAGAATCCTGCATTAATTTGGTATCGGGAGATGGATGATCGTCATTGTGGAGAACGTCAAGTAATGTGTTCTTATTTTCATCACCTGTATGGAAAGGTGCATCCACTGAAACCTGACGACCGGCAATTTGTAGTGTGTAAGTAACGTCTTCAGGAGAAACATCGAGAATTTTTGCCAGTTCTTCCGCTGTAGGTTTCCTTTCCAGTTCCTGCTCAAGATCCCTATAAACTTTACTAAGTTGTGTTAAATTTGAAACGCGGTTAAGCGGAAGACGAACAACTCTTGATTGATCTGCAATTGCTGACATAATTCCCTGTCGTATCCACCATACTGCATAAGAGATAAACTTAAAGCCTCTTGTTTCATCAAATTTTCTCGCCGCTTTCACTAAACCAATATTACCTTCGTTAATTAAATCACCGAGAGATAAACCCTGGTTCTGATACATTTTAGCTACAGAAACTACAAAACGTAAATTAGCTCTGACTAATTTGTTTTGGGCTTCAATATCACCGCCTCTGATTTTTATTGCTAGTTCAACTTCTTCTTCTGCAGATAAAAGTTCATATCTACCTATTTCCTGGAAATACTGGTCTAATGATCTGTTTTCGCGGTTTGTCAGTTGTTTTGTTAGCTTCAAATTAATTTTCTTTCAATCTAATTGACTAAAATAATCTCTTCATTTGAGGAATTTCCAAACGGTAGGTTTAGTAAGGGGCCGTTCAAATTTTACTCTAAACAATATACCGAAATAATAATTCTAATAATAACTAGTTAATGATGTCATTCACCTTGTAACTGAGTGGTAATTACTCTAAATTATGATTGTTCTGAAAAATAAAACTGAGATAAAAGTAATACTTCTCATTGCTCCCTTCTTTTAATCCTAAAGTTATTTACAGAGGCAAATTACCGGAAGATTTAAAAATCTCAGCCGGGTATATCAATATTCAAAAAAATATTTCAAAGGAGTTACAAATGAATATTTACGTTGGCAACCTTGCACAAGATGTTAAGGATGATGAATTAAAAGAACTTTTTACTCAACACGGTAAAGTCGATAGTGTAAAAATCATAAGAGATATGTTTACCCAGACTTCAAAAGGATTTGGTTTTGTTGAAATGCCGGGAAGAGCCCAGGCTCAAAAAGCACTGGATGAACTCAACACTACCGAGTTTAAAGGAAAGAAATTAATAGTAAATGAAGCAAGACCACAGAGAGAGAGACGTGGCGGGCGAAGATAATATATTAGTAATCACTTAAATTTTTAAGCTGTAGTTTTACTGCAGCTTTATTTTTTCGCTATAATATTTAGCGTTTAAGATTTTATTTTGAATTGGAAAGGAAAGGCTGATGAAAATATTTGTTGGAAATCTTTCACAAGAAGTTAACGAGAGTGAGCTAAACAAACTCTTCTCCGAACATGGAAGTGTAAGCAACGTGACAATCGTAAGAGATTCTTCTAATCAAATATCCCGTGGCTTTGGTTTTGTGGAAATGGTTAGAAAGGTTGAAGCAAAAAAGGCTCTCAAAAATTTGAATGAATTTGAATTGAAAGGTCAAAAATTATCTGTGAATGAAGCAAAACCTGGTCGCGATAAAAATAGTGCCGGAGGAGGAAAGAAGTTTGGCAGAAGAAGGTGAAATATTTTACTTTCTTCCTGATGAAAAGGTATAACCTAGTCCACGAACACTTTCAAAATAAATTGGATTTGATGGATCGGGTTCAAAATACTTTCTCAAGCGTGCGATAAAAATATCTACCGTTCTTGTTTCAATATCCGGATTCAAGTGCCATATGTTTTCAAGCAGTTCTTTTCTGGTAACAACCTCACCCTCTTTTTCAACAAAGTACTTAAGCATCATTGCTTCCAGCTGAGTAAGTCTTATTTCCTCTGTGCCACACTTACACATTAAATTGTCAAAATTAATTTCGTTTTTGCCAAATTTGTAGACCGGCTGCTTCTCTGAGGCAGTTTTATACCAGCTTTTTCTTTTCAACATTCCCTTTACACGCAGTAGAAGTTCATCGAGATGAAATGGTTTTGTAACGTAATCATCCACACCCTTTTCAAGTCCTTTTATCCTGTCTGCTTTTTCAGTTTTTGCGGTCAGCATAAGAATAGGCAGCTTCGGATCAGAACTTCGAATACGTTCTGCAATTTCAAAACCATCTATATATGGAAGCATAATATCAAGTATCACTAGATCAAATTTATCTGCTTCGTAAAAATCAATTGCTTCTCTTCCGTTCTTTGCCCACTTTACGTCAAAGCCTTCCTCCGTTAGGTTGTATTCAAGTCCGATTGCAAGTGTCTCTTCATCTTCTACTAAAAGTATTCTGTTACCTTTGTAAATATTTTCAGTCATGTTTTTCAGCTCTATCTAAATTTTTGTATCCGAAAACTTTTTTAACCATCTATTATCGTTCCCTTTGTAAACGGGTAATTCTATGGTGAAAGTAGTTCCTTTATCTTTACCTTTACTGGAAACGGTAATTTTCCCATGATGCGCTTTGATTATTTCTCTAACACGGTAAAGTCCTAGACCAGTACCTTTAACATTGGGAATTTCGTTGTTGTAGATTCGGTAAAACTTGTTGAATATTTTTTTCTGTTCATTAGTGGCAATACCAATTGCATTATCAGTAAATTGAATGATTAACTTACCGCCATAAGAGTTTAACTGAATATCGATCATTGGCTTTTTAACCGAATATTTTACTGCGTTATCGACTAGATTATCAAAGACAATCCGTAATGCATCTCTTCCTGCCAATATTTTGCAGTCGACTACACCACTTATTCCAAAATTCTCTTTATCAACACGAAATCTTTCAAATGATTCTTCAATTATTTTTTTCATAAAATTGTCAGCATCATGAACCTGGTAATCGTAAAGCAATTTTTTCTTCTCTGTTGCCGCCATCTCCAGTATAGAATTAATCAGTCCTTGTAAACGGCCGGTATCTTTTAGCATTATCTCAATGAACTCTTTTTGCTTTTCCGGTGGCACATCTCTCTGTTTTAATGTTTCAAGATAAAGTTGTATTGATGAAAGTGGCGATTTAAGTTCGTGTGTAACATTACCAATAAAGTTATCGTAAAGTCGCGTTATTTTAAGTTGGACGTTCAGATGCCTGAAAATTAATGATGTGATGAATGAAAGTCCGATTAATAATATTAATCCTAAAACAAATGGAAGGGCATTCTGAACATCATAAATTAGTTGTGGTGAAACTGATTCTCCCACTTTTTCAAAGACAAGATAATTTTTGACATACCAGTAAATCCAGATTCCGAGTAAAGATAACCAAACCAGCTGGGCAAGAATAAAAATCAATATATGGTAAAACAGAGAGTGTTTGCCTCTCATTATATCACCTGTTCAACTCTTAATAAATTAAACTCAAAGTAAATATCATTTATTCTTAAGAGAAGTTCAAATTAGCATTTTTGAGTTTTAAACTTCTTTTACAATACTTATGATTCTTTTTGCATAATACAGAGGTGATTTTATAATTATAAATCGGAGATATTGTGAAAGCTTGGGAAACAGTGGTGAAGAAAATCAGATTGTAAGATTGATATTATATTGTAAAAAAAGCCGCTACAAAGAGCGGCTTAAAAAAAATATTATTATTTTTTATTGCTGAATTCTCAGCATTACACTGTTGCCGTTTCTCATTGCAGTTCGCAGAGTTCCATTCTCGTGTTCAACAGCGCCAAAATCCATTTGTGAAACTTCCGCTCTTAAACCATTTACTGGAATTCCGTTAATGAGTTCCTGAATTTGTTCAGAAGTAAATGTATAAGTACCTGTATTTTCTTCAAGTATTACAAATATAACACGATTCATTGGCGGCATCGGTTCAGGTCCCGGCTCCCCATGCCTTCCACCCGGACCTCCATCGTGTCCTCTTCTTGGTCTCATCTGCGGCATCAATCGTACTCCAACTTTACCTTCGTTCCCACCTTCCCAATTAATTGTAAGATCCTGAGTCGGATCAATGAAATCTCCAAATTCAGGACTTGTTATATTCATCATTGCAGCAGGTGAAGTTACAGTTAATGTAACAGGTGCGAAATACTCTGAGCCGGTTATTTCAAACTGATACTCAGTGTTTGGAATAAACTCGAGAAGATTTTCAGAATTGCAATGTCCGAAAGGTCTTTCAAATAAACTATAAGCAACTCCTCTTCTCGGATGAATATTTTTATACATCTGGATTTGATTGGCAGAATAATTTATAAATACATCGCCCATATCCAATCCAAATCTTCTGAAGTGAGGCAGATCAGCAGGTCTATCACCGAAAGCAACTGCGAAAGCCATTCCTTTTATGTTTGATGTATCCATAAATGGTCTGAATATTTCATTCCAGCCAATAGAAAAAACTCCGGCGGCGCTATCCAGAAGCATTCCACCCGCTTTCATCAATGCAAGATCACCATCTACAGTTTCGTAAGCCGGCTGGTTTGTCAATAAATTATTCCCATTAGGTGAATTAGGATCTGA
>Ga0209536_100005206_pt1 | contig 20310 bp, 18 predicted proteins | sample DeeMarSeWOR28_12_FD_187461 | JGI IMG/M metagenome (GOLD analysis project Ga0209536, IMG submission 187461) | Marine sediment microbial communities from White Oak River estuary, North Carolina - WOR-2-8_12 (SPAdes) (version 2) | ecosystem: Environmental > Aquatic > Marine > Intertidal zone >...
GGAATTTTTTCGTAACGCGCCGCAGGACCTCCATGCCGTCAATTCCAGGCATTTTTAAGTCTAGAACCATAACATCCGGCTCCTTGTCATCCACAAAGCCCAAGGCCTGTTCACCGTCATAGACGGTTTCGTTCTCCAGGTCACGCATTTGTAGTCGTTCGGACAATGTTTTTACAAATGTCTGCTCGTCATCTACAAGAAGTACTTTCATTTCTTTCATGGGGTTCTCCTTTTTTTGTGTCGGCACGTTTTACTCAGCCGTTATTTCCGTTCTTCAGCTGATTTCTTTATACCTGTGCTTAAAAGAGGTCCATCGTGACGCTAATCATTGCGGTAATTTACCAAGAAAGGGAACCATAAAATACACTTGCAAATTTTTCATCCCCGACTTGGACCTTTTTCATTCCATTAAACTATCGCCGCTATCCTCATAAATATTCTGAGCGGTCTCAAATTCCCCTGCCTGAGCAAACGTTGCCGCCACCATCGCATCTTCAAAAACATTTAACAGGGACCGTTTCCCGCTTGCGCCTACACAGGCTTTTTTCCGTTTCAGGGCACTCTTTATTTTTCTTAGAAGTGATTCAACTTCGCATGGAACGGTAATATCATCTGAGGCACCTTGCCGCATGCCCTCAATGACTGCAGCAATGTTATCAGGCCCGCTTAGTAAAATTACCTCGGTTTCCGGCTTGTTTTTCTTCAGGCGTGCGAGAACCTGCATCGCATCCTTTCCCTGTTGCCGTATATCCAAAAGAGCCAGGTCAACTTCCTGATTTGAGCAAACCTCCAGGGCCTCATGCTTGCTGCCTGCCTTTACTACAGAAGCCCGCAGTTGCTTTAAATTTCCCGACAGACTCTCCAAAAAGAAGGGATCCTCAACAAAGAGCAGGACTGTTGAATTCATTACGCCTCCTATTACTATTGATGCTTATCCCTGATATAAGGTTTCTGGGTTTCAACAGCTGGATCAAAGTTTATTAAATGGAAACAGTGCCATAGGCCAATTGAATCCCCTTCAGGCCGATATCATTGAGGGTTGCAGAGTTAAAACCCCTGTTCAGGGTTCGGGCTGGTTCCAATAAGTGAAGCGCTTCATCACGCAAGCCTGATTCTGCAAAAGTTATGGCCATGAATACTTTACTCAGCCAGCTTGGCTCCCTCGACATATGTGGTTCAGGTGCCATTTCTTTTGCAGTATCCCACTCACCGGCTTCGGCAAATGTTGCTGATATCATTGTATTCTGAAACTTATCTATTAAGTTTTTCATGGCAGGGCCTCCTTAGTTAAATAGAGTGAACTTTGCTTTATTGCCTAGTCTCGCTATTAATTGAGCAAAAAGTGTGCCAATTTTTATTTTAAAGTAATATTAGGCAGTTAGGAGTTTTTAGATAAAATGAGTCAGCATTTGAGACAAACAAGACAGGCCAAAATGAAACAAAACAAAACGCTTTCCGTTAGTGAATATTCCTGGCCTTAACCTATTTTTTATTATTATATCAGTAAATTATCTACACAATAAACACCCATGGGGACATACGTTTATTTTTGTTTCAAAATGTATCGAAACGAAACAGAAATAAACTACTTAGCATGGAATAAAAAAATTCTGGGGCCAGGCCGCTAGTTATCATCGCTATAAGAACTATCAATGGAGGAAATCTTTACAACGACCTCTTCATTTCCTTCCTGATCAATACTGCGGGAAAGACCAGCCCCTAAGATTTGCAGAACCTCTGGGAGCATATCTTCCCAGGGAGTATCATCTTCAGGTCTTTTCAATGCGCCGACTAAATTAACAATGATTTCAGCTGAATCACCCTTGCGGGCGACTGTAATCATGATCCGGCCACCCTCTGGCATTAATTCTAAGGCAGGCCATATTATGCAAAAAATTGCAAATTGCAGCAGGGATGGATCATTGTAAATTACAGGCAAATCCTCCTCAAAAGACGAGATCAGGTCCACCTGTTTCTGACGGGCAAACCGGCGGAGAAGATAAATTTTCTCCTGCAGTACATCGGTTATACTTAATGACGAAAGAGGTTGATCCATGCGGTGGGAGAACCCACTGAGAAAGCGGCACATTTCAGCGGCCTGCGCAATACGCTCATTAATCCCGGAAATTATTTTTTTATAGCGTTCGCTGTTGGTCGTCTGCCCCGGCTCTTCAAGCAAAAGCAGGTCTTCGATAAGACCGTTTAATTCCTTGATAATAGCCAGATGGTTTTTAAACTCGTGGGAAAGGCCTGCCATTAATTTGCCGACAAAGGCCAGCTGCATCTTCCTGAGACGGTCCATTGTCTGCGGCTTCATTCGCCTTCTCCTTTGTTTATTGCATTCTGCCGTTTTACCATGGCTTGGTTGATCTTCGAGGTAAGCTCATTAATGTCAGCCGGTTTCATGACACAGTCAAAAGCCCCGTGCTTTTCACTGCCAACTGCAGACAAAGGAACCCCAGCCCCGTGACCTGTTAGCATTATCACTTCAATGGTAGGGTTATATTTTTTTATTTCCTTAAGCGTTTCCATACCGTCCATGCGCGGCATTTTTAAATCCAGCAAAACCACGTCGGGAATGTCCTTGGCGTGAATAAGGGCCAGCGCATCCTCAGTACAGAAGCAAGCTGTCGTCTCAAACCCCCTTATATTTAAGCGTTCTGCCAGGGTAGTGGCAAATTCTACTTCATCGTCAACTAACAAAACCTTCACTTTCGACATCATAGGCCCTCCCACTAAGACTGATTTTAGTTGGTAGAATTACGCTAAAGGTGGTTCCTACCCCGACACTGCTCCGTACAGAAATCTGCCCTCCGAGTTTTTTAATAATACCATAGGTTATAAAGAGCCCCAGGCCGGTACCTCTTTTCGCGCCGCTGTCTTTTGTAGTAAAAAAAGGTTCAAAGATATGGCTTATGATTTCCTGGGGTATTCCTTTACCATTGTCTATGACATCGACCTGGATTGAGTTTTTGTCACGCAGCTTTGTCGATATGGTAACCCGCCCGTCTGTGTCAATGGCGTCTATGGCGTTGTTTATCAGGTTAAGAAAGATCTGTTGAAGCTGGCCGCGGTCACTTTCAATGATTGGGAGAGATTCTCCGAGGTTCATGTCAACATGAATACCGCGGTAAAGCGCTTCCTTATCGAGAAAACCCAGGACTTCCCGCATGAGGCTGTTGATGTTAATGGACTCCAGGGTTACATCCATTCGCCGTGCAAAACCTAAAAGCCTGTGGGTGATGACCTTGCAGCGTTCTACAGCATCGGATGTACCATGAATCTCGGACGAAATTTTTGCCTTGTATTTAAAATCTTCGGAAAGCTCAAGCAAATCCATTATCAATCCAGTTTTGGCACTGATAATTGCCAGGGGGTTGTTTATTTCATGGGCAACCCCGGCGGCAAGACGGCCTATGGAAGCAAGTTTGCTGGTATGTTCAACTTCCGCCAGCATTGTTTCCCGCTTTTCGTCGGCTTCACGAATGCGGCTGACAAAAAGTCCGGTTATCCGTAAAATAACCAGTAGCGCCAATATGGTGCTGATCATGACAATAAAAAACAACCGGGCTTTGAAGAAAGACCAGTCTTTTCCATAAAGGTACCCGTGCTTCAGTAGAACAAGCGCCCAGGGCGTTCCTTCAATATAGGAGACTGCTTTCAAAACAACATAATCCCAGACACCCCTGTCTTCTGTAATGGTTATGCCGATACGGTTGTCCGGCAGCTCAAAGGGATAAGGGCTTAAAGGTGGTCCATATTGTAGGGATGAGGACTGAAGCAAGGGCGCATCTCCATTACGAGAAACAAGGAAGATGTCAGAAAGAGCTCCTGTGCTGATTTTGTCAATATATTTATCCAGGGTTGTGACATCTATACTGGTCCTGAACACCCAGTTTTGGCCAGCGTCCGTATTAAAAAAGCTGACTGCGATGGCAAAATGAGGCACCTTTCTATAACCCATCTCAACGCTGCCGATAAAAGTTTTACTGGAACTGACCACCTTAAAACATTTCCGGTCACTGTAATCTTTCCCCAGGAGATCAAATGGGCCTGCATAAGCTCTCTGTATCCCCTCATGATCAATAATACCCAGATCCACCAAGCCGGGATAATGCGATTTGAGGCGATGATACAGTTTATTGAGCTTGTCCTGGTCGACAAGCTCCTCATAGGTATGCTCATTAGCCGTGTAAGCCAGGACAGTCTGGAGTTCTGTCAGGAACGCTTCGATGGTCCTTTTGGCACTTTCAGCGTTCCAGCGGAGATTAGTCAGCATCTGTGAGCGGTAAGCGTAATAGCTCAACATGGTGGTCAAAATGAGAGGGATCAGGAAGGTTGCTGTCATGACCAGAAACAGGGTCCGGCGAAACCGATTATACCGTTCGGGGGAAGTCATCGTTTTATGATAGTCTTCAACATCAAAGAATATCCTCTTCATCCATCCTGGTTTTCTTATCATGACTTCTCCCAATAAATACTGGCTCCCGGCAGGATCATTCCCGGTTTAAGATTCTGTGCTACGGCAAAATTCAAAGCCTGCTCGTATGGACCAATGACACCGTCAACAACATTTATCTTTTTCCATTTGAGATATTGGTAATGGGTTTCCTCGATGCCGCCACAGATAAGCAGTGAAATGTTTTCCTTGATGGCCAGGCCGCAAATATCTTCGCCGGAAGTTCCAGGAAGTAGGATAATTCGGGGATTCCCGGAAATTTTTTCTCCCTCTGTCTCGGCAATGAGAATTTCCGAGGACTGGTCAAATCTTGGTGCTATTTCATTTTTATAAATTGTTAACAGTATTTTCATGCCTGACTAATTTGTTCATGCAATTAAGATAATGTTTATCAATTTCAAACTTGTCGAAAATTTTATTCCAAACCATAGTGTTTAATTTTCCGCCATAGTTTACTGCGTGACCAACCAAGCAGTTCGGCTGCCCTGGACCGGTTCCCCCCTGTTTTTGTCAATGATTTCAATATAATGTTTTTTTCCACCTCGCCCCACCCGACAGGTTCGGGTATAGCAAAAGGCATAGTCATTTCAGGATCATCCATCACTGCAGCCCCATCCCCCTGTACCGATTCCTGTACCGCCCCTTCGCTGCGGGGGACTGACTGGGAAGAGGCTTGCGGCAATGCAAGTAACGTTTTTGGCAGATGCTCCGGTTGAATGGTTTCATTGGGACAGACATTGACTGCATATTCAACGATATTTCTTAATTCTCGAATATTTCCCGGATAACTGTATGACGACAATATCTTAAGGCAGGCAGTACTGAACCCTTTGATTTTTTTGTTTAAATTGCGCCTGAACTCGAGAAAGAAATGGTCAAGCAGGAGACGAAAATCGTCCTCCCTTTCCCTTAACGGCGGCAGGTGCAGACGCAGAACATTAAGCCGGTAATATAGATCTTCGCGGAATTTGCCCTGTTTGACAAATTCGCCTAAATCCCTATGGGTCGCAGTTATGATGCGCACATCAACACTGACTTTTTTTGATCCGCCTACAGGAAAGAACTCTTTATCATCAAGTACAGTGAGAATTTTAACTTGCAGCGGCAATGGAAGATCACCGATTTCAGTGAGAAAAAGGGTGCCTCCGTGGGCCAGGCGAAACATGCCGGGTTTGTCTTTATCCGCGCCGGTAAAGGCGCCGCGAACATGCCCGAACAACTCGGATTCAAGGAGTGACTCCGGTAAGGCTGCGCAGTTGACTTTAATGAAAGGGTACCGTGATCTGTTGGATGCCTTGTGGATGGCCTCGGCTACAAGATCCTTACCGGTGCCGGTTTCGCCGGTAATCAAAACAGAGGCGTCAGTTCTTGCTGTTATTGGGAGCAATTCGAAAATTTCCTGCATTTTCAAGCTGTTGCCTATGATCTTCTCCTGCCCGGAAAATCCGTGGATTTTGCTGTCAAGATCCTTGAGAAGCGAAATATCTTCCAGCAGGATCATGGCGCCAGCATTTTTTCCTGTTGTGAGTTTTAGGGGGGAGATAGTGAAGCGGATCGGAATTTTCTTACGGACCTGATTGATAATATTCCCTTCCAGGGTCATTGTTTTATCAGATTCGAGAGCCTGGCCAACAGGGTCGCCCTTGCTTGACAGATTGCTGCGGATGACATTTTCACCATGGACGCCGACTATCTCTTCCCGGTTATAGCCTGTCAGGGCCTCCAGAAATCGGTTGATAGTAATAACCCGACGGGCTGAATCCATAAAAAGCAGCCCAAATGTCACTGAGTCAAACAGGCTGATTAGGTCCAACCGGCTGGGCAGAGCAGCGTTGGCTTTAATATGTGCACGACTTTTTTTCTTTGTCATGGCTTGCCCTCTCCGGGCAGAATTAAAGCACAAAAAATATTGTGCTCAAACAAAGATGATTTTGCTGTGCTTTGCCGCGTGAATTTAGATCATAAAAACGGGAGAATTTTACTGTTAAAATTTAAAAACAGTAAATAGCTAAAGCCTCACCAGTATTTCTACCTAGTAATGTATCATTTTGTTTTAATATTTACCAGCTTTACTCGCTAAATGATGTTGAATGATTTCATATTTTTTTGTTAAATTAAGAGTTACGGACTAAAGGAAGATAATTGCATGTGAACATTTATGTCCGTTTGTTCAGGGAAATACTACAAAAAAAGAATACAATCACTTGGAAAATTCTTCGCCGGGTGGCCGCGCACCATACAATTGAGGGTAAACTTTGGCGAAGAATCAATTATGAGACTATTTGTTACAGAAAGAAATAATTTTCATAGCCACAAGTGATATATAGTAGGCAGGGTACACAATTACAAACCTTGAAAATATTTTTAATAGAGCGCTTTTAAATATACAGGAAGCGAGCGATGGGCTATATAAATAATAATATTTAATAAATTTCTTTCCTATCCGGTTTTTTTCAAGCAATTCATCTCTGAATAAATATAAGTGATCTACAATTTGGCTGTTCTCGCCAAAGCACGCTGTTGCTATAAAACACCCCTTGGTGCTTCCTTTTCCCGAGTCACCTTTGACAAACGGGGCCGTGGGGAAAACCTTGGTTTGGCAATCCGGACAAATGGCATAGTCAAATTCGGATTGGCAACTCCTGCATTTTAAATAAAACACCGTTCTGGTCTGAAAATATTTTTCAGGCTCAAAGCCTTTATATATTTCAGTGTTATAGCTTGAGCACTTGTTGCAATAAAATGCAAAAGTCGTGCTGCATTTTGGACAGGAAACACCTACTCCCATACTTATGACTCCTGTATTATGAATACAGTATCGTATGCAACTTGCTCACCCAATATGCTGTATGATTCAGTCCATCTCTCTTAGTCGGCACCGGGCAGCTACCTTAAAACATCTCTTGCATAAGGGTTACACCCGGATACGGTCTTTAGCAAGCAGGATATCTATTTTATATTATTGCGTGAAAGAAGCACGTGACAATCCGGTTATTTCATTATACTGCTTAATTGTATTATTGTAAATTTGTGCATTAGAGGCAGTGAATACAGTGAGCCAACAAAAGGCTTCGGACGCTTTATCCGAAACCTCTGGTGTTTAAAAATTTTCATATGAAATAATTTACAGCCGGGCTCCTCATGAAATAGGCCCTGTTGAATGAAGATAGGATTGTAAAAATTTAGGGGGATAACATTGCCAGTGGCAATATTAACTTGAAAAATAAGTACACAGAGTCAAGATTACTGCAAGACATCCTGACGTGTTCGTATTTTACTGAAATCCATAACACCTTTATTTTTTCCAGAATGAAGGATAGAGAATTGCAAGAGCAGAAAACATTTCCAGCCTGCCCACCATCATATTCCAACTCAGGAACCATTTTCCGGCATCAGAGATAAAAGCATAGTTCTCAGACGGGCCGACTTGTCCGAAGCCTGGGCCAATATTCATCAAAGTTGCAATTACCGAACTCATGGCAGTCACATAATCTATGCTGTCTGTCAGTACCATGAAGCAGCCGCCGAGCAGGACCATAAAAATATTGATGATGAAATAGCAGATGGCAAAGTTTATTACTGAAGAGTCAATCTGTTTCTGATTGATACGGACTGAAGTAACCGTTAATGGTTGAGAAAAGTTTTTACGGATAAAATTGTGAATGAACTTTATGACAATAACAAAATAGACGATCTTGATGCCGCTGCCGGTTGACCCGGCGCTGGGGCCAACAAAACAGACAGCGTACAGGAACATCTGGGCTGCCTGGGGCCACTGTTCGTAATCAGCCGTTCCAAAACCGGTTGTGGTCAAGAGGGATATCACTTGAAAAAAGCCGTACCTGAGAGATTCAGCAATCGAGTCGAAAATATCGGCCTGCCAGAGAATTAGAGATACTACAGCACAGAAAAAAAGCGTTACAGCAACATACCACCAGAATTCAGTATTCAGTCCTACCGCCTTCCAGTCGCCCTTAATTGCCTGATAAAAAAGTATAAAATTAATGCCACCCAAGAACATGAACAGGGTGATCACCCAGTCAAAATAGGCGTTGTTGTAATAACCGATCCCTGCATTTTTAGGGGAGTATCCTGAAGTAGATATTGTGCCGAAGGCATGACACATGGACTCAAAAAAAGACATGCCTCCCAGGGTTAGCAGGAGCGTTTCGATAAGGTTAAGCCCGAGGTATATGGCCCAGAGCATGATAATAGTGTCTTTGGTCCGGACCCTGAATTTTTCCTTGGTTATCGCCTGTCCCGGGCTTGCATCAGCCCGAAAGATCCGGAGGCCGCCCATGCCTTTGGGCAGAAAAATGATGGCCAGGGTCAAAAAACCCATACCCCCCAACAGGTGGGTCTCACTGCGCCAGAACAGCAGTCCATGGGGAACTGATTCAATATCGGTGAGAATGGTTGCACCAGTGGTGGTGTAACCGGACATCATTTCAAAAAAAGCGTCCGTAAAAGAAGGGATTGATCCATGGACCATGAAAGGAAGCGCCGAAGCCGCTGAGACCACGAACCAGCCAAAGACAGCAATAATAATGCTGTCTTTAATATTCAATTCATTCTGTTTGCGGAAATTCCACCACAACGGCAGGCCGAGAGAAATGATGATGAGGGCCGAGAAGATGATCGGCAAAAGGTCCGTTTCATGATAATAAATGGAACTGATTGCCGGCAGAAACATGGAACTGCCTGTCACTATCAGGAGGAGCCCCAGGACATGAAAAATTGCTCGGTAGTGCATTGTTTTTATGTTGACTGCAAAACATCCTCAGCAAATTATCAAAGCCTACCTGACTGACAGAAGCGTAAAGAAAGGACCGGAGACAAAAAGGGGCCGTATCAAGAGCCAATTACTCTGGTGAGGAGGGATATTGGATGATTAATGATACGGCCCCAAGTTCATATTAATGTACGACCAGCACCGGGCAATCAGCATAGCCTATGGTCCTTTCCGTAACACTGCCCATCAACAGACGCTGCAGCCCTTTTTTGCCATGTGAGCCCATAACGATCATATCAATGCCATTATTTTGTGCCAGATTAGTAATTGCCTCGAATGCCTCGCCTTCCTTTACAACAGTATTAATCTCAACGCCGGCTTCCCTGCCTTTTTGGGCAATAGTTGCAAGTTTATTTTTCGCTTTACCAATCAGTTCCTCCACTACCCCCGGTGCCAGTGCTAAGTATTCATCGTTCGTATAGACCACGGATACAGCCGTCAGGTTTGCCGACTTCTCCTTTGCAAGTTCTATCGCTTTATCAACGGCTGCTTCACAGCTCGGTGAACCATCGGTTGCCAGGAGAATATTTTTACGGCTCAGCCTGGTGCCCTCAGGAACTACGAGGACATCCTTTAGGGTATAGCCGATCACCCTTGCTGTAACGCTTCCAACGAGTTCCCTTTCAAGCTGGTGCTTTCCCCGCCGCCCCATGACAATGAGGTCGCAGTTTTCATCATCTGCTACATGGACGATTTTCTCATACGGTTCTCCCTGGGTCATGTTGGTTAAAATGTGCACATCCTCACGATCCGCAATCTCCTGGGCCTCTGCCAGAAGTTTTTTCCCAGGGCCTTCTATGGTTTCCTTAATATTCGAAACTCCAACAAGTTCAAGATCCCCACTATATCCAGGTAAAACGCTGAGCACCTTAATCCAGCTTTTATCCTCTTTTGCCAGATGGCTTGCAACGGCCAGTCCATTTCTGGCCGATGCAGAACCGTCATAGGCGACAAGGATTTTTCTATAATTAGCCATGGGAGATAATCTCCTCGCGGCGTTGTTCCAGCTTGGCCTGGGCCATTCCTCTCATCATGGCTACTGTAATAATCAAGCCTGCTGAAGCAAGGGCTGCCACCAGGGCCCAGAAGCTGACTTGCCCGAGGGTGTGGGAAAGCTGCACCTCAAGGGGTTCAATCAGGTTCAAATCTGCCAGGTAACCAGGTATCTTAGCCCCGCGGCTGACTGCGACTATCAACATGGTGGAAGCCATAACGAGTTTGATCATATAGTCTTTCACATAGGTGGTACCGAGGGCGCCGAGCTGGACGCCGATCAGGGAGCCGGCCAGAATAAGCAGGGTAAGGCGGATATCAATCAGGCCGCTTAAACCCCACTGGATGGAACCCCATGCCCCCATGATAAAGGCAATGATCAGTTCTGTAGCTGAGGCGACCACTGCAGAGGCACCGCATATGTAAATCATGCCGGGAACACCTATAAAACCGCCCACGGCGATGGTTGCAGCCAGCATACCGGTAAAGAGACCCACCGGGATAGTAACCCAGGCGGAAAGGGTTATCTTGGCCACCTTGAAATGAATCATGGGAGGTATTTTAATTTGCTGCATACGCAAGGCCAGCTTGGAAGTCTTGGCTTCTTCGCCGCCCTTGGAAAGCTTGTAGGCGTCATAAAGCACATAGCCACCGACAAAAACCAGAACAACCATGAAGATAAAACTTACATACAGGTTTGAACCGGCATTGCCAAAATGGTTGAGTATGTACTTCTGGATCTTGATGCCGATCTGCACGCCGATAATTGCGGTTGCTGCCATAACCAAACCCAGCTTGATATCTGCCTGGCCGTATTTATAGCGTTTATATGCTCCTACCATGGCCTTGGGGAACTTGTGGCACATGTTACTGGCCACGGCTATCGCCCCGGGAGCACCCAGTGTCATCATGGCCGGGGTCAGGACAAAGGCACCGCCAGAACCTATAAAGCCGCTCAGGAGCCCCCCGATAAGTCCGATGATCAGGAGGGAAATAATCTTGGAGACTTTCATGTCCATGAACATGATGTCAATGCTTTTGATGACATTTTCACCGGCATCTTTGTCAAGGCTTACCATTACCTTTTTATTTACCCTGACATCACCTGGTTTCATTGCCGCTCCCAGGACAAGCTGCATAGTTTCTTCGCTGCCGGCCTTTTTAAAGGCAGCAGTACGTGCAGCATCATCTACACTGAGAAATACCCCTTTCATGACATCCTTAGGTGGAGGACCGCCGGCGAAAGCGGGTGAAACCATGGGTAATATGAAAAAAACCCCCAGTATAATTAGTAATAATTTCTTCATTTCTGATTGCTCCTTATATATATGATTTTTTTTATTTTTTGTTTTTTGCCTCGATGCCGAGAACAGTCAGTAAATTGCTGGCAAAAGCGCCGTGGACAAACGAAAAGACTAATGCAGTCACAACCGGATATGCTGCATGCCAGCCTCCCGTGGTAAAACTTTCGCTCACCCACCCCTGGTGTGTCATCAGAGCAATATAACCCGAAAGCGAAAGGGCTCCGAAGATCACCATGCCACCATAGGGTTTTTTCTTGCCGGCAAACTCGGGGCTATTCTCAGCAACCGGGTCTTCCTTGAGAAATTCGGCCGCGGTTTCAAATTCCCCGGCTTCTGCAAAAGCCACTGCAGACATTTTTTTATCAAATTTTGTTAGCTTTGCTTCCATAACCTCTACTCCTTATTTTATTTTTTTAAATAGACGTATCTCTACCCTGCAGAGCACGACCCATGATCTGCAGAAAAAATTGTTTTTTCAGGTGAACTGTTCAGCCGGTAATATCAGGAATACACCATGACCGGGCAGTTGAGCTTTTGCATAATCCAGTCGGGTGAACTGGCATTCTCCTTCATCTTTTTGACAGGCTTTTTTTCCATGAGGTCAATCCTCAGAACAACACAGAGAATATCGCGCCTCTTTCTGCCGTATTCGATTAATTTATCATCCAGGCTTTCATTGGGGCCCAGGGAAGTGCAGGCAACATCATGCCCACTTTTTGTTATTGCCTGCCATATTACTGACCGGGAAATATCTTCCCTGCCGTGTCCCTGCTTGTGAAGAATTTCAAGCTGACCGCCCAGCCTTTTGCACAAGTCATGCGCATAGTTAAATAGCCGCAAGTTCAGGTCTTCGTCTTCCAGGACAACCAGCACCTTTTTATGAGCATTCTTGTTCTTGCCAGCTATCTGCCGTGCAGTTTCAAACTCGCCGGCCTCGGCAAAGGCGGCGGCGCTCATTGCCTGCTGAAACTTTTCTTTTCCGTTTTTAAAAATTGACACACCCTACCTCGCTCATAGACAATTAAGACTGAACTTCTGCCCCGTGCAGATCAGTCGCAGGAAACGCATCACCTTGCTTGCTTTTTTTCTTATTTGCGAGCTTGGGACCGGTATCGGATAAAAAATGTTTCCCTGTTTCATGCTCATTTGCCTCAGCAAACGTCACAGCTGTCATAATTCTGTCAAACCATGATAATTTCTCTTTCATAACTGTTTCCTCATTCGTGTTATATTTTTCAGTTCATTGACTATTTCAAAGCACGCTGCTTGCGCTTAATACCTTTCACTTTCCGTGCCACAATAGGCGAATATATATTGTGAAGTAATTTCAAATACTTGTGTATGTTTTGTTTTATCCTGCCAATGTTGCGTTTTGCAACGCATAAACTCTGAACCTATAAAAAAATTCATAATAACAAATAATTATATATATTGTTGCACGAGGAAAGATATTGTTGCAATGTGCAACATCACGATGTATCCTTGAAATAAAACAGAGATACATCGCAATAACAGCACATAATTCAGCGGTAATCGTATATTTATGATCCCTAAAGGCATTCGCAGTAAAATCACCCTGGGCTTTTACTTCCTGGTCCTCTGCATCATGGCAATTGCCGGACTGACCTATGGAATTGTCTACGAAGTAGGCAACAAGATTGAGTCACTTGAGATCATTGATGATTTTCTTAACATGACCCTGGAGGTTCGCCGCTTCGAAAAGAACTATTTTCTTTATGGCAAGGAGGAGGATTATCAGGATAACTCGAATTTTCTCGATGAACTTGGCAGGCACCTTCTACAGAATGAAAAACTGGTGACCTCTCTGGCCGGAAAAGATGCCTATTATGATCTGTGGCGCTCCGTTCATAAGTACCAGGAGGACTTCAGAAAACTTCATGCCATGAATATCGGGGAGATCATCAATTCCAGAGAGGCCCAATACCGCCAGCAGATAGAAACCAGCATCCGCAACCTGGGTAAAAAATTTACCGATATAGCAGAACAGGCATCCAAGGATGAAAAAAAGAAAATCAAGCATCTGCTCGGCACAACCGGATATATACTTTTCTTTTCCGTGGTAATATTTATCTGCCTGGGTGTATTTTTTGCCACCCTGCTGGCCCGGGACATAGTAAAATCCTTAAAGATCCTGGAAGACCATACCAAGAGGATCTCCCGCGGCGACTTCATGCTGGCCCCCGTAGGTGTAAAGGACCAGGAAATCAAGTCACTCCTGGAGGCATTTAACCGGATGACCAGGGAGCTTCGCATGCACCAGCGGCAACTGGTCCAGTCGGAAAAACTTGCTTCACTGGGTACCCTCCTCTCCGGAGTCGCCCATGAACTTAACAACCCTTTATCAAATGTCTCATCCTCAGCCCAGATACTGGCAGAGGACCTGAATGAACTTGATGAACGTTTTAAGCAGGACCTGATATCCCAGATTTTGGAACAGTCGGACAGGGCAAGGGATATTGTCAGGACCCTGCTGGAATTTTCCAGGATCAGCGAGTTTTCCTGGCAGGAAGTCTCATTAAAATCATTAGTCGAGAAAACCATCACTCTCATAAGGGGTCAGGCCCCGAGCAACGTGGAGATAAGCCTTGATATCCCCGAAGACCTGATAATCACGCTCGACAAGCAGCGTATACAGCAGGTCTTCCTCAATCTCCTGAAAAATTCCATAGACGTTATCCCTGAAAACGGCAGGATCTGGATATCATGCCGAAAAATTACCCCAAAAGGCAAGGGCCGGGGTGAAGTGGAAATACTGTTTGAGGATAATGGCCCCGGAATACCAGAAGATATACGTGACAAGATATTTGACCCGTTTTTTACAACAAAGGACGTGGGACACGGCTCAGGACTCGGACTTTTCATAGTCCATGATATAGTTGAAATGCATGGCGGAACAATCAGGGTTGAGACCAGGCCCGATCAGGGAACGACCTTTATTATCTGGCTGCCGGTCAGACCTGTTGAAACTGGAGGCAAGGCATGAATGAGCATCCCAGGATACTTGTTGTAGACGATGAGAAAATCGCACTCAACAACCTAACCTACATCTTAAAAAAAGAGGGGTACGAGGTTACCGCTACCCAGAGCGGCCCCCGGGCATTAAACCTGCTTGAGGAACAGGATTTTGATCTGATCCTGACCGATCTTAAAATGGAAAAGGTTGACGGCATGCAGGTTCTGACCAGATCGAAAGAAGTGCACCCGGATACGGAAGTGGTCATGATAACCGGTTATGCCACGGTTGATTCGGCCATTAATGCAATGAAGGCCGGCGCCTATCACTACCTTCCCAAACCCTTTAAGCTCGACGAGGTCAGAAAGGTGGTCAAAGAGGCTTTGGAGAAAAAACAGCTCAAACTGGAAAATGTAAAGCTCAGGGAACAATTACAGCATTTTGAAGAAAAACCGAAGATCATTACCGCCAATTCCCTGATGAAACAGATCGTTGCCATGGTAAAACAGGTGGCGGAAACCGATACCAATATCGTCATAACCGGTGAATCGGGCACGGGGAAAGAACTGTTCGCCAACCTCATTCACAGATACAGTTCCAGAAATAACGGCCCCATGCTGTCACTCAATTGCGGTGCCTTTACCGAAGAACTGCTGGCCAATGAACTCTTTGGCCATGAAAAGGGAGCCTTTACAGGAGCGGAAACCGAAAAAAAGGGACTGGTTGAGATGGCTGACACCGGCACCCTGTTTCTCGACGAAATTGCAGAGATGCCCTTACCGATGCAGGTTAAACTGCTGCGGGTTATCCAGGAAAAAGAGCTGATACGTTTGGGAGGTGTGCAGCCGGTAAAGGTTGATGTGCGCTTTGTATGTGCCACAAACCGAGACCTGCAGGAGGAGGTGAAGCTCGGTCATTTTCGGCAGGATCTCTTTTTCAGGATAAATGTCATTGCCGTCGAAATCCCCCCCCTGTCAGAACGCAAGGACGACATCCCCCTGCTATCCCTTTATTTTCTCAATAAGTACAGTAATATTATGCATAAAGATGTTAACGAGATCAGCGGAGAGGCCATGGAAATTCTCATGCAGTATGATTTTCCCGGCAATGTCAGGGAGTTGGAGAATATCATAGAGCGGGGGGTGGCCCTGACCAGGAGCCAGGCTATTGAAAAAATTCATCTTCCTGACGATCTGCGTGGGGCTGCACTCCAGACTTTCCGGAAAAAAGACGGCAAGTATCCTTCCCTGGAAGAGATGGAACGCTCTTATATCCATTGGGTCTTAAAGGAAGTCGGAGAAAACAAGACAGAGGCTGCAAAGTATCTTGGCATTGACCGGGTATCGTTATGGCGAAAACTCAAGAAACTCGGTTTGGATAAATAAAAAAATTGATATAGTACGAGAAAGGCAGGGCCAGAAATGGTCCTGCCTTTTATTGTTTTTATATTTCTAAGCTGGGTATTAGTGAATTGTGGTAATGCTCTCACGGTTATTCATTCTGACTCAAGATAGTTCTCGTCGCTGACTGTATTCGGCATAGTACCTTTCAGGTCTGCTCGAATTCCAAACTCCCCTTTCATCGTAATAGAGTTATTTAAGCCTGAAGAGTAAATGTCATGGTCACCTCCGCCATCAATAAAAAAAGAAAGGCTGGAGCCACCATGATAATCATTGTTATCAGCCCGGGCTTGATCACCGAAATATCTGTCAATGCCGGCTTCATCAATAAAAAAAGCCATGCCATTATGTGATGATGCTGCCTGTGAAAACCCATTTGAACCATGATAAGTATCATTACCCTTTTTATCGACTAATGCGGCTATACCCAAATCCCAGGCAGCTCCCTGAAGAGCAATATGATAGCCGTCATACCGGTCGTTTCCCTCGTCATCCATCAAAAGGCCTGCAGCGGAATGAGCTGAAGCTCCCTGTCCATATCGCGATGCACTATAAGTGTCGTCGCCCGGACCAAAATTTCTTATAACACCTATTCCGAAAAAATATCCTGTTCCCTGGGAAAAATTTCCTGCCCAAAAGCTGTCGTCTCCTTCACCGTCAAGCAGTAATCCTATGCCACCTGAGGTATATCCCCTGAAACCGATGCCCAGCCCCTGGGATGAACCCTTAAAAACACCGGAGGTGCCGTAAGAACTTTTATCTCTGCCACCTGCAAAATAGAAGTCGGCCCCTGCATTGTCAAGCAAAGCACCTAAACCCTTTACTCCTCCAACACCCTGGGCAAATACATTTGACTGATAATAATCATTGCCTTTTGCATCAAGCAGAATGCCGGCACCCCAGAATGCCACGCCCTGGTTAAATTCCTGTCCAAAATACCTGTCGTTTCCTCCGAGGTCCCCCAGCATACCTATTCCAAATACTGCGCTACCCTGAGAAAATCTGGTACCGACATAAAAATCATCTCCGGCGACATCATAAAGTAGCCCGACACCTAAAATTCCAGCCCCCTGAGCAAAAAATTCAGTGGCCATATATTCATCATTGCCACTCAAGTCGAATATTGCGGAAATTTGCTGGCCGCCATGCACCAGGCCCGCCTCTCCAGTGTAAAGATCATCACCTCCCAGGTCTATGATTACTGCAGCTGAAGCTTTATATATATTTCTCCCCGTTCCACCGATAATCACCGGGCCTGCTTTGGACGAAAGCGTATACAGAACATCTCCGCTCACTCCCTCAACCATATTTATTGGAGATCGACCTTCGGCAATCAAGACATCCTGAAGGCCGGAAAGCCATTGTGGATCAGTTAAAGCCGCCAGAGTTAAAGCTGATTTGAAAAGATTTGCAAAATCAACTTTTTGGGCGAGTTCAATAATTTTCTCATTGTGGGCTCTGTCTTCCAAATCACCGGGCCGTTCAATATAATAGGACTCGGAAAACCTATCAAAAAGCTCATTGAGCTGTTCTTCGAGGTATCCGACTTCTTCTTCACTTAACTGCATAAAAGCCTTTTGGCGATATTCCAGGGCTGTATTAATAATTTCCAGGATATAATCCAGATATGGTTGTGATTGGAGTGGCAAATCGGAATCAATTGAATTGGATGATATTGTTATATCAAGCAGATCGGCTCCCTCGTGCAGCAGCTCATTGAAGCTGAGATGGTTGCCTGATTCCGCAATCTTACTTGTCCTTTCTTCGATAACAGGAACAAGCTTAAAGGGATCCCGGTGCAGGTACCTGAAAAGTTTGAGACGAAATACATCATCCCAGAGTTCATCTTCGCTGTAACGTGAGATTATATCCTGATATTGATTTTGAAGTTCATAGTGATCAAGCAGCCTATTCATAAATTCAATATGAGGTGTTGCAACAATTTCATACTCTGGGAAAAGATCCTTGTTGGGTGGTAAATCCTGTTCACCGGGTTTTTGTCTTTGACCCAATATGCCGGTAAAATTAAGCACTTGAATTTTATTATCGATAATGACTGTGAGTTTTTCGTCCGATGACTGCTTCTCTAAAAGTTTTTCCAGTTCTTTTTTATTTTTCAGCTGGATAGTCTCAGCGCGTCCTGATACCTGAATAGCTGAAGTCTGCCGCAAAACCTTTAAGGAAATGGGATCGCCAAACTTTTTCCCAAGTGTAATATATTGGGATAAGTAATTTTTCCGTTCATCATCTGCGACGAAATCCAGGTTAATGCCATCGAATTCGACTATTATATCACCTGGCCGTAACCCCATCTTATCTGCAGTAGAATCCGGAACAATAAGGCCAATCAGATACCCATAAGACCCTTCTGCCTGTTTGACTTCATCTGTCTCGATTAACCTGTGTGCCACCCCCAGAAAAGCCCTTTGCTGCGCAATTTCAGTTTCATTTCCCGGCTCTCTCCTGGAAAGCTCTTCAAGAGAAAGAGGGGCCGGACTAGAAGTGCCAGTGTTGACCTGCGAACAGGCCGGAGTAAAAAAAATCAGAATACAAAGTAGTATAAAACGAATTTTCATATAGAAATAATATGTTACAGCAGTTCAATATTCAAATAATTGTTCCGGTTAAGGCAATTTTTGCCCAGGACCCTCCGTTTTCCCCCTGATTTTACTTAACATGGATGTCCAGTGGCAATCTTAACTCTTTTTTCAAGTAAGTGAAAAGGTAAGATGAGAAGGCAGGCGATTTAGCTTATCCTTCCGTGCCATATGTTCTCTCCTGCCCCCCTTGGAGTCGCACCAGTACCTACGACCTGCCCCGGCGAATTATTTTCTGCTGCCGGACTTTTTTGCATAGGCACCATGATTGATCAAACTGCTTCCTGTTTTGTTATGTCGTTCAGTCCAGCCAAATATTAATAAGAAATTTTTTGTAAACTTTTTAACCGCCAGAAACGACTATAGAACTAAAGGAATCAGCCCGGGATTTCCTACAATTTAATGAAGCATTAATTAAAAAATACAATCAATACGTAATGAGGTGAGCTATGAAACGGACAATTCTTTTGGCAGCAGCAACCCTGGCCCTGGCCCTAATTATTTCAACGACTACAGCAGCCTTTGCCGGTCCCTTCATGGGTGAAAAGGGTGGACATGGAATCGGCGGCATGCGGGCACTGATGCAGCTGGACCTTTCCCAGGACCAGAAACAAAGCATATATGACATCCTGCAGAAATATCAGGATAAACAGCAGGAGGTGCGCATCAGCATCAGGGAGCATAAGAAAGAATTCTTTGACCTGACCTCGGATGGCAACTTTAATGAAGAGGAAGTCCGACAGGCCTTTCAGGAATCAGTCCCTGCCCTTGAGGAGGCATTTATCCTGCGGGCAAAGATTAAATCTGAAATATACGCTGTGTTGACCTCTGATCAACTTGAGGAATTGCAGCAGATAAGAACTGAACATGCCGGCAGAAGGCATGGTGGGAAAAATCACGAATTCAGGCGCGCCATGCTTGAAACATGGTTATTGACCGACAACGAATAACATTTAGGCAAAGTGTTCAACTGGACGTTCTGCCTGGTTGAACACTTTGCTGTCCCTTGCTGTTTGATTTCTTCTGCAATGTCGCCGCGCGCAGGATTATCACCATAAAAGACTGATGATGATTATCAGACAACAATACGTCTGATGATTGTCGTTTTACAAAACAAACGACGACTGACAGACAGGCAGGCAGATAATCAACAATATTTTTGTCAATTGATTGTCTCTTTTTTTTCGAATTATGTATAGTAATGTTTAATCAGTTTCCCTAAAGATGGTACGGTATTGATTCTATTTCCCATGCTGAATTTGCAGAGATGACTGAACGGACTGAAGCAGGCCTGTGGCCTGAATTTGAAGAGCGACTGCGATTCGAAAAACTGCTTACTGAAATCTCAGCACGCTACATCAACCTGCCTGCCGAACAGATAGATGACACGATAGAAGATGACCAGCGTCGCATCTGTGATTGTCTGGGTATGGACCTGTCAGCCCTCTGGCAGTGGACGGATGCTTCACCGCGGTTTTTGACCCTGACCCATCTCCACAGCCCTCCGGAAGGCCCTGCGCACCCTGTGGGCATTGATGCGCAAGAGTCCTTCCCCTGGCAACTCCAAAAAATGCTGGAAGGTGAAACCCTGGCAATCAACACAGAGGATATGCCTCCTGAGGCTGCCCGTGACATAGAAAGCCTTCGTCATTATGGTGTTAAATCTTCCGTGGTCATACCTCTCTCGGCCGGCGGCGCTCCGCTGATTGGCGTCCTCTCATTTGATACACTCAGGGAGGAGCGAGACTGGCCTGATGAGTTGGTAAACAGATTGCAACTGGTCGCTCAGAT
>Ga0209536_100005207_pt1 | contig 20309 bp, 21 predicted proteins | sample DeeMarSeWOR28_12_FD_187461 | JGI IMG/M metagenome (GOLD analysis project Ga0209536, IMG submission 187461) | Marine sediment microbial communities from White Oak River estuary, North Carolina - WOR-2-8_12 (SPAdes) (version 2) | ecosystem: Environmental > Aquatic > Marine > Intertidal zone >...
CGGTGGCGGTGTGGATGCGGACAATATCTTTGAGCGGCACTGCGAAGAGGCCATAGGGATAGTTTTGGCTCAGATCACCCCGACTGGTAAGTGGCAGTCTGCTGAGATCTCCCAGAGACCTCACTGAAGAGGGGTCCATACAGGCTTCCCCCAGACAGTTACGATAAAACGGGACATTCTTGTAAGCCCGATTCAGGGTTGACTGCAATCTTTCCAGCTGGAGCTGGGCCAGTTCCTCCCTGTCCTGACACTCTATTTCTTCATTCCAAATCTGCATTTCTCTAACCTATCGTTAATGACCACCGGAAAATCAACCACAGAGAACACAGAGATCACAGAGTAAATTTTAGATGTGAGATTTCAGTTAGAAACAATCTGCAATCTACATTCAACAATCTAAAATTGCATCCCTCTGTGCTCTCCGTGCACTCCGTGGTTCGTTTATTGCCTTCGATAGCTGTCATGACCTGCCTTCGGTAAATTCACGATAGTCTCGGCCCAGATAGGCTCGTTTAACATCGTGATCTTCAAATAGTTCGGCTGCGCTCCCCTGGAGGATGATACTACCTGTCTCCAGGACGTAACCTCTGTCGGCAATCTTTAAAGCAGCCCTGGCGTTTTGCTCCACAACAAGAATAGTCAAACCCTCATGGCGCAATCTCGATATGGTGTGAAAGATGTCGACCACCACCCTAGGCGCCAAGCCCATTGAGGGCTCATCCAAAAGAAGAAGCTGGGGACGGGACATGAGCGCCCGACCGATGGCCAACATCTGCTGCTCTCCACCGGAAAGAGTTCCGGATACCTGATCCAATCTTTCTGCGAGAATTGGAAATAGAGAAAAAATCATGTTCAAATCTTGCTCAATCGAACTTCTCTCCCGCCTACCGTAGCGCAGGTATGCGCCTAACTCGAGATTTTCCAGGACAGTGAGGGGTTGGAAAATCTGTCTGCCCTCGGGAACTTGAGAGATGCCCATACGAACCACCTCTTCCGGTGGCTGGCCATTTATCCTTTGGCTTTGAAAGAGGATCTCTCCCTCGCGGGCTGGTATTAAACTGGAGATGCAGTTGAGGATTGTACTCTTGCCGGCACCGTTTGCTCCGATGAGAGTGACAATTTCACCTTGTTTCACCGAGAGAGAAACATTGTCCAAAACCCGGATCCTGCCGTAGAATGTCTGCAGATTTCGAATCTTAAGCAACCGGTTCTTCCCCTAAGTATGCGTCAATAACTGCCTGATTCTGCTGGATCTCTCTCGGACTGCCTTCCGCGAGCGTACGTCCATAGTCCATTACTAAGATCTCGTCGCACACTTCCATGGTCAGGCTCATATCGTGTTCTACTAAAACCACTGTAATACCACGGTCCCGTATGCGGCAGATCAATTGTCCCAGCTCGCGGGTCTCTGCTGCGTTGAGTCCGGAAGCCGGTTCGTCCAGCAACAGCAAAAGTGGATCGGTGGCAAGAGCCCTGCCAATTTCGAGTATTCGCTGAAGTCCAAAGGGCAAAGTAGAACTGGGGCTGCCGGCTCGCTTGCCCAGCCCTAGGAAGGTAAGCATCTCCAGTGCATCCTGCCTGATGCGGTCTTCCTCCTTCCGGTGGCGTGACAGCCGTAGAGCAGCGCCGATGAAGCCGGCAGTAGTCCGAGGATGTCGACCCACCATGATATTTTCCAACACGGTCATCCGCTCAAAGAGCTCCACGTTTTGAAATGTCCGGGCAATGCCGAGTTCCGTCACCTGGTGCGGTCCCAGGCCATTAAGCGTGCGACCCTTAAAATACATTTCTCCGTCATCAGTGGGATAAAAACCCGTAATCAAGTTAAACAAGGTGGTTTTACCGGCACCGTTGGGACCTATAATACCTTTAATCTTTCCCGTACAAACCTCAAAACTGACCTGGCGGACGGCATGTATACCGCCGAAAGACTTCGAGACATTTTCTGTTTTGAGAAGAGGTTCTGCCATACCCACTGACACCTTCCCTCCTCTGAGGAAAATTCTAGCAACCCAAAAAACTGGGGAATTAGCCACAAAGGTCACGGAGAACACAAAGTAAATTTTTTATTCGTACAAGCCCTTTGTGCTCTTTGTGTTCTTTGTGGTTCAATTCTCTCGTGTGTATCTCAATTGCCCTAAGAAGATTCCCCAGCGACTCCCCGGCGGAAGCGGTACTTTTCCAGGAGATCAAGAGCCCCTCGGGTTAGTCCCTGGGGCAAAAAGATCATAACCACCATGAGAATGAGTCCAAAGATAACGATGTCATAGTCGTGAAACACGGCCAGCACTTCCGGAAGTAACGTAAGAGCAGCAGCACCGAATACCGCCCCCCAAATGGATGCCATGCCCCCCACCACAACCATGGTAACCAACTTTATTGAAAACATGAAATCGAAGGAACCAGGGCTGATGAAGGTAATAAAATGGGCATAAAGACTTCCTGCCACCGAGGCGTAGACAGCACTTATGACAAATACCCAGATTTTCAATCGTGATGTATAAATACCCGATGCACGGGCCGCAGATTCACTGTCATGGATGGCGCGCAAGGCTCTTCCAACTCTAGAATCTACGATATTGAGACTCAAGGCTAAAGCTGTCAGTGTAGTAAACCAGACCAGGTAATAATAACTTGCCGGCTCATCAAGACTCATGGAGCCTATGGCAAGGGGGGGGATGCCAACTAAGCCTGAGGGACCTCCGGTAATCCAGTTAAATTCCTTGAAGCAGATATGAACAATTATGCCGAAGCCGAGGGTTGCCATGGCAAGGTAGTACCCGGTGAGCTTTAGGGCGGGAATGCCCACCACCAAAGCTACTATTGCTGTGAGTATAACAGCAGCCACCATGGCCGACCAGGGCGACACATGGTACGTAGCAGTCAGAATGCCGGAAGTGTAAGCTCCAAGCCCAAAAAAAGCAGCGTGACCGAGACTGATCTGACCAGCATATCCCATCAATAGATTGAGCCCTACAACCAACAGAGTGTGGATGCCGATGAAGATCATCACATTAAGGTAGTAGCGGTTGGTCAGCACCAAAGGCAGGAGAGCCAAAACCAGCCCGAAAACACCGACCTGAAACCATTTGTATTGCAACAACCGAGTCAATTTTTTACTCCGCCACTGAAAGGAACGAGTAATTCATCATTTCACATTTGGCATTTGGTCCTTAAAGTCATTGAAACCGCAAGATCGCTGCTAACCTTCGACAAGCTCAGGTCGGGCAAAGCCGCTCCTACAGAAGAAGTTCTGTCTTCTGTCTTCTGTCCTCTGCCAGCTGCCTGCTGCCAACTGTGCTTCCCTATGCCTTTCGCCTCTCGCCCTGTGCCTTGTGATCATCAGAACCTCTTACCCTGCTTCGGCCCCAGCAGGCCACTGGGTCGAAGGAAGAGCATCAAAAGGAGCACGAAAAATGCTATGGCATCCTTGAATCCAGAGCTGATGAGACCAGCACCCAGAGCCTCCAATACTCCCAAGAGAAAACCACCGAGGATAGATCCTGGGCTGCTTCCCAAGCCACCCAATACAGCGGCGCAAAAACCTTTCAGACCGAGCATGGTTCCCACATCATAGCCGCACAAGGTGATGGGAACAATAACTATGCCTGCAGCCGCCCCAATAGCAGCGCTCAAAGCAAATGAGACCAGAACCATGCGGTTCACACTAATACCCACCAAACTCGCTGCCCGCCGACTGAAGGCGCAGGCACGCATTGCCTTTCCCATTATTGTGTGTTTATAAAAAAACTGCAGGCCCGCCGTCACCACCATAGTCACTCCCAATACCCAGAGACTTTGCGGAACCAGGGTGGCACCGCCAAGGTGGATTGGATCAGAGCCGGTAAAGGGTTTGAGACCTAGCGCATCTTTCCCCCACAGCATCATAGCCATGCCGCGCAGAAAAATGGAAGCCCCGACAGTAATGATGATTAGGGTTATGGGGTTAGAACTCCTGGCTGGGCGGATGGCAAAGCGTTCCAATACGACCCCCACCAGGGTCACAAACAGAACTGCTAGGAGAAAACTCAGACCGAGGGGCACATGGCCACTACTGTCCAATGTGATGACCGCCATGCCGCCCAGCATGACAAATTCACCCTGGGCAAAGTTGATCACCTCTGTAGCATTATAGATGATGGTAAAGCCGAGAGCGATGACTGCGTAGATGGCACCGATGGTGATACCGGAGATTATATACTGGAGAATCTGGGTAGTTAAATCCATGGTGGAATGCGAAATGTCGAAAATGTGGTAACCGTAGGATCTTTCACCACAAAGAGCACGAAAACCACAAAGAAGCAAACAGTTTTACCTTGCGTGATTCTCCGTGATCCTTCGTGCCCTTCGTGCTTTACAGCAACCCCTATTGAATTATCTGCCAGTCGCCTCCCGCTATTTTGACCATGACGAAGGCTTCTTCTTTGTTGAGGCCATTATGATCTTGTGGGGAGAAGCGAAATACGCCGCTTATCCCTACATAGCCATTTATTTTCTCTATCTCATCACGAATCTTGGCCCGATCATCTCCCGCTGTTTCCATGGCTTGAGCAAGAATTTGCAGACCATCCCAGGCATAGCCCCCAAAACCGGAGACCGACACTTTGTATTTCGTCTCATAGTCGGCAACGTACTTCTGCAGGATTTGTTTTTGAGGATCGGAATCGGGCAGATTCCCGGCCACGAGAATCTTGCCGGTGGGCAAAATAATACCATCGGCTGCCTCACCTGCGAGCTCAATGAATTTCTTGGAGGCAACACCATGGCTCTGGTAAAGGGCAATCTTAAGACCTAACTGCTTCATATTCTTGGCAATTACCGCAGGACCGGGGTTAGTCCCCCAACAAATGATTGCTTGTGGTTTCAAAGCCCTAATCTTCGTGAGCTGCGGGGTCATGTCGGTATCTTTGGGCCCGAACCTCTCATCAGCAACTATCTCGTACCCATGGTCTGCTGCTTGATCGAGTAGCTGCTGCCTGCCGCTATCCCCAAAAGCATTGCTCACTGTGAGGATGGCAATTTTTTTAACACCTTGGCCCTGCATGTATTCGTAAATTTTGGCTACCGCCATCACATCGGTTTGCGGTGTTTTGAAGACCCAATCTTTTACCGGTGTGGTTATTTTAACTGAAGCTGCGCAGGAAATGAGCGGTACCTGCGCTTTTTCCACTATAGGCATCACCGCCAGGGTTGTGCCACTCCTCGAGGGACCCACAATGGCCAGAACATTATCTTTCTCGATAAGCTTGTTGGTATTGAGCACCGCCTTGGTAGCATCTCCCTCGGTATCGTAGATGACCAATTCGATGGGATGCCCGTTGATGCCTCCTCCAGCATTTATCTGCTCGGCAAGAAGTTCCATGGAGTTGCGCTCAGGCTCGCCCAAAAACGACGCCGGCCCGGTGATCGCAAAAATGCCGCCTATCTTGTAGGGAGCCTTGGGTTCTTCTTTTTTGGCGCAGCCGCTACACAGCAAAAATACTGCCAGCAGAATCACTGCCAATGTCAGCAACCTATTCTTCTTACCTTTTTTCATTCTCCATCCTCCTTTTTCCCACTCTATTCATCCAAAACTAACGATCAGACCGGATTTTGAATCACAGAGAGCACAAAGTGGCTGTCACTAAATTCGAAATCCTAAATCCGAAGCACGAAACAAATCCTAATTTCAAATTTTTCAATGTTCAAAACAAATAGGAATAAATTCAGGTTTTGCAAGTTTTGTTAATTTGAAATTTGAAAATTTGAATTTGCTTAGAATTTCGATATTCGAATTTCGGATTTATTCTTTCCGTGCTCTCTGTGGTTGTAACATTCCTCGAAATCTCAGCTACATGGCGTAGAGTTTCTGGCCTTCGATAACCGTGACTCCGTTCCGCCTCAAAACCTCCACCGCACTGTCAGGGTTGTCAAATCGGAAAATGAGCACCGCGTTTTGACCGCTTTGCTGAACAAATGCATACATGTACTCAACGTTAATTCCACCGTCGAAAAGAATTTGTAGAATCCTGTTCAGCCCCCCGGGCCGATCATCCACTTCCACGGCAACGACTTCGGTTCTACCGACGGTGAAGCCATGTTCTTTGAGTACTTTCTTGGCTTTCTCGTGGTCGTTGACAATAAGTCGTAGGATGCCGAAATCAGAGGTGTCAGCCAAAGATAAAGCGCGGATGTTGATATCCGCCTTACCCAGGATTCCAGTAACCTCTGCGAGTCTTCCAGCCTTGTTCTCCAAAAATATGGAGATTTGCTCAACCTTCATGGTATCCCTCCTCTCACGTGGGAGAATATCATAGGTTCCTAGATCTGTAGAGAGTCTGCCGTACTAAATTACAAAGATCACCCCAGTTAAGGAGAATAAGATTTAACGGGGCAGGCAAAGCGCATAAAGAATATGGCCTTGTCTCAAGAAAAGTTCGTGCTCTTGGTGTCCTTTGTAGTAAAGACTTCATCGCTCTGCAACAGGCGCTAAGCAGGTCAGATTTCCCTTTTATCTATTACCCGGACAGCCTTGCCCTCACTCCTTTGAATCGATTTAGGCTCTACCAGCCTGACTCTTGCAGAAACTCCAAGCATCTCTTTGATATTTTTTTCCAGGCTCTGCTCCCTAGCCTGTAGGTTCTTGACTTCGTCGGAAAAGATTCTTTCGTTCACCTCCACCATCACCGTGAGGGTGTCCAATCTTCCCTTTCTTTCTACCACCAGCTGGTAGTGGGGCTCGATACCATCAAACTCCATGATGACGCTCTCGATCTGCGAGGGGAAAACATTGACACCACGGATGATCAGCATGTCGTCACTTCGGCCTCGTACCCTCCCCATTCGCACCATGGTTCGACCACAGCGGCAAGGTTCAGGATGAAGAATTGAAATGTCGCGGGTTCTGTAGCGAATAACGGGGAAAGCCTCTTTGGTGATGGTGGTGAACACGAGCTCACCGGGGGTGTTGTACGGCAGGACTTCTTCAGTATCTGGGTCTATAATTTCAGGAATAAAATGGTCCTCAAAAATGTGCAGTCCATTTTGGGCTTCGATGCACTCTACCGAAACACCGGGGCCAATTATTTCGCTGAGTCCATAAATGTCCATAGCTTTGAGGTTTAACTTCTTCTCGATTTCCTCTCGCATCCGCTCGGACCATGGCTCAGCCCCAAAAATGCCAGCCTTGAAATGGAAGTCACGGAAATCTAAACCCATCTCCTCCGCCACTTCTGCAATCAGCAGGGCGTAGGAGGGGGTGCAGGTCAAAATGGTGGGAGCAAAATCCTTCATTATCATAACTTGCCGCCTGGTATTCCCCCCGGATATGGGAATGACCGAAGCCCCCAGCTTTTCCGCCCCATAATGGAAACCTAAACCACCCGTAAAAAGGCCGTAACCATAGGCATTATGAATCATGTCACCCTTGGTGGCTCCCCCTGCCATGAGAGTTCGTGCCATGAGTTCAGACCACGTCTGGATGTCTCTGGCTGTGTAGCCCACCACGGTGGGCTTGCCAGTGGTGCCAGAAGAGGCATGGATTCGAACCACGTTGTCCATGGGCACGGTGAACATTCCAAAGGGGTAATTCTCACGCAGATTGTCTTTGTAGGTGAAAGGGAGTTTAGGCAAATCATCGATTGTGCGGATGTCGTCTGGTTTAACCCCTGCCTCGTCGAAACGCTTCTTGTAAAATGGCACTGTGTTGTAGACTCTGGCAACTACCGACTGCAGCCGCCTCAGTTGAATGGCTTCCAGAGCCTCCCTGGGCATGGTTTCGTACTCTTCGTTGTAGATCATTGGACCTCCTCATCAACACCAATACTGGCTCCCTGCTCCAATTGTTATCTGGCCATCAAACCAAAATAATAAAAAACTTCAGAAGGAAAACTTCAAAGACAGGCTCAAGGCTGGTGCCCGGGGCTGATTCGAGCTCTCCAGTTCGTAGGGGACAAGCCTCTGTCGTTGTCTCCTCTCTTCCCGATCATTGTATTTGTGAGCTACGTTTACCGCGCTATAAATATTTCCGCCGTAAAAGGCCGCAGTGACTATCGCCAATGCAACTCCCACTCCCTCGTGGTTCTGATGAAAGGCTTCGTATGTGGCAAAAGCAAAAGCACCGGTGAACACCAAGGCTATGGTTCCGTCGCGAGGCCGCTCGCAATAAAAGTGCCCTGCCCCAGGTAAAGTCGCTGCTAAAAAACCCGCCAGCGTAGGATCTTTTCTTCCTGCTTGTGATTCTTCTGCCGCGATCTTCTGCACTTCCATGGCTGACCAGTATCGGGATTCGCCGCTTTGCACCTGTCGCAAAGCTTCATCAGCTTCCAACCAGCGACCATCTTTGGCATAACTAAGGCCGATGAGGTACCAGGCCTCTGACTCCAATGGTCTGCCTGGAAGATCTGCAATGATGGAACGATACTCCTCTCTGGCCTTTTCGCCTCTTCCCATCTCCCCTAAGGAGCGAGCTTTGAGGAAACGAGCCTCCCATTTCAATGAGCTCTTGGGATACCCACGGAGAAAAGACTCTGCCGCCTCCGCTGCTTGCTGCCATCGTTTCCCTCGAAAGTAGCATTGGACAATCCGAAGGGCAGCATTCGGTGCTCGAAAATCATTGGGATAGAGAAAAAGAAAGCGCTCATACTCACCAATAGCACGGAAATATTCTTGCTGGGAAAAAAGGGAATTGGCAAATCCCAGAACCTCCTCGGCAACAAGATCTAGTGGAGAGCCTGTGCCCCGGGCCTCAGCAGAAATTGCCAAGACGAAAAAGAAAGTGAATACAACGGCGACCAAACATGAACGGCTATGCGCAGCAAAAGAGGTCTCAGCCTGTGTAATCGCTTTATCCATAACGTGGCGTGGCATCTATTGATTACCCAAATCTCTCCGTTGAACTGAAAAAGCCGTGGAACCCGCCTAACCCACGGCCTTAAAATAAAAAGCCATGGGCTTACTTCCCTGTCCGCCCATGGCTTAGATGCTCACCTCTATACCGGCTTACCTCTTCAACCAAAGAGCAGACTTCTTGAGAAAGAAGCCGGTGGAGGGAAAGTCAGTTTGAAAGCCGGCACAATGCATAGATTCCTCAGTTCCTATGGGGCGTCAAATTATATAAGTATTGGATACTTGTCAAGTTAATTATTGATCTATTGGTTACCCTCTTCTACAGATTTTTCCGCCTGTCGCCACCGCCTGAGCTTTATTCTAATCCACTCGTCAAAGAGAGGAGCCGGACTTTCATTGAGGTAGTTGTCATAATGAACCATTGCTGACGTTTTGTCGCCCATAGCATCGTACACCCTGCCGAGGTAAAGCTGGACCTGAGCCTGGTAGACCGGGGCTCCCTCCTTGGCAACAAGTTGGTATATCTTCAAGGCATCCTCATACGACTCCTTGGCCTCGTAAGTCTCAGCCAAACTCACGAAGACCTGATCGCGAAGGGGATGGTTGCGATCGGTTCGCCGGAGAAAATCATTGTAGCAAAGTATCGTCTTGTCATATGCCCCTTGCTCAAAATAGATGTTTCCAAGATCTACAAGCGCAGTTGTGGCCACAGTAGTCGATCCGTACCGCTGCAGTATCTCCTCCAGCGCGGCAGTGGCTCGGGAATATTCTGTGGGCTTATTCCCTCCTAGCGATCCAGGGGGATAGAGGGCTAAGGCTTTCCGGTAAAGATCTGCGGCTTTCGCTTCACGGTTGGCCTTAAAGACAAAAACTGCGGTTCCAATTATAAGGAAAAGAGCTAGTCCTGCTGCTACCCCCGCTAGAATCTTTAGGTTTTGGCGGCACCAGTTTATTACCTTAGCACTAAAAGTTATGAATTCGTCTGGTTTCTTGATTTCTTTTCTCTTTATTTTTCTTTTTGCCAAATTTCCTTCTCCTCATTAGTCTTTTTGCCGAGCAGTACCGACGCATCTTTTGAACCACAGAGAGCACCGAGACCACTGAGAATCTAAATCATAGAGTTCTCTCTGTGTTCTCTGTGACCTCTGTGATTGAAAACTATCTTCGAGTTAGGGTAACCGTCCCTAGAGCTAACTGGTTATGTGCTTTGCCTCTCTCAGTAGTGCACCACCCACTAAATTTACCAAAGCCCAGATGACATCCAAGGGGAAATGTTTCTCTATAGAGGCGTCAAAAGTAACTACCAATCGAGCAGAAAATTCTTCATCCGCAAGCCAGAGAATATAGCCAAGGGGAATCTTGGGTAGAGGCCAAAGGCGAAAGGAGACATCTCCAAATTCAGTCTGAGCACCTCCCAGTCGCAACCCTACCTCCCTAAAGGATTGGGCATCTCTACCGAATTTTTCTTCTAAGGGCCGGGTGAAGAGAACGTGGGGACCTCTAAAAAAAAAGTCACCACCCTTGATCTCGCTACCGGTTACCATCCGGCCGCTGAGTCCAATCGGTTGACTGCGTATCAGGTAGGTCAACAATAGTAGATAAAATTGAAAAGAGAGGTTTTGCTGACCGCAATGATCGAGACACTCAATCAACCGCTTATCGGGATAACATCCGTAGGTCTGCTGCAAGAAAGGAATCCGGTAGCAGCCAAGCTCCTGGTCATATCTCACAGCGGCACGACCGCACACTTCACTAACATCCATGGACGAGAGCTCGCTCCAGAGATTGGGATCGATTTCGCCAGGGTCTTCATAAATTCCCCGGCCTTTCTTACTCAAATCACTTTTACTCATAGGCCAGTCAAATCGTTTTGATCGTTCAAGTCGTTTTAACCGTTGAAGTCGTCCAAACCGCAGAAGTCGTAGAAACCGTAAAAGTCGTTATGCCGTAAAGATTAGAAGGTAAATCTTGATTTCTCAATCCTCTAATTCTTTGCTTTCCTAATTCTCTCATTTCCTAATTGACCTGCTGCCTTCTGTCGTCTGTCGTCTGCCCTCCGTCCTCTTCCTCCTGATTCTTTTTCGCCGCTTCACCGTGTCCCCATCCGTCTCTCCGTTTCCCCCCGCATCTGTCCTCTGCACGCCAGTCCTGAGCCTGTCGAAGGGCAGCCTCCTACTTCTCTTGGAGCTCGACAGGCACCTCAGGAGGGCTCTCACTTATGCTCTCCAGCACATTATCTACTAGGCTTCGCGCCTCCGCTTCGTAATCGCCGGGCACCAGGATGGCACCCCAACCCATCTGTTTTACAAAAAGTCCATCGTAGGCCGTCTCCTCAAACCGCCGCAGCATGGCCGGGATACATTCTTCTTGTAGGGCCTGCATCAGCAAATCGGCTTCAAAGCGATTCTCCACAGTGTGGATTCTTACCATGTCTGACTGATCGAAGGACGACTCAGTCGTTTCCTCATCTACAGAGCCTGCGTTTTCTCCTTCTCTGGTAGTTTGTGACAAAGTGGCATCCCACTCAATTACTTTAGAAGCCATCGTAGCTGTCCTCCAATAAACCTTTACTGGTCATCCTAATAGGGTTCCTTAGGTCTTTCCTCAGTGCGGTAGCATGCTGAAGTGTATGAAAGTCCAAACTCCAAGCACCAAATTACAAACAAATCCCAAATCCCAATACCCAATGACCAAAACAAGCTTGGGGTTTTGAATTTCGGACATTGTAATTTATTTGGAATTTGTTAATTGTTATTTGGAATTTTCGGATACTCCAGTACTCCAGTACTCCAAAGTAGCCTCTTAGTGCAAGTCATATTCTGCCTCTTCGAGCATCTGATAGAGGCGCTCCCGTTGGCCTGTATATTTGTTTTCCAGCAGAATCTTGCAGCCATTTGCTGTCAACTCTCTGCTGACCACCCTGGCGGCAAATGCCATACATGTTGTCTCACCACATTCACCGCAGTTCGTCCGTGGTAGTTCACGGTAGACGGTAAGGGGATCAAGGCGGGCATGTTTCCGCAGTGTAGGTGTAATGCTCTCCCGCTGCTTATCTACCTCGTTAATCATATTCCTTAGATCGTCGCACACCTGCCTGGCTTCAGCCTCGTCCACAAGGGCAGTCACTGTGATTTGTTTGGATCGAATGGCGATGATGTGGCCCTTGTCCATGTAACTAAGCTCGCCTGTGCCGTGGATGTAGGTGCATCCCCGGATAACTGTGGCAAGATAAGGAAGTAAATCACCGATATCTACCGCAAGGTCGACTATTGCATTGAACTTGGTTGAGGCAGGCATACATTCGATGTTTACCAGTCTAAACGTAAGTCTGTCGATGAGCATAGCTGGGTCACTTATAAGCCAGTCAGCATATTAAATTACGTGACTTCGAAAACACAAATCCGAATATCGAAACCCTAAACAATTTCCCAATTTTCCAAATCCAAATGACCAAAACTTCTATCAACACCTTAAAACAGTGTCGTTTCAAACATTGGAGCATTGGGATTTTGAAATTGTTTCGGATCTAGTGCTTCGGATTTTGGCTTTACTAAATTCAGCCTCTGTTCTGCTCGATTTGATGGCAAACAAATATACTACGAATATATTGCTCAGCCACTCAGCCCGTCCCATTTGAGAGGATCTCATATGCCTTTTGAATTTCTTGAAACTTTTCCTTTGCCAGCTGCTGAAATTCCTCACCTAAGTGCGAGACCCGATCAGGATGGTACCGCTGGGCTTGCTTTCTGAATGCGCTCTTGATCTCCTGCTGGCTTGCATTCCGGTCCACTCCCAGGATCTGGTAAGGATCTTTTTCCGCTTCTTCTTTTGGATCGATACCGCCCTGGTTTGATCTACCATAATTTTGACTCCTCGCTTGTCCATATCCACCGGCTAAGACCCTTTTGACAAACCAATAGGCGAGAAGTAATAGGACAAGATCGTCCGCCCAGCCCAAACCCACGAGGGTGTCGGGGATGGCATCTATAGGACTTGCCAGATAAAGCAACCCGAGAAGCAAAGGCCAGAAACGTTTCAGCCAGAGCATACGTACACCAATTATGAATCCTTTGTTTGTTAGACACGATATCAAGTATCCGCTAACAAAATCAAGCAGTTCAGACCACAAAGAATACAAACTATCAGGAGATGTGGGATACGAGATGGGGGATGCGAGAAGAACATGAGTGCATGATCACGCATCTCACATCTCAGTTCTCACATCTCATATCTCTTTGTGATCTTCGTGTCCTTCGTGGTTAAACCTTATGCTCTACAAATTGGTCAGACGGCGTCGGATACCGAGTGCACGCCAAAATTCGTTGCGATACTTCCTGCCGGTCCCTAAATCGACCTCCCCAAAATACACTTGTTCGCGGTCATCCAGTTCTACCCTCACCCAGGACACCAGACTGTCCAAGCCTCGTAACCATACGCCGAAATCGTCTCTGCTAGCCAGTTGCGGCGGTTGAATAATAATGCTTTTTCCACCAAAGTGACGGTAAGCCCGCCCTTTCACTCTCCAATTGAAACTAGCTGTGTTGATCCCCACAACTGGAATGAAGTTGTCAAATGCCCTCACGAGAACAGCCTCTTTCCAGTGGTCTCGCAGGATGGGGAAAATTGACTGATTGATGATCAACTCGGCACCTTTGTCGGTTAGCATTCGAGCCGCCTCCGGTTGGCCCCAGAAGTCAATAGAGACGGCAAGACCTAGCTTGCCGAAGTCGGTTGTGAAGACTTTAAACGTCTCTTCTCCAGGCGAAATACCAAAATGGTGTTGCTCCAGAACTCCAGGGCAAGCCTTGCGTTGCCGTCCCACCATCGAACCCTTCCTGTCGAACAGTGTGGCCGTGCCAAATTTCTTGTTAGCAAATTCCTCCACCAGTCCGGCAACAATGTAACAACGAAGTTCTCTCGCGGCTTCGGCCACAATCTCTTCACCTGTCCAGGGGAAATATTCCGGTAGGCAGGCTAGATCCAGATCTTTGCCGCGGCATTTTTCTAGGAGTCTCAGTGCATGGCCCACATTCCGAGGATCATCCAGCTGTGCGTATGGCTTTCCCTGAATCAGGGCAACTCGAACGGTATTTTTCATAGTTTTAGAAATCACAAGAAGTAGTCGTAGTCAAATATTCCAGGCCCTATGCTCGATAAGCAGACACTCCAGCCGAGATTAGGTTCATGACAGCGGGCTTGCTCCAAAGTCTCTCTAAACTCTTCGCGAACCGCTGCGAATGCATCCGCGTCCAGGAGTAATTCAAAGCAGGGGAAATAGACAGTATCCTTTTAATTCAACTGCACATCAACCAATAGAGGGAAATGATCTGACGGGTAGCGGCCAGATTTTTGATCCCTTACTACGTAAACGTCCAGGGTTATAAACTCGTGGGTGACCAAGATCCAGTCTATTCTGCCCTTAGTTGGGAGTCCAGTAAAACCATGCTGGGTATAACTGCGCTCATCTTCAGCCCTGCCCGCCATCTGCCAACTATCGCTGAATGGCCCTAAAGGCTCTTTCAAGGTTTGATGTACCTCTGAGTTAGGAAAGTCATTGAAATCACCTAACAATATTATCGGCTCTTTTTTCTCAACCGCCCAGCCGCGAATCATCTTGGCCCCTTCAATCCGGGCACGCTGCGAAATGTGATCGAGGTGGGTCACTGATGCCCAGAAGAGCCTACCACTTTTTTTCATTTCTAGTAGATTATGGCTAATCATCCGTGGAAAGGCCGAATCCCAACTCTTGCTCATATGTACCTCCGGTGTTTTTGATAGCCAAAACTCGCTGTGTTCCACCAGGGCAAAATACTCCTCCAGATAATACAAAGTTGGATACTGGCAGATATCGTCCCAGGTACGTGAGTCAGCTGACAATTGATATCCTTCCAGGTTATCATTAAGGAATGCTAGCATTGAAGGTTTACCCTCCTGAGTTCCCACTATATGTGGACGATGTTTTTGAATCGTCCTCACCAGAAAATCTCGACGATTGAGCCAATGGTTTTCCCCGTCAAAATCATTTTCAAAACGGAGGTTGAAAGTCATTACACGCAAAAAAGTCTCTCCTTTGAGTATAGACATCAGGCAGTCTCCATCTGGACGGTAAGGCAAAATCATACATAATCAAATCAGGAACTTGCAAGAGAAAGAGAGTTGGCGGGTGCTGGAAATGACGGCAGGATAATTTTGGATCGATACCTACCTGTGAGTAGGCTGCCCTGCACAGCACGAGCAAGCAGGGGCATGGGAGAACCCTACTTCGCAGATTTGGTATTCCTCCATCCAATCTGCAAGGATTTCACGCTGCTCTTCATCCAAAACATGGACTGCCTCCTTTATGTCCCCTAAGGAGTCGTCCTTGCCGGTCCATATACGGGCTAGGAGGGTAAGTAGCAGTCGATCTTGGACACTCAATTTAAGATTGTCGATATCTTGGAGAATCATTAGGAGGTCGAATTCCTTTGTGCCACAGTTCCAGTATTTCTGCCATTTGAAAGGAAGGCAGCGCTGCATCAGTTCCATGAACCTCAGTTTTCGGTTCCTGCTATTCTCCGACTGCATCAAGATCCCTACCTAATGAGCGACAGGTTTTTCATTAACAGATTTTGAGTCGAAATCCCAGCAAAAATCGGCCGATCCCACCATAGTGCATGCGTGCGACTTAATCCGTACATTTCATGAATCTTTCGGACCAGGGGCAAAAAAAATATGGCAGTCCCGGGGCAACTCTTTCGGAAAAAGGAAGCATCTATTCCTGCAAATGCTTGCCGAACGTCTCGATAGCCTCAGGGATCTGTTTGCGTATAAAAGTCTCTTTCTCAAGCTCAGATAGTCTTTTGAATATCTGATATTTTGGGTGCGATTCGAGGAGGGGCGGAACCAGAGTTGCACCCTCCTCCCTCAACTGCGGGTATTGCTCTATTAGTTCAACAATTGGCACCTTATTCGCAGAGCTACTTTCCAACCAGGCGAGTCTTCTCATACATTCGAAGCGAAGCTGATCCAACAGGTAGATCGAGATGTCGATGACATCCATCTTCTCCGCTTTATCCAGTTGAAAAAAATCGGAGGTGTTTCCCAGGTCCTTTACCCCCATAACCAAATCATACAAGGCAAAAATGTTCTGGTCGCCTGGAGAGATAAGAAAGAATAGGGTCTTGTCCGTCAGGTCGGACAGACTGGTTTGCTCGTCCAATTTCTCTTTGAAGCGTCTCGCCCAGGACCTAAACCCCCTTATTGCAGCTTGCTTGCGCTTAAAGGAATCCAGTTCAATAACTTCTACCATTGCCTAGGAATACTCTCTAGCTAAGTGAAATTATCAGAAACTAAGGCTGCTCTCAATCCTCCCTTCCCTTTCATTACTGAGCCCTATGCGATCAAAAAGCCAGCCGCACGTTGCTTCTCGCAGATACTTGTGCCGCTTGATCTGATCATAGGTTGTGCCCTAGATCCCGGATATCAAAACATACAAGGAATGCGTCTTGACTTGCTTATGATGAAGAATACGGGAGATTAATTTTTATTTTATAGCACGACTGGCAGTGCACCGCAAGAAAAACCACACCATTATCATCTTGATGAGCAAAAGTGGTCGCGGGCCTCGTCAAACAGACGCATGAACTCCTCCACGTCTTTTTTCGTAATTACTCTCTTTAGCTCAAAGATTATCCTCTCAAATTCCCGAAAAAACACGCCATATGTTGAATTGAGCATGGGCATGGCCGCGTAGAGATCTGCATCCTGGTTAAGAAGATGGCTAATCTCCATTAGTCTCCTATGGAATGCGGGCGTGGCAAAACGTTTCAGGCTTTTCAGGTCCATACCCAAAGAGTCTATTGTGAGTGCTAGAACGAGAGTAGTGAAGTGAGTAAGGCCCTGCACCACTGCCATATAAAAGTCATGGACCTCTGGCGCAACCACCTCCACCTGGGCACCACTTTCCAAGAAAACAGTGTTGAGCCAATCTTGCCACTCGTGCCCTCGACCGGGACAGACCACCACGGTTTGCCCGGTGATGTTGGGCTCACCAGGTCCAAAAAGCGGATGAGTTCCGATCACAGAGGAAGAGGAAACCTCGAGCATTGTTCTCAGCACCTCGCTCTTGAGCGAGGCAATATCCATGAGCAGAGCATCGGCCCTTACCAGATGACCTATATTGCGCACCACCTCTACCGTGTGTTGCAAGGGAACTGCCACAATCAACACATCACACCTTTGGGCCAATTCTTTTGCCGTTATTTCAGTATCCAGATCAGCCACGAAGACCCTGTATCCCAGCTCCTGGAAATATCGATGAAACCAGCGCCCCATCTTGCCATGGCCACCGACTATACCAATCTCTATGTCCTTGTCACTTCTCATTGCTCTGTTCTCATTTCGCATTCTCCATCTCTTATCTATCATTTGCCATTTAGTTGAAATGGATTCTGCCTCAACTTCTCGTGTACCATTTAAAAATGCCAAATGAAAAATGTGAAATGCGCAATGCGAAATGTGCTGGCTGTCTTATCCGTACAGTTGCTCGAAAATCTCCCAGAATTGGGGAAAGGATTTGTTCACACACATCTCATCATCTATACGGACTCCTTCCGCCACTAACCCTGCTACAGCGAAACTCATGGCAATTCGGTGATCATTATGGGAGGAGATCAAGGCTCCTCGGGGATTTCCACCCCTGATAGTCAGGCGGTCCTCCTCTTCCTTCACCTGGACATTCATTTTCTCAAGCCCTTCTGCGATGGCTCGGAGTCGATCGCTTTCCTTTATCCGGAGGTGGCCAACGTTCGTGATAACCGTCGTGCCTCTGGCAAAGGCAGCCGTGACAGCCAGAGTTGGTACCATGTCTGGCATATCCCTCATATCCACTTCAATGGATCGAAGTGTTCCACCATGTAATGTCACCCCGCGTTCATGCAACTCAGCCCTACATCCCATCTGGCACAGAACGTCTAGGAAGGCCAAATCCCCTTGACGGCTGTCAGGGAGAATGTGCTGAGTTGACACTTTTCCCCCGGTGATAGCGGCGGCTGCCCAGAAGTATGAAGCCGATGAGCAGTCTCCCTCCACATCGTAACTGCCGGCAAGATAGCGGCCAGGAGCCTCGACCCGAAGATTCTTCTTGTTCAGCCAACGGACCCTTGCACCAAACTTGGACATCCCATCCAAGGTCACGTCTACATAAGGCTTGGAGACCAGTCCCTGGACAGTAATCTCAACGGGCTGAGAAGCATAGGGTGCCGCCAAGAGAATGGCGGAGACGAATTGACTGGAGCGGCTCGCATTCACTTGGGTGCTGCCACCTTTGAGACCACTGCCGTGGATGCGTACCGGAGGATAACCCCTTTCTTTGAGGCTTTCAACCACTCCCCCCAGGGGCTGCAAGGCGACCAGCAGTTCTTCTATGGGGCGCCGGTGCAGTCGCTCATTTCCCATAAGCACAGAGGATCCCCGGGCCAGGCAGGCCACTGCTGTGAGTAACCTCATGGAGGTGCCTGCGTTTTCCAGATAGATGGGTTCTGAGGGACACCCGAGGATGCCGCCCGTGCCAGTTACCTCTATTGCCCCGGGTGAATGTGTAATCTGTGCCCCGAACCTTTCGAGGGCCGTTGCAGTGTAGCGCGTGTCATCGCACCACAGTGCGTTGCGCAGCCAACTCCTCCCCTCCGCAAGTGCGGCCATAATAAGGTAGCGATGGGTAACGCTTTTGGAACCTGGGATATTTACAGATGCATCTAGATTGTGGATGGTCTTTATCTGCTTCATTGCAGGTCTCAACACCCTATTCCACGGGCTTGACTTCAAGGATGCGAATTATACGGTTTCCTCTCCAGCTGCCGTCTCGAGCGCTCTTCGCATGACTGCAACAGGCGCTGCTTTGCCGGTCCAGATTTCAAACTGGGCTACACCCTGATAAAGAAGCATGTCGAGTCCGGATACGCAACCGCATCCAGCCCTCTCAGCATCTTTGAGAAGTTTTGTTTTAAGGGGACGATATACCATGTCCAAAACCACCATGCCCCCTCTCAGCCAGTGAGCAGGAACCAGACTCTGGTCACCTGTAGCCGACATGCCTACGGTTGTAGCATTCACTACAAGATCCGCTATGCATTGATCCCAGGCTTGCCATGGCACGAAAGTGCAGTTCGTTTCAGCTGCAAGCTTCCGTCCACGTGCTTCATTTCGATTCATGATGAAAACGTGCGCATCCTTGCTTTGCAGGCCATAAATTGCAGATCGTGCCGCACCGCCGGCTCCCAGAATCAGGCCGCTCTTACCTCCAAGTGCGGTCATCTGCTCTAGCGCCTGAACAACTCCCAGCCAGTCCGTATTGCAGCCCCACAAGCTGCCCTTTTGGGAGAGAATTGTGTTCACAGCACCAATAGTGCGGCTTATCTCATCCACCTCATCCAGGTGCGGGATAATTTTTTCCTTGTAAGGGACCGTAATGCTGGCCCCTCGAAAACCCAAGTTTCTTATGGCGGATGCGGCTTCTTCTGCCTCATCCACCCTAAAGGCCAGATAGGCGAGGTTCAAACCAAGGTGAGAGAAAGCGGCGTTGTGCATCTGGGGGCTCAGGCTGTGGGCGACAGGATTGCCGAAAATAGCCACATATTCGGTATGGCCGTTGATCATTTCAACAGTTCCAGAAGCTGACGCATTTCCGCCAGGGTGAGCTGTCCAGGGGCAGCCTCAGCACCACTTTCCAAAGCCGCGTAAGTGAAGGCTCCCCCCATCAAAAGGCAAGCAACTCTGCTGATTCGACCCAAAGGCCCGAGACAGAAGGCCACCACTTTTATGCCTCGGTTTTTGCCCCGACCAATGAGATTTAACAGGGAGATATTATCTTCCATCCTTTGCGCCAGAGTGACCACCTTTACCACGCCAGTACTCAAGATGGCCATATGGTCGAACAATGATTCCAGTTCCTTGTCCGTTGGAGTCTCCTCAAAATCGTGGTAACTGAGAATCACCCGCTCCCGCATAACAGAGAGTTCGTCCGGCAATGGTTCCTCTGGGCGGAATTCCCAGTCAACATATGCGCTTCCACTGGTGGCAGACCGAATGAGAAGTCTCAATTGCTCCTGTCGAGTGCCTGAGAAGTGACCACCTTGCTTTAGCGAGCGTACCGTAGCAATTACCGGCAAAGGAGATTGCGCTAAAACGGTCTCTACCTCCGGATCCCGGGTAACATCCAACCGCCATTCAACGAGGTCAGCACCCCCGTCTCGCGCCCTGTATATGTTTGTGAGCACTCGATCAGCCTCTTCTACCATCACTGAGACGCATATTTGGGTCAATTCTTTTTCCTTGAAGGAGATTCAGCCCCGCCAGTGCCCAGGTGTGACTGAATATCGCGAGAAGCGGCGAGGATTTCGCCGAAAATTTTCTTCACTGCACCCCAGGCCAGGGGACCTTGATTCTGGCTTGCCAGCCGACGAAATATTGCTTGTTCCCTGTTTAAGTCCATGGCATCCCTGCCA
>Ga0209536_100005208_pt1 | contig 20306 bp, 19 predicted proteins | sample DeeMarSeWOR28_12_FD_187461 | JGI IMG/M metagenome (GOLD analysis project Ga0209536, IMG submission 187461) | Marine sediment microbial communities from White Oak River estuary, North Carolina - WOR-2-8_12 (SPAdes) (version 2) | ecosystem: Environmental > Aquatic > Marine > Intertidal zone >...
GCCTGTATGACCCAACGTCCGGAATTGTATGCGGTTACGTTTCCTGCTGTAGGAGTGATGGATATGTTGCGGTATCAACTTTTTACCATTGGCCGCGCATGGGTGGTAGAATTCGGTGCCAGTGAAAACCCGGAACAATTTGATTATTTATATAAATACTCACCTCTTCACAACCTGAAAGATGGCACTTCCTATCCTGCTACTATGGTAACCACTGCCGATCATGATGATCGGGTAGTTCCTGCACATTCGTTTAAGTTCGCCGCCAGGCTTCAGGAGGCTCATCAGGGTGATAATCCAGTACTGATCAGGATTGATAAGCGGGCGGGTCATGGAGCGGGAAAACCGACCTCCAAAATTATTGAAGAGCAGGCCGATAAATGGGCATTTTTCTTTTATAATACGAACACTCCTGTCATTTATGAGTATTAATTTAATATTGACCCAAAAATGAATAAAATTAAAGTGGCAGTTGCCGGACTGGGATTTATTGGACCGGCGCATATTGAAGCACTTCGTCGCATCCCCAACATAGAAGTTGTCGCTATTGCTGATATTAGCGAAGAAATTGCCAAAACCAAAGCTAAGGCACTTGGAATTGAGAAATATACATCGGATTTCGATAAGCTGATCAGCGAAGATATTGACAGCGTTCACATTTGTACGCCAAATAATCTGCACTTTGAAATGGCAAAAAAGGCCCTGCATGCAGGGAAGCATGTAATTTGTGAAAAGCCGCTTGCCACCACCATTTCAGAAGCAGAGGAACTTGTGTTGCTGGCCGAAAAGAATAAACTGGTAAATGCAGTGCATTTCAATATCAGGTATTATCCTCTGATCAGGCAAATGAAAGTTATGCGCGAAAAAGGGGAACTGGGGGAAGTGTATTCAATTATCGGTTCCTACCTTCAGGACTGGCTGTTTTACGAAACCGATTATAATTGGCGGCTTGAACCTGAGCAATCGGGTGAATCAAGGGCAATTGCGGATATTGGGTCTCACTTAATCGATTTATTGGAATATATTTCAGGACTGCAAATCGTTGCGGTAATGGCTGATTTCAATACCATACATAAAACCCGCAAAAAACCGTTAAAGCCAATTGAAACTTATTCCGGAATGATGCTGAAACCTGAGGATTATGCAGATGTACCCATCAACACAGAAGACCACGCCAATGTGATGTTGCGATTTAATAACGGAAATCGTGGGATAGTAACAGTCAGCCAGGTTTCGGCAGGAAGAAAAAACAGGTTGAGCCTTGAAATTGCCGGATCAAAGCAAACATACGCCTGGACCTCCGAACAACCAAATGATCTTTGGATAGGCAAACGGGAAACGTATAACGGAGCAATGATGCGCGATCCTTCATTGTTTGATGAGCAATCCAGAAAATTGATATCCTTTCCAGGAGGCCATAATGAGGGTTTTCCTGATACGTCCAAGCAAATGTTTAAGGAAGTTTATGACGCTATCGCCAAAAATGATTTCTCCAATCCAACATATCCAACATTTAAGGATGGTTTAAGGGAATTGCTACTTTGTGAACGGATTATTGAAAGCAATAAAAAACAAAAATGGGTGAAAGTGTGATAGAAACCTGTTAATTATTTAATATTCTATATACCGATTTAACAAAACAAAATATCCATTTCTGTTTATTAAAAAGCCAATTTTCAGGGTTTTACAGTTGTTTATTCTTTTAAAAAATAAATCTCTTTAAAAAGCTCATTTATTACCTGAGTTTTAAAAGGTTGTTTTTTGGCTGGTATTCCAATGCCATTTTCCCCTACTTCAACTCGTTAAACTAAATGTATGGGTAAAATGAAAAAACTTTTTTGTCTCACTTTTATTTTCTTTTTAGTTGCCAGTATAACATTTGGCCAAAAGAAAAGAGTTGCAGTCGTTACATTCTACGTGGACAAGTACATCAATGCAAATAAGATTGAGGAAGGTTCACGGGAAGCCACCTATGAAAAAACCAAGGAAGATGATCCGCGGTTTGACTTGAGACCAATCCTTGAAGAATTTCACACGACGTTCATGAAGAAATATGTCAAGGAATTTCCATTTGAAGTAGTTCCTGAAAAAGAAATATTGAGCAGTCCCATGTATAGAGCATACAAAGGCCTGGATGGCATTGAAGACCAGGATGAAATGGATAATTTGGCTGAATCCATAAATGATCGATTTATAGCGATTGATGGTTACAATGTATTACTTACAGGAGGGAATATGCTGAGATCCTGGAGGACAGAATCTCATTTGTTAAAAATACTTGAAGACAAAGATATTGACGGTGTCATGTTCGTATCCATGTCCTACGCCTGGGAACCAAAAGTTGCATTAGGTGGATTGGGCAATGCCGGCATTCGATCATATATTACCATGGACTTGTTCAATAAAGAGGCAAAAAAAGTATTTAACCTGGAGGAATATGCCACGTCAAAAAAAGGCGTTGCCCTTGTTTCCGGCGCACCTATCTACAATTATGATAAGCTTTTACCAATGTGCCAGAACGCAACGGAAGAATTACTTGACGATCTAAATAAGAAAATACCTAAGTATGTTAAAAAGGTGGATAAAAAGCTATAAGCTTTTATGAATGAATGAATTCCAGTAAAGCCCGGATCCATAAAAATGAATCCGGGCTTTTATTTTATCCTAATATCGGTTACAAAATTATACAGCAAATCCAATTTGGGTTTTGCTTCATAATCTGTGCAAATAGATATATTTCCTCATTCTTTCCAACTTTCCAGCCTGCCGTTTTTAAAGAATAAATACTTTCCATCCGGATACATCCATTTTTCCGTTGATCCGCTAGATACCTCTGATCTTTGAATATCGTCTGGCTCACCCCAGCTGTCTCTTGCCATTTCAAATGATATACTCCCCCATACTTTCCCACTGGCAATCAACTTGCCTTTATTTTTCCCATACTTCGAGATCATGGCCTCCAGTCTATCTTCCGGATTGACTTGGGTGAGCATTGCATCAATTTCTTGAAGTCGCCGCTCAAGTGAATCCATTTTCTGTAAGATTGCAGTCCGCTCGCCGATAAGCTGCTCAATGTCCTTATCCTGGATCTGGGCCTGTCCTAAAAGTGGTATTAGGAATAATATACCCAGCAGGAGTTGTACCATAATTGAATTTTTCAGATGATTTTTCATTTTTATTTATTTTGTTGTGATGAATATAGCCTTAATTGCTAAATGATGGCATAATTATTCAAAATTGAAAACCCTAAATTCAGACATCTGTAATTTATCCAGGAAAAAGATTTTAAAATGAATGGTTGAAAATAGATTCTGGAAAAATTTATACTTTCTTCAAGCAAGGGTAATGATTTAAAGTTTCACATTATTCAATTCCAATGTATTTTGCCATTTCAAAATATATATAATAGCATGATAAATAAATATCATCACTTTCGGCAGTTCATTTTTCTGATTTTTATTCTGAATGTTTTTCAAAATTGCCAGCCAAAAAAAGAAGAAATCCCATGGATTGCCTTCCCTCCTGCTTACGATCAATACCTTAGGGTGGATATTACAGGAAAAACCATTTTACCCAATGGAAGAATCGTAGCACCAGCTGGAAAGACCATCCGAACAGCTCCTCATCCTTATGGTCTTACATTAAGTCCGGATGGAAATATGGCGGTCACTGCAAATTCCGGAACAGCCCCCCTTTCCATCACCATCATCCGGGATATTCTCTCGCCAAATCCTGATGTCCAACAAGTACCTCCCGGACCTGCCACAGAAAAAGGAATACTGGCATCTGTTTTTATGGGTTTGGCCATTAGTCCAGACAATGAGTTGGTATACGTTTCCGGAGGTCAGGAAAACAAAATATATATTTTCTCAACTTTGACTGGTGAAAAACTGGATTCGATCAATTGCGCATTCCGCAATGAAAATACTGACTATTCCCATGGATATATCGGTGATCTGGTGTTGACAAATGATGGATCAACCATCTATGCAGTTGATCAAATTAACTTTAGGGTAGTAGTATTGGACACAAAACAAAAGATACTCCTTCAAAGCATACCTGTCGGAAGATACCCTTTTGGCATTGTTCTTTCACCAGATGAACAAAAAGTTTATGTGGCAAACGTGGGGATGTATGAATACAAAGGACTTCCTGGACTAACGGAGCTTAATATCAAGGAAAAAGGATTGAAATTCCCCGCCTTTGCTTACGGAACAAAAGAAGCCGAAGAAGGAATCTACAATGACAGTATGGATATTCCGGGGCTCGGTCCACAAAATGTCATAGAGTCATTTTCGGCATTCACTATCGATATATCAGATAAAAATAGCCCGAAAGTCATCGCCAAAAATAAAACGGGGCACTTAGTAGGCGCTATGGTAGAAGGGATACCCGCTGTTGGTGGATCGAGTCCAAACTCACTTGCAGCTACGGATGAGTTCGTTTTTGTAAGTAACGGGAATAATGATAACATTTCCGTTATAGATATTAAGAACGACACAATCGTCAAGGACATTTACCTCAAACCGGAACCGCGATTAAAGTCATTCCGAGGTGTAATTCCTTTTGGTCTGGACGTATCACATGATCAAAAACGACTGTATGTCTGTGAGGCAGGCATCAATGCTGTTGGTGTTATTGATATTCCATCCATGAAAGTTGTGGGTCATATCCCAACAGGTTGGTTTCCATCTAAGCTAAAGGTATCAAATGATGGTAAAAAACTGATCGTCACAAGCGTCAAGGGTTTTGGCAGCGGACCAAACGGCGGGCCTGGTTTCAATAGAATACCAAGAGGAAGTTATGTTGGCAACCTCATGCTAGGGGCCGTTTCGGTGATTGCTATTCCTACGGATGAAGATTTGAAAGAATTGACTCAACTGGTAATTGATAACAATTATAGATTCATTAAAGCTAATGATGAATTTTTCGAATCAAGAGTGAATAATCCAATCCCGCTTTATCCTGGAGAAAAAGATACGCCAATCAAGCATATCGTATTTATCTCCAAGGAAAACAGGACCTTTGATGAGGTTTTCGGCCAGCTTGAAAATGTAAAGGGAGAACCTTCATTGGCAAGGTACGGTCATTCAGCCACTTTTATGAACAAGATCCGAACAGATACCGTGGTTAATGCCACGGTAATGCCTAATCATTTGAAACTGGCAAAAGAATTTGCCATTTCTGACAATTTCTATGTTGACTCTGATCACTCAGCGGATGGTCACCGATGGCTGGTAAATACCTATCCGAATGAATGGGTAGAAACTTCCACATCCGCCAGTTACGGTGGCAATCGAAGTTTCAGGGTAGATTCCAAAGCTCCCGGAGTGTATGCCATGAATGGTGCGGCTGGCGCTATTTACCCGGAGGATTATAATGAGGCAGGATCCATGTGGGACCATTTTGAGCGGCACGGTGTCGAATTTTTCAACTTCGGTTTTAGTGTGATGTTTGAACCGGCCTCCTATGACCCTGCTTATAAATACGAGGGGATTCGCCTCATTGCTAATTACCCGGTTCCACAACCATTGATGCACAGATCATCGCGCAGGTACCCCACCTATAATATGGCCATTCCCGATCAATTCAGGATAGACCAGTTTATTAAGGAATTCAATCAAAGATGGATTGATAACGAAAATTTACCATCAGTGCTCACCGTAATACTACCCAATGACCATGGCGCTGACGATCGGCCGGAAGCAGGGTACCCATTTCGTGAAAGTTACATGTCCGATAATGATCTTGCAGTTGGTAGAATTGTAGAATTTCTCAGTCATACTTCTTACTGGAAAAATATGATGATTGTCATCACTGAAGATGATGCTCAAAATGGAGTGGACCATGTGGATGCTCATCGCAGTATTCTGATGGTGATCAGTCCATGGGTAAAACGCAATTATGTCAGTCACATGCATTATAGCTTTGGTAGTATTTTTAAAACATTCTGGAATGTTCTGGGAACCCCTTACCTCAATCAATATGATGCTGCGGCTTTGGATTTTGAGGACCTTTTTACGGATACGCCTGATTATACACCTTACCAGGCAATACCAGTCGATGAACGGATTTTTATGCCACAAAAAGCGCTGGATCCCTTCGATGAAAATTTTGACTGGACCGCTATGGAAGATTCTCCGGAACTGGATAATGTTCAGGATTTCATTGACGACAGCAAGGAAAGGGATGAATATCGCCTTGAAGATAGAGAGAAAGAAGATAATTAGTTGAATTCGCTATTCTCAGTTACTTTTAAAATGGGGAGATGATTGATTGGTCATTGAACAAAAGAGCCTTGTATGGTTAAAATTTTGTTTAAGGAGATTTGCAGCAATTTCTAGATTAATCCTTAATAACTTCTAGTGACCAGATGGCACAATCAAGAATTCTCAGGGGTTTCCAAAATAATATCTGCGGCAATTCGCACTGCCTTTTGGACGACTTTTGTACATTTAACAGTAGCGCCGGCCCGTTGAAATTCTTTCAGATCTTCAGGATCCATCAGGTTATAACTTTTTCCAAAGGCTTTTTCCTGGATCTGGCAACATTGTGTAGTGCCTAACTCCTCCTGAAAACGCTGACAAAATACATTGGTAGGTATAAGCGAACTTCTGTACTTCTCCCAATCATCCAGCTTGTCCCTGCCATAAATCAAACCCATCGCCATAAGTGCGCCCGTTATGGCGCCGCAGGTTTCCCCCCTTTCCGCTATACCGGGCAAGGGCGTTAGCGCCTTCAATACATCATCTCCCCCTAACCCAAATTGCTCTGACAAGGCAAAAAAGGTGGTCTGAGCACAATTGTGCGATTTCTCCATGATTTGTGCAACCCGCTGATCAAGCATGGAAAAGACCTGCTCTTTAGTCATTGCTTTCGACAGTTCCATGGCCTTGAAATCTTTCGTAAGGTATCTGGGTAAATTACCTTCACTAGATGTTGAATTTTCCCTGCAGGAAAAAACGGTACCAAACAGTGGAATTGCAGCAATAAATTTAATAAACCGTCTTCGTCTGAGCATATTCATATAATAAGATTTGTAGGTATTAGCCCTCTTTATTTAAACTAAAAAATCTATCTAAAAATTCATTAAAATATATTTATTGGCAGTAAAACTTTATTTTGCATCTTACTTACACTCAAAATAAAAAAGATGGTCCTGGAAGCATGTGTCGAAAACATCAATGAAGCTTTATTAGCTGAATCATTGGGAGCCAATCGCATTGAACTATGCGATTATTTACGTGTTGGCGGGACTACACCTTCTGCCGGAACTATTGCCATTGCCAGGAAACTGCTGCAGATACCTATCATGGTGCTTATTCGTCCACGAGGTGGTAGTTTCATCTATTCTTCAAATGAAATTGAAATTATGAAGCAAGATATCAGGATATGTAAGGATATTGGTGTTAATGGTGTTGTTCTGGGTGTATTGACAAAAGAAAAAACAGTCGACATTGAGTTACTTCATAAACTAACCACATTGGCGAGGCCATTGGAGATAACCTTCCATAAAGCTATAGATGAAACAGAGGATATTCTGCATGAATTCAAAAAGCTAATGGAGTGTGATATTGACAGAACATTGACATCAGGAGGAGAAAAAACGGCCTTTCTTGGTAAACATATCATAAATGAAATGGTGAAGATCTCCAATGGAAAAATAAAAATAATTGCCGCAGGTAAAATCATTAAAACAGACCTCCCCAAAATAATGAAAATTATTCATACCAAAGATTTTCATGGGAAAAAAATTGTAGGAAACCTCACTAAGAGGTTTAAATAATCGGTATTCTGTTCAGATTTTACCTGTTATTCCCAATTTATGACATATACTGTCATTTCATCACCTTTGGTAAGTGACTGGGTTATATCAATTGTAATATTTTTTACTCCACAAATTTCCAGTGCTTTCTCCATCCATCCTGCAATTCTGTTTTCGGCAATTTCAGTTGGATCTGGAAATTCTGTAATATGAATATCAACTCCTTTTGTGCGTTCATTTCCAATTGTAAGAACAGATGGTTGGTAAAAGGATGCTAATATTTTGCCGCCTCTTTTAATGATAAATTGAGGGGTAGCAATCAAAACAAATACTTTATAAATGCCCTTTAATCCTATTTCTGCACTATAGCGCCCAACTTCCCAAGATGCTTTTTTAATATTGTTATTGTAAAATAATTTAGCCAGGATCTCCGATGGTCTAATCAGGCCATCCTGATATGAATACCACTCTGTCGCCAAAATAGAACCAGTATATATGTTTCTTGACTCTGTTGAAAGTTCATCCAACCATCCCTGGTACCTGTTTGGAAAATTTTCTTTGATGAAACCCTGTATGGAAGTCAAAATTGTACCTTTTACCTTCATAATTCAAACTCTAAAAAATTCATAAACGACAGGGATAAACGTATTTATAAAAACTATAAAATACCTTGAAAATTCGTTTTTATCCACTGACTATATACCATATAGTAAAATTAAAATAATGTTGAAACAATTAAAGGAAATCAAGCTCTCTATTTTATGTACAATTCATCATCACTTAAAATAAGCCTACAGAAAAAAAGTAAACTTCATTGGATCGGGGTATTTAAATTTAAAATCAGTCGTATTCAGCAATTTAACTACAGATATTTCTCTTTTTTTCACATCAGCTCCCTTAACAAATGTTGGTGGTTCTAAACCAATGGACGACGTCATCATCGAGTAGAATTCATTTTTATCAGGATGTATTGGAGCGACCACATTAAATGTTTCATTTTCAACTGAATGCGTAATCATATAGTATATGATATTTATCGCATCTTCCAGGTGCAGAAAATTTACAGATTGACTTCCAATTTCCAGCTCCTTTTGGCCGGCAAAAAATCTACCCGGATGTCGGCTTGGACCTGCAAGTCCACCAAATCTTAATATGATAGAAGGTACGCCAGACTTCAGGATCACGTTTTCAGCTTCAAAAACTGCTTTACCTGAATTTGATTTTGGTTTACAAACAGTATTTTCATCAATAAAATCTACATCATTTCCATATACGGAAGTAGAACTCACAAAAATTAGTTTTTTTATTGCATCTATATCTTTTACTATATCAAGTATCCGTTTTATCAAGGCAGGATATGTATCCAGAACATTAGGATCTTTTCTTCCTGGCGGGATGTTTAAAACTAAAAAATCTACATTAAAAAGTTCATTCTCAATAATTACATCCTGTGGTGCACTCAATAAGAAAGGTTTTATTCCATTTTGTTTTAATGTATCCAACTTCTCTGCTCTGGTGGTGGATCCTTTTACTTGCCAACCCAATGCAACTAATTTTTTACCTAATGGAAGTCCAAGCCAACCACATCCTATAATAGAAATTGAATTTTGTCGTTTTTCGATCATCAAATTTTTTTTATAAGCAGATTAAACCTTTTTTAGGTTCATGTTTCTAAGTACAAAATAAATTTATAGAACTATGCAAAATATATTGAAAAAAGGACACTTTGGCATTTTATTTACGCTTTTACTAACATTTGTTTTTGTTGGTTGCGATAAAGAAGAAGCAACTATTATTAGCGAAGAATTACTGGAAGAAACTGCTTTCGCAGAAAATCTTTTCGCCCAACTATCAGTAGACATTGATGATGCAGTCCCATTCGAAGGAATAAGCTCTGGACGTCATGGCTTTTGGGGATTTGGATTCGGATTCGGTAATTGCATGACACGTACTGTTGATACGCCTGAAGATGCAGATTATCCAAAGACAATCACCATTGAGTATGACGGAGATTGCAGCTCTGGTTTTTTTGGTGTTGTAAAAAGTGGTAAAATCATCATTACACTGACCGGCCCTCCTTTTGAAGAAGGATCTGAGAGAATTGTTACATTCGAAAACTTTACTGTGAACGGTAATTTGATAGAAGGGACAAAAACCTTTACCTATAAAGGAAAAGGTCAATATTCGTGTTCCCTTGAAAATGGAAAAATTACCACCTCTGATGGAGATGTGATCATCAGAGAATCGACAAGAACCAAAACATTAGTAGCTGGTGGCGAGACCGAAGACCGAAGCGACGATGTATATGAAGTAACAGGAACCGTTACAGGAGAAACTTCTGATGGATCAAGCTACAAAAAGGAAATTACAGAACCTTTAGTAATATCCAGAGATTGCTTCTGGATTACCCAGGGAGTAATTGTTACCACCATTGGGGATGCATCCATAACCATTGATTTTGGTGATGGAACATGTGATAATATTGCCACAAGGACAGATGAAGAAGGTAATGAAGAAGAAATTACGATGGATATGCGGATTCATAAAATGAAATTTCATAAGCACAAACATCACCATCAAAATAAAAGTTAAGTTATAGGCTACGTTTTAATATAATAAAACACCGGGAATATCTTTTCCGGTGTTTTTTTTGCTACTTTATAACCAGATAGATTTACTTATAAGCATTTACAGTTTGGATTTTTCCATCATCATTATAGGTAAGTTCTGTCATTTTTACACATCTAAGATGTGTGATGCCACCTGACAATGAGCTGTCGTGGTAAAACAAATACCATTTCCCGTGAAATTCAACAATTGAATGATGATTTGTCCAGCCAATCACTGGATTGAGCACGACACCCTGGTAGGTAAATGGACCATAAGGGTTATCTCCGGTTGCATAGCAAATAAAGTGAGTATCGCCGGTAGAATATGAAAAATAATATTTGCCATTGTATTTGTGCATCCAGGGTGCTTCAAAATATCTCCGATTATGGTCACCAGCTAAAAGCGGTTTACCGTTTTCATCGAGAATAACCAGGTCTTTAGGTTCTTCGTCAAATTCAAGCATATCATCCCTCATACAGGCCACTTTTGGACATAACGAAGGTTCATTATCTGCAGGTTCAAGATCAGAAGGAGTGTTAACATCTTTAATAAATTTTCCTGTCTGCCATCTTTGTAGCTGACCTCCCCAAAGTCCTCCAAAATACATATACGCTTTCCCATCTTCATTCATGAATACAGCAGGATCTATACTAAAACTCCCTTTCATTGCTTCAGGCTGTGCCTTAAACGGTCCTGCAGGGTTTCTACTTGTAGCAACTCCGATTCTAAAAATCCCATAAATATCCTTCGCTGGAAAATATAAATAATAGATCCCATTTTTATAGGCAGCGTCCGGAGCCCACATTTGCCTTTGTGCCCATGGCACATCTTTTACATGTAATGCCACACCATGATCGTTTGCCTCACCGACAGGTGAATCCATTGAGAAAATATGATAATCCTCCATACCAAAATGTCCACCCCAATCATCTTCTGGTAACCTTGCATCTATGTCATGAGAAGGATAAATATAAATTTTACCTTCAAATACATGTGCGGAAGGATCTGCAGTGTAAATGTTTTTTACCAATGGTTGTGAAATCGCATTTTTGATCAGTTTGTCATAATCCATGATATCACACATTTAATAATTTTAATGAATATTGTTAACTAAAATTTATACTTTATTTGGAGAAGAATTAATTCTTCTATTTTCGAGTTCTTCTTCTATTTTTTGCTCCATTTTTTTACCAATTTCATAGAAGAATAAACATGCTACAGCTATGAAAAAAGGAATGGAAGCATATAGACTAACGGACAGCTTTATTCCATTAATTGTACCTGGATTTTGTATTTGCAGATCAATATTATAACCATATATTGCCAATATTCCCGCTACTAATCCACCCCCAATGGTTAAACCTGCCTTCAATCCAAAAATCATTGCTGAAAAAATAATCGCTGTTGCACGCCTGTTATTTTTCCATTCAGAATAATCAGCAACATCTGCTATCATCGCCCACAATAATGGAATTGTTATTCCATATGTGAATCCATGCAAAATATAGGATATGTAAATAAGGGAAGTCGATTCGGGCGAATAAAAAAGGAAAGCAAATAAAAACAATGTCGAAAGAAACAATGCACCACCAAATATGTCGCGTTTACCGAATTTATCTGCCAGAGGTTTTGAGAACGCAATGCCAACAATCATAAATATAATTCCACCAGCGTTGAATAAACTAAATCCTGATGAGGCAGGATCCTCTGGCCATTGATAGCCAGACAATCCAACATTGATAAGAAAATTATTTAAACGAGCTATTAATCCATCAAATCCAATATCATTTAATAGCATCCCTAAAGATTCCTTATTTACATAATTATTAAAATAATAGATATACATTCCACCTTTTAATGCCAGATTGATAAAAATCAAGATAGTAACAACCAACATTATTATCCATGGCCTGTTTTTAGACAAATCACTAAGGTCTTGTTTTACAGTTGATTTTTGATCTGGTTTCGGAATAATTCTCTCTTTTGTGGATAAGAAAGTAATAATGAGGAAAATTGTGCCAATTATAGCAAAAACAGTCATTGTCTTTTCAAAACCTACCGCCTTATCCCCATCACCAACAATCAAGACTAAAGGATACAATAATACCTGAATGATAAATTGGGCTATCATTACAGCCACAAATCGGTATGACGATAAACTGTTTCTCTCTCCCATGTCCCCGGTCATAACGCCACTTAAAGCGGCATATGGAAGATTATTAGCTGCATACACAATTAATAAAAGAAAATAGGTAATTACTGCATAAATGATTTTACCTGTCATCCCAAAACCTGGAGTAGTGAATGTTATCATGGCCATAACTCCGAAAGGAATAGAAGTCCACAAAACCCACGGTCTGAATTTACCCCATCTGGTTTGAGTCCGGTCGGCTATTGCACCCATGACCGGATTAAAAAAAGCAGCAATTATACCACATGTAAAAATGATCGTGGAAGCTGTTGCAGCTGGAATTTTATACGCATCAGTATAGTAGAATGAAATAAAGGTAACTAAGGTCTGAAAAATTAAATTGGCAGCCAGGTCTCCTAAGGCATAACCAATTTTTTCCCCTACTGATAATCTTTGTGATGTAATTCTCATTGTGGTCAGATTAAAATGTCATAAGGCTAAATAAAAAATTAATCAATCGATTGCGCAACAAAAAAACATCTTATTTTCTCAATATAAAACATCACAACCTTTTTTTCTCATGGTATCGTATAGATAAAATACAGTTTAAAGGTTATCTAAAAGAAAGTCTATCATAATAAATCCTATTTCCGAAAGAGTTAAACTGAGACCCAAAGTCTTTTTTTATAAAAACCATGACTACCTTTATTCAAAGCATTTGCTTTTTTTGACTGACCACGGGATCAGAACATCAAATAAGATAATCTTTAATTTGGTCATCTATCATTTGCCAGAAAGCTAATTTTTGAGAGGTATCGAATCTATTTAAATGTTGAATCCTCCCTTTTTTAGTCACTATATCTCCATTGGACCAACTACCATTTTTAATAATGAAATATAGGGCTTTGGCAACATTATCTGGTGACACCATAAATGGGGCAGCAATCTTATATAATACATGAAACCATTTTTTCTGAAGCCTGTAAATGCCTGAGCTGAAAGTCCCGGGATTAAAACTAAAACTTGATATACCTTCTTCTGCTAATTTATTACTGAACAATGCCATATATAATTTTGTATTTGAATATGCCTGGAACATACCGTATTTGGATTTACCTATGGCATAGTCAGCTATTAACTTTCCACGGGTGTAGATTGGTGAACTCACATTAACAATCAAGCCTGATTTGAATAAACCATGTTTTAAAAGCAATCGTGTAAACAAAACGTGTGAAAGGAAATTCACTTGATAAGAGATTTCAAAACCATTAATTGTATACTGAAGTTTGGGAGGGCTTAAAACTCCGGCATTGTTGATCAGGATATCAAATTCAGTTACCTCCTTCTTCAACAAACCAATAACATTTTTAATGTCGTCAAGTGAAGCATGATTGCAGGAAAATGACAGATAATTTGGATTAATAAAGCGTTGATTTATTGAATTTCTTCCAATGGCCACTACCCTGGCATTGTTCGCTAAAAATTGACTAACCAAAGATCTGCCCAATCCTGATGATCCTCCAGTAATTAAAATTCTTTTATTTTTTATCTCATTTTTCACGGGCAGAAAGTTAATGAATAATAATATAGGTTTTAATATCCCTCAATTTTACACAGATATCAATAGGTAAGTTTGTTCATTAATGGACATAAATTGAAATAAAAATGGTCAATCTGTAAATAGCATGAAATTTTATCCTATTGATCGACAGTCACTTACAACATTGGCATGTGTTTAGTACTAACCAAATCAAAATCTGAAAACATGATAAAGTACTTTGCCCTAATATCTATAATTATAAGCTGTCTGGGATTGTATGCAATGTTATTGTATATGTCCGAAAAAAGATACTATGAAATAGGTATTAGAAAAACATTTGGAGCGGGAATTGGGAATATTTTCACCATGGTTTTCAATGATCTTTCAATTTTAATGGTGATTGCATTTATTATCTCCTTACCATTTACCTGGTACGGGATGAAAATATGGCTAGCGTCATTTGCTCATAGGATTTCTCCCGGTATTTACACATATCTCGATGCCGGATTAATCTCTATCTTAATCGGTTGGTTAACAATTGGTTATCAGTTGGCGAAGGTAACCAAAACTAGGCCTCCGATGTGCTTAGGGAAGCGTAGTGTAATAATTTATTTAAAAAATAGATAATCAGAAGGTTACATTTATATTCCAATTCCATTAAAGTCAACAATACATTTTAATAAAATGGATTCAATACAACTCAAAAACAACATACAACCGGGAATTGGTCAAAAACAGCACGAATTAGCTGAGAAAATATATCATATGCTAAATCAGGGTGGTTTGTTTGAAATTTATCAAATACTGGATAATCTAAATAATGATGAAGACCGAAAGTACGTAGTCCAGGCATTCGTTTCGAAGTATAACTTTAATTTCCTGAATTACATTTAGTATTCATCCCAATAAGAAATTATAATGAAGGATAAAATAGAAGGGCTATGAAGTTGCTATGATATAGGACTTTTCAATACTATCATCAATAAACCTCTTTTTAAAATAATCATAAATATCAATATTTCTGATCATGATATTCGGAACGATAAATCCGACTAACGCTTTTGATTTTTCAATTGCGCGATACCAAGGTCCCTCGATTTCATGGGAAAGATCTACTAATTGAGCAGCTGAATAGTTAGAAAATTTGTGCCAGACCAAATCTAAAAAATCAATATCCTCCTGATTAATTATAAAATTTCCCGAATTCTCGATCAATACTTCCCTAATTGGATTATTATTCCATTTCTTGAATTTATGGTATACTGTGGGTATCACCGGTCCGAATTGCCATGCTTCAATTTTTTCACTTATAAGAGGTTCCTCCTTGAGGGCCAGATAAAAACCGTGTGCGAAATAAATCAGCTTTTGTAGCTTTATCTGAGTAATCGGTTTTTCTTCTTTTAAGGATTTCCTAATGAAAAAATTAGCAATAGCTAAAGTGCTACTTTGAGTCATTGCTATAGTCATCTAATAATCTGGCAATTATAATCAATTTCAGTTTACAATGCCTAATAAAAATTAGTTTTTTTACCAATTCAATCCGGTTTTACCCCAAAGTAGTATTATTTTTAGCTACTGCAGTAAAATATTCACATAAGTCACAGGAAATCAAAAAAAAAATCATTCACTATTTTAGTAAAGCTTTAATCTGACCCCAACAAAGGCGAAATAGGTTTTTTAATTTTTTTCCAACCCAGGACTTTGTCTATAGCCCGCTTAGTAGCGTGATCTTCTAATACCAAGGCCGCTACACTTTTTTCAACCTCAGTATTCCATTCCTCATCATCCTGAGGCCGCCTGAGTTCAGTAACAAATGATATTTTCGCCTTATGATGCTCTGATATCTCTACAAACCTGGTTTCTATACTCCCATAAATAATTTTTTCTCCCGCAGTAAATCCTTTATTATTAACAAAGGCAGCAATTTTTAAATATTTGCCACCAGGCTCCACTTCTGAACGCAAAATATAACCACAGGTCAAATCTGAACCTGAAGCATTTGCACTTTTAACTAATCCTGCAGCCATAATTCAATTGTTTAATTAAAAAATTGGATAACAATAACGGCTAAGCTCTTTATAAAAAAACATATATAAAAATGCGTTAGTTCCGTGTTTTTCTTGTATTGTCAAGTTAATCAAAAAATTACAAAAATGTACCTGAATACTAAAATAAATGATAAAATCATATGTAGAATTACACAATTACCGGTTAGGATAAAACTTATAATATTTTGTTTGGCCGACAGATAATATGTCCCGTAAATTCTTTAAAAATTTACATCGAGATCTCCAATACCAAAATCTGTATTTTTAATTTAGATGAGTAAACCAATACCTCCACCAAAATAATGGTGAATGATATTCAAGGTTATTTTACCAAAATATAAGAGAATTATGAATAGTATAAAGTAAGGATACGGTCAATATGAATAGTTAAAAATTACGTATCTACATAAGATCATCAAGATTGATCAAATCCAGATATGGTTTCATATTCTCCAGATTAGTGAAACTTATTATTTTGTCAACTCCTTCGCTACGCAAAGAAAAATATACTTCGACAAAGAACTTTTTTGTATGATATAGATTAATAACATGAGTATCACTTTTTCGGGACAGCAAAAAACTACCATAATCCCAAGTAAATTGAGCCTGATATTGCATTGGCAGCGTATTGAATTCGTATAAATCCATATCAGTTGTATAACGAAACTAAATCCCTATTAGGTTCATTTTTAAACAAAGAAAAGAAGATGTATGATCAAATTATAATATGATAAAATCATAAATTAAGTGAAATTAATTTAATTGTTATTAACGGCAAAACATCACTCAAATCTATTTTTTTGAAAACCATCTCTAAATAACACCTATTATTTACCATTCCATTTTTTTGTCCATTTTTGGTTGTGAAGCAATTAAATCCTCAACCGGTTCCTTCATATAAAATCAATTAATCCTTTTATCAGGATTCCTCTCTATCAAAATAGAATTTGGACGAATTTTATAGGTTTATTGTGAATAATTGGCATTAATGATCTCATACTAGTTTATTTGCAGCGAAAATAAAGGTAGCAATCAATGAAAGAAAAAATTCTAGTTACCGGGGGGACCGGATACATCGGATCACATACAACGGTTGAACTGATTAATAGTGGATTTGAAGTAGTAATCATCGACAACTTATCAAATTCACGTGCAGATGTTCTGGAAGGGATAGAAAAAATCACAGGGATAAAACCTTCTTTTGAAAACTTTGATCTATGCAATGTCGAATTACTTGAAAATTTCATCAAAAAACATCATAACATTAAAGCTATCATCCATTTTGCTGCATCCAAAGCCGTAGGTGAATCTGTCCAAAAACCCCTACTCTATTACCGAAATAACCTGCTTTCCCTGATGAACATACTGGAAATGATGACGAAGTATAAAATCCCCAATCTTGTGTTTTCTTCATCCTGTACGGTATACGGTCAACCGGAAAAACTACCCGTAACAGAAAAATCTCCAATTCTTCCAGCTGAATCCCCGTATGGGAATACCAAGCAAATAAGCGAAGAAATCATAAGCGATACATTAAAAGCTCAAAAAGAGTTGAATGCCATTTCACTTCGATATTTCAATCCGGTAGGCGCTCATGATTCTGCGATCATTGGAGAGCTTCCACTAGGAGTTCCTGCCAACCTGGTTCCATTTATTACTCAGACTGCAGCAGGACTAAGAACGCAATTGAGTGTATTCGGAAGTGATTACCATACCCCGGATGGTACCGCCATCAGGGATTATATTCACGTAGTTGACCTGGCCAAAGCACATGTAGTAGCTGTACAACGGATGATCAACCAACTACAGAAGTTAAATTATGAGGTATTTAACCTGGGCACAGGAAATGGTTATACTGTATTACAAGTGATACAAGCATTTGAATCATCGACCGGAGTGAAACTCAATTATCAAATTGTCGATAGGCGTCCAGGAGATATTGAACAAGTGTGGGCAGATACGACTTTTGCCAATAACGAATTGGGATGGAAAGCTGAATTGAGCCTGCCCACCATGATGTCCTCTGCCTGGAAATGGCAATTACATTTAATGGAAAATAAATAAAAATTCATGGAGTGAACAATGATAAAAAATCAATTCATTTTTGTAATAGTACCTCAAAACTCAAATATAAAGTGCTTTTTATGAATTGATGTTATATTAAATATCCCTGGTAGTTCTCGAAATTCCTAGTTGGTATTTAATATTTAATCGACCAATAAGTGATAATTTAGATGTGAAAATAATTTTTTATTTATGGTAAAGAGCGAGCTTATATTTTTTAGCATTCTTGTCTGCTTGTTGCTCTTTTCATTTACTGCTTTCCCTCAGAAAACAGACCGCGTTTTGCTGGATAATAATGACTGGATCACCGGTGAAATCAAAAAGCTGGATTATGCGAAACTAAGCCTGAAAACTGATGCTGCAGGTACGATCCAGATTAAGTGGGACCGTATTTATCAGGTTAAATCTGACAAATACTTTGAAATTGGATTAGGAGAAGGTATAAAATATTTTGGATCCCTGGATATATCCGAAAGCGATGATAAATATAAAGTATTGGTGGTCACAGAAGAAGGAGAAACTGAAGTCGATATGAACCAAATTGTAGAGATTACTCCAATAAAAAATAGATTCTGGGCCAGGATAGATGGCAATTTATCTATGGGATTTAGTTATACTAAAGGAAGTGATGTGAGACAATGGAATGGTAGTTTCAATCTGTACTACCGGCATTCTAAATCGCTCACTAGCATTATGTCAAGTTCTATATTTACAGAACAACCGGAACGCGATCCAACTTCTAAACAAGACTTTGGTCTTTCTTATCAGAGATTCATGAAAAAAAACTTTGGGTATACAAACTTTACCAGTTTTCAACAAAACTCAGAACTAGGTATTGCACTCAGATCTTCAGTTGGTATAGGATTTAATAAAAACTGGCTGAAAAGTAATTTACAACGTTTTCTCACTACTATTGGCCTTATCGTTAACCGGGAAAAAGGCATAGAAGGAAGTGAAAGTCAAACCAACTGGGAAGGAATAGTAAGGCTGGAATACAGAATATTCAGGTACAAGGATCCTGAAATTGATATTACTTCCTATTTTGAATTTTATCCCAGCTTTACGGTAAAAGACCGATACCGTACGGATCTTAATATTAATTTTAAATACGAGTTATTTAAAGATTTCTTTTTGGGTTTGACCTTTTACCATAACCTTGATACCAAACCTCCTGAGTCTGCTATTTCTACCTCCGACTGGGGGATCACCAATTCTATCGGTTATACTTTTTAAATGTGAGCCATTATTGTAATCCCATTTTTTTGGTTAATCAAATTTGGGTATTTATATTCACATACAATCCATTCGAATAAAAAATTAGATTTAAAATTCTATCCATGAAATCAGATAACATTACCCGAAGAAAATTTATTTCAACGATTTCGGCAGGAACGGGATCCATATTACTAGCCAATACTGCAACTGCTTCTTTATTCAAACCTTCGACAGATCCATTTCAGACGGTAACCCTGGGAAAATCCGGAATTAAAACCTCTTTCATTGGCTTTGGCACCGGATATAGCGGTGGAAACAGGTCCTGCAATATGACACGAGCAGGAAAAGAAAAGGGTGTTGCCTTGCTTCGATATGCATATGATCGCGGAATTCGCATGTTTGACGGGGCTGACTTATATGGTACTCATCCATTTATATCAGAAGCATTTAAATCAATACCAAGAGAAGATTATGTACTTGTTTCAAAAATCTGGGTAAGACCCGGAGGCATACCGGAACCTGAGCGCCCTGATGCAGATATTGTAGTTGACCGTTTCAGAAAAGAACTGAATACCGACTATATCGACATCCTTCAGATCCATTGCATGGTCGATCAGAACTGGACTGACCAACAGAAGAAACAAATGGATATATTACAGGATCTTAAGGAAAAGGGTATTGTCAGGTCTCATGGAGTATCTATTCATTCTTCCGATGCTTTAAATGCTTGTATTTCAAGTCCTTGGGTGGATATTGTACATACCCGTGTAAATGCATTTGGTGATGCCATGGATGATAAAAATCCGGAAAATGTGGTCTCTATTGTAAAAAAAATCCACGATGCAAAAAAAGGTGTGATAGGCATGAAACTGATCGGAAATGGCAATTTCAGGAATGATCCAGATAAAATTGAAAAGTCTCTCCAGTACGTGC
>Ga0209536_100005209_pt1 | contig 20303 bp, 17 predicted proteins | sample DeeMarSeWOR28_12_FD_187461 | JGI IMG/M metagenome (GOLD analysis project Ga0209536, IMG submission 187461) | Marine sediment microbial communities from White Oak River estuary, North Carolina - WOR-2-8_12 (SPAdes) (version 2) | ecosystem: Environmental > Aquatic > Marine > Intertidal zone >...
ACCAAGCTGTACTGGCAGCTCGTTATATGATGCCAGCGATCGTGATGATGGGTTGCGCAGTTGTAATAAGTGCCGCTCTCCAGGTTTATCGTCGTTTTACGAGTACAGCCATAACTACCGCCACGTATAACCTGATTTTTGTGGTTGTATTATTTCTTTCACCAATTGCCTGGTCTGTTGGAAATACTGCACTGGGTGTAGTGTTGGGAGCTGCGGCAGCTTTAATGATCCAAGTTCCTTTTCTCTGGAGATATCGGGCGATATTTATTCAGCATAATTACCTGAGAAAAGGAAGTAATGGGTTCAGAAATGGATTAGGCAGTATCCACAAATTTTCCCGATTGGTCGGACCTCTTGCGGTCGGATACACCATTCACCACGTCATTTGGTTCATTGACCGGGCAATGGCAACAACCCTCGGTGTTGGTAGTGTGGCTACCCTCAATTATGCATACCGACTAGCTCTTGTTGTTGGACAGTTTAGTGGTTTGGCGGTATCTACTGCAATTTTTCCACGCTTTTCGCAACAGGTCGCGGACAATGATGATGCAGGTTTGATTAGTAGCTTAACCGGTTCCCTGGGCTTGGTTTGGATTGTTGGTCTTCCTGCGACATGTTTCATAATTCTCTTGCGCGAACCGCTAATTCAAGTCCTTTATGAACATGGAGCATTCCGTCAGGCATCAACTTACGCGGTTAGCCAAGTAATTGTATGGTATTCACTCGCTGTTTTGGCTGATGCAATGTGCCAGCCGTTGTGGAGAATCATCTATGCTTGGCGCAAGGTTTGGACAGTGTCCGCGGTCAATGGTTTCCAAACTGTGGTTCGTTTGGTTTGTAATATAGTCTTAATCCGTTATTTTGATTACAGAGGTATAGCGATATCAGCCATGGTTGGATTAACTTTGCAGGTCCTCCTGCTGGGTTGGTTAATTCAGCGGAGGCTTGGATATGCATTCCTGAACAAATGGTGGCAGAATGCCTGGCTGGTCATTGTCGCAAGCTTCTTCGCATCACTTGGGATCATAGTCATTTCAAGGCAATTTCTATCCGCTACTGCGCTAATCACACTAACAATAAGCGGACTTGCAGGTGGATTTATTTATCTTTTAATCATCGGACCTTCAAATTGGAGGAAAATTTCCAGTGGAATTATCTCGTACAGATCCCCAAACAAAGAATAATTCTATATTTCAGCTAGAGACTATTATTGCCATTGGTCTGGCATCATTTTTATTTTTATTGCCATTTCACCTGGTTATAAAAGGTATGATCCCGGGTCCAATTGGTACTTATTGGAAAGAATTACTATTAGGAATTTTGATCATTTTATGGCTCTTGCGTTGCTTAATTTCACGAAAGTTTTTATTTAGCGGAAGTCCAATTGACTGGGCCGTATTGATCTACCTGGCTTTCATGGTTTTGAGATTAATTTTGGATCGTTCAGGCTGGGTCGCTGCCTGGGGATTTTATATATCAATCATGTATCTTCCAGTTTTCTGGTTGGTGCCAACTGCTCTTCATCTACATTCAATAATACCTGCGCAGAAGTTAGAAGGTGAGGAAAATGTGTATCAGGAATCGATTATTGAACAATGGATAATCTGGTTGCTGGTCATCATGGTTGCAGCAGGAACGATAATCGCTATTGGCGGTATTCTAGAATTCTTTCTGGATATACCCCTCTGGCCTTCCTCTGAAATTTTGCAGCGTCAGGGATTTGCAGATGTATTTATCTATAATACCCAGATCAGAAGGGTGTATTTCACACTGGATTCTCCGACAGCATTAGCGAATACCTTGGCGATGTTACTCCCACTAGCACTGGTTCTTCCATTTGTATTAAAACAGACATGGTCTCGAATATTTGCAGTTCTGGCATCTATACTAATTGCAGCTTGTATCGTGCTCACATTTAGCCGCGGTATTTGGGTCGCTGTCTTATGTGGATTGATTGTCATGGTAGTTCTTGGCGTATTTCGAAAATGGAACTGGAAACCTGTGATAATTATCCTTGGCACCGTGGTCATAATAAGCATTATCTGGGTCATTGCAGTTTTCAGTAAGCAGGATGATGAATTTGCAGGATATCGTGGAGTATTAGAGCTATCGAGCTCTGAGTACCTGGGTCTGCCATTGAAAAACACCAGTTCGAGTTTGCTCCAGGTTGAACCTGAGTTTGGGACACTTATAAAGCAATCATGGTCAATATCTGATCCATTAACTGGTCAAGATGATATTCGCGAAGTTCTCTATCAACATCCACTCGAAAATGGGAAAGCAGAGATCATTTACCGGGTTGATCTGCCTGAATCAAGTGCATTGCGTTTTTCAATTGCCTTATCTCCTGAGGTATGGACACCAGATATGGGTGATGGGGCTAGTTTCCAAATATATATATTGGATACCCAATCTCCAGAGAATGGGGAGTTTATTTTTGTTCGTTATATCAACCCAAAGATGAATCCTAGCGATCAGCGTTGGCGAAACTATTTAATTGACTTATCACCTTGGGCTGGAAAACCAGTTGAAATCCAGCTAATCACCGAGGCAGGACCTAATGCTGATTGGTCCTTCGATTGGGCAGGTTGGTCCGATCTCCAAATCGTAACCGTTGATCCAGAATACTTGGTTTCCGCAAGTAATGAAAATGCAATCCTTCGCCATACAAGTTCAATCCTCGATTGGGCGCGTGATGAAACCAATCGGGATCGGATTGTGGCTTGGAATCTGTCATTAGAATCTTGGCGAAATGCAATATTTTGGGGAAATGGCCTGGGAACTACGGGTGTGGCAGCGCTTCGGGCGCAACCAGAAACTGCTATTGTTACTGAAAGTCAAGTCCTTAAGGGACTCGTTGAGCTGGGGATTCCTGGCTTCCTGTTGTTGGCATTCTTGTGGTTCCAAATCGCAATGACAAGTTTTCTAGCCTACCAGCGAGCTAGCAATCCCAAGATTCAGATTCTATTAATTGGAGTGATAATCAGCTTATTAATTGTGTTCATTGAGGGGTTGGTTTATCAAAATCTAGAGGTCAAGCAGGTAAACGCCTATTTTTGGACTAACGTAGGGGTACTTGCTGTATTGTATCGATTAGCAGATCGATAAGCATCAAATAAATTGATTGATCGGCTATATTGTCTTGATCGATTCATTCGTGATAATTTTTCAGAATCCTTTTTATCCTTTGTGAGCTGCAAGGGTTCCTAGCATGGTGAAAACCAGCTTGGTTTCAGTGATCATTGTCAATTGGAACCACGGACAATATATTAATCAATGTTTGGATTCTTTGCTTGAGCAAGATTTCAAGGATTTTGAGATATGGGTTGTTGATAATGGATCAGATGATGGGTCTATTCAGAGCGTTGAGAAAAAATATCCTGAAGTATGTTGTCACCAATTTCCAGAAAATAAAGGATTTTGTAATGCATTCAATTGGGGAGTGCACCATTCAAATAGTGAGTATGTACTCTCACTGAATCCAGATGTATTTGTCAAGAAAGGTTTCCTACAAGAAATTGTTGATTCAATCTGCACGGATGATCAAATTGGGATTGTCTCTCCAAAGTTGTTGCGATTTGAAAATCCAGAAATCCTGGATTCAACGGGATTATTCATCAATCGTTATAGGCGACCCTATGATCGCGGCCAAGGTGAGATTGATAGGGGGCAATATGATTGTTCTGAGATTATTTTTGGGGCTTGTGGAGCAGCAGCACTTTACCAGCGAGCAATGTTGGAAGATATTGCGATTGATGATGAGTATTTTGATGAAGATTTTTTCGCCTATTATGAAGATGCGGATCTCGCGTGGCGCGCCCAGCTGAGAGGCTGGAAATGCAAGTATGCACCAAACGCAATCGCCACCCATGTTCGTGGATATGGGGATACGCTTCGAAAGAGGAGAAAATCGATCCAGAACAATTATGGATCAAGGTTCGCCTTGAGAAATCGATACTTCATGACTCTGAAAAATGATTCAATGAAATCCTTTCTGCTCGACTTTCCGATGATTTTTATAACAGAATTATCGCGCTTGTTCTATATGACATTATTTGCGCCACATGCACTGCTGGGATCTAAAGATTTTCTTGTTGGATTTAAAACTGCACTAAGAAAAAGAAAATCAATCCGCCAACGCAAGACTGTTGATGATGATTCCATAAGGGTATTGTTTGGGCCTCAGCAACATTAAAATTAATAAATGAAGTAATGAAGCGTAAAGTGCTGTATATATATTATGAGCCCCAAAGGGGTGGACAAACAACCCACGTCCTAAATCTGGTAAGAAATCTTGACAAGAATAAATTTGAGATATCGCTGATATTCCCAATGCAATTGGTCCAGAATCAATCAATGTTTAATCGAATTGGCATTATGAGTGATCCTTTACCGATGAGAAAGCTCTTATGGAATCCTAAATCCATTGTTAAATTATTCCAATTAATCCGTAAGGAGAATTTTGATATCGTGCATGTGCATAGCCAGGAAGCAGGGGTGTTGGCTCGATTTGTAAGCAAAATCGCTAGAGCGAATAAGATTGTTTATACTCCTCAATGCACAAACATCCGGCGTACCAATCTGTCCTGGTTATATCATGTGGTGGAGAAGCTCTTGAGTTACTTCACCGATATGATTATATCTGTCTCAGAGTATGATCGTCAGCGGATCATTCAATGGGGGATCCCTCCTTCAAAAGTTATTACTATTCATAATGGAATTGATTCCGAAGGTAATAATATTCCGGATGATGATGCAACAAAATTACAATCCCTAGGTTTAGACCTTAAAGTTCCTCTCGTTATGCAGGTTGGTCGGTTATCTCACCAAAAAAATCCTCTTATGTTTATTGAGGGAGCATCAAAGGTGGTTCGCCAAATTCCTGAATGCCATTTTGCGTTAATCGGAGATGGCCCGCTCAAAAATGAGGTTGAGAGATGTATTCAGGTCCATGGCATTCACGATAATTTCTTCTGTTTGGGATGGCAGGAAAATGCCAAAGAATTGATGACCCTTGCTGACATCATTACGTTAACTTCTCGATGGGAAGGCTTGCCCCATGTGCTTTTAGAGGCCATGGCGTGCTCGCGACCCATTGTTACAACCCAGGTGAACGGTTGTTCTGAGCTCGTAAAACATGGTGCTAATGGTTACTTGGTTCCCAACAACGATGTCAATTTGTGGGTTAGTTATATTCTTGACTTGCTACAAGATCAAGAGAAGGCAATCAGGATGGGTGAATTAGGAAATGCAAGACTTAAAGAGATGTTCTCCTTGCAGCAGATGATCACCAAAACAGAAAAATTGTATGACAACCTAATTGCTGATCAAATATGCAATTAGGAATATATTCAAAATTTTCATGAGCCTATTACTGGTTAGAATATGAGAAATTGATATAAAATATTGCTATAAGTCCAATGCCTCAATTTACTTCAGCCCCGGTTTTTCCGGGGCTTTTCTGTTCTCATATAATCAAATATGGTGTTATATGGAACTAATCAAAAACTGCTAAATCGATATTGAAAATTAGGATAATGTCTCATAAAGTGGTGTAAAAAGGATTGACAAAAAAAGTCATCCTGTGCTTCCATAAGGTTGAGCAAAACCAAAACAAGGAGGCACAAGATGACAGATCCAACTATAGCATTGAAAGAGTACCTTAACAAGATAGGAATGAATAAAGACGCCGATTTTCTGCGCCAGGGTGTTGAACTGCTCAGTCAGTTGCTGATGGAGGTGGAGGTTGAGCACCAGGTAGGCGCAAAAAAGCATGAGCGTACACCAAAACGAAGCAATTATCGTAATGGTTACCGGGAGCGCACCTGGGAAACGCGGGTAGGAGAAATCGAACTTGCCATCCCCAAGATGCGAAAAGGCAGTTACTTCCCCAGCCTTTTGGAGCCACGTCGGCCAGCGGAGAAAGCCCTGCTGGCTGTGGTACAAGAAGCTTACTTGAAAGGTGTGAGTACCCGGAAGGTGGACAACTTGCTGAAAGCCATGGGATTGACCGGTATCGACAAGAGCAAGGTTTCGCGGATTTGCAAAGAACTGGACCAGGCTGTGGAGCAGTTTCGCCAGCGCCCGCTTCAAGAAAGTTATCCATATATTTGGCTGGATGCGCTCTACTTGAAGGTGCGGCAAAACCATCGGGTAGTCAGCCTGGCAATGGTGATTGCAATTGGCGTGGACGAAGAAGGAGAACGGCATTTGTTGGGTTTTGACCTGGGTGGCAGCGAAGACGAAGCCTTCTGGTTGGCTTTCTTGCGCTCGCTGGTGAAGCGAGGCCTGAAGAGGGTTCAGTTGGTAGTCAGTGATGCCCATGAAGGTCTGAAGAAGGCCCTCAGTCAGGTTTTCACTGGAGCTAGCTGGCAACGTTGTCGAGTGCACTTCATGCGTAATCTGCTGGCCAAAATCCCTCACCGTGACAAAAAGGCTGTGGCAGCAGCAACCCGCTTGATCTTCGAGCAACCCAGTCGCCAGAGTGCTGAAGTCCAACTTCACTTTCTGGTGAGAAAATTGGACCCCATCTACCCCAAAGCAGCAGCCTTGCTGTTGGAAGCAGAACCAGATATTCTGGCTTACAAATCTTTCCCGAAAGAACATTGGCGACGTATTCATTCCACGAACCTGTTAGAGCGGCTCCACAAGGAGATCAAGCGCAGAACAAAGGTGGTTGGTGTTTTCCCCGATCAACCTGCGGTGATCCGCTTAGTTGGAACCTTACTCAATGAAATTGATAATGACTGGCGAGCTGCACAGCGAAGGTACTTCAGTCTGCAGAGCATGCGTTTATTGATGGACAATGATTTATCGAATGAGCGTGAACAATCATCTTTTCTGGTGGAACTGACTTCCACTGTTGACATGGAAGCATATTGAATTTACACCATTGACAAAGACACTAACTCACTGACTGATACCTGTCTCTGTTTAATGATATATCCAGGGGGAACTTTTTATTTTCTCAAGGTTTCATTACTGGATTTATTAGCTTCCCCACAGCGCGATCGAGATCAAACCGGCTGCGATCAGCACCGCCCCGGTGATGCGCACGAAAAATCCTTTCTCCTTAAACAGGATAAAAGCCAGCAACGCCCCGATCACGATGCTGAACTGCCGGAAGGCGACGATGTAGCTGGCGAAAGGGCTCAGCTGGTATGCCCACAGGATCAACCAGTAAGCACCAAACCCCATGAGGGCACCGATACCTGCCAGCCACCAGCTTTGATTACCCCCGCTCCTGCGACGCTCCTTGACTGTGCGCATCAGCAAGACGTAAGGAAAAAAGGAGATCGCAAAGTAAAAGTATCCGTAGCGCGCGGCGGTATCTGCTCCGGATTGGACGACTTCAGCTGCGATTTTATCCAGCACGGTATACCCGATCGTTCCCGCTGCTGCCAGCAGCATCCACAATACGGCGATGTTGAAATAATTACGCAGGCGGAAATCACCAAACCGCTGCTGGGGAATCAGCACAGTGCCAGCCGCGACCAGCAGTATCCCCACCCATCCCATGGGACTTAGAGTGCGCCCCCTGGCCACATCAATGACGGCGATGAAAATCACCGGCAAGGCGCGTGCTACCGGGTAAACGATGGTGAAATCCGAGCGGTCGAAGGCCATCGCCAGGCCAAACAGGTAAAACGCCGCGCAGATGCCGGAACCGATCACGCACATCCAGGCCAGGCGTGTCATCGAGCCAGTGGACAGTTCGGATACCACGGCTGGCAGGAAACCCACGATGAGCGTGAGAATAAGCATCTTCCTGTAAAATTCCGCTTCTGAGCCCGCGTACCTGGCCAGCAGGTTCCAGCCGGCATGCATGAAGGTTGAAGCCATGACGATGGCGATTACTGCTCCGCTCACCCCCGAATTATATCTGGAAGCATGCTACCCGGTGATGGAATTTGCATAGTTGGTTGCCTTGATTTGGTTGCATTGCGGTATGATTGGATCAAAAAAATAGTTGATCAATCAAGAACCGCACCATTCAGGAGGTTGCCATGACCGATGAATTAACCCTCCAAGACGAGCAGAAACTGACTCTCGAGCTGCTCCAAGACAGGCTTGAGGACCTGCAGGCGCAGATCACGAGGCAGGAAGGTGAAATCGAAGCGCTAAATCAACGCCTGCCGGATACGAACATCATCAACCCCAATTTCCTGGTGCGTGCCTTCACGGTATGGGGTCACTACGTTGTGGCTGGTTTTATCATCGCCATTCCCTTTATCTGCCTGTCAATTTTTTTCGTGATTGTGATGTCGCTTTTTACACAACAATAAAAAACCTTCTTTCTGTGGTTGACCTGTAATTCATGACAGAGCCTCTTCTCGAAAGTGACACATCCGACCTCATCCAGGGGATCACTGCGCTGTTGAGGCAGCAGTACATCGAACCAGGATCCGTGGATGTCATCAATCACAATTTGGTGAAGCACTTCGAAGCCGGCACCTATTATGACATCCATGAGGGTGAATTCCTGGCATATGCTTTAACCACCCACCTGCAGGAAGTCAACCAGGACCAGCACTTATGGGTGCGCTGGCATCGCGATCCGCTACCGGATTATGATGGTCCCCTGCACCAGGATCCATCCTGGACAGAGGTGCAGGAAGCAGCAGCCCGGGCCGAGGATTATGGCTTCCGCAAGGCAGAATTCCTGGCTGGAAATGTAGGATACCTGGATATTCGCAGCTTTCCCCGCCTGGCAAGGGCACAAGAAACAGCCCAGGCTTCCCTGGAAAACCTGGCTTGCTCCGCGGCGGTAATCATTGACTTGCGGGAATGCCAGGGTGGTTATGCGGACATGGTCACCTTCGTGTGCAGCCAATTTTTCGATCATTCCCCTATCCATTTATTTGATATTTACTGGCGTGATGAGCAACGAGTGGAAGAATTCTGGACGGAACCAGGTATTGCAGGGTCGCGGCTTGCCGATCTCCCCCTGTTCTTGCTGACCAGCCAGCAGACCTTTTCTGCCGGGGAACAGTTTGTTGATGCCCTGGTGACGCATCAGCGTGCCACGGTCATTGGTGAAACCACGGGCGGCGGTGCCCATCCTGGTGCCTCCTTCCGCCTGGACCCCCATTTCGAGCTTTTTATCCCCATCGGCAGGGCGATCAATCCGGTCACCAGCCAGAACTGGGAAGGTGTGGGAATCGCCCCCCATGTTATATGCGAGCAGGAACAGGCTCTCCAGGTCGCCCATCGCGAGGCTTTAATCGCCATCAGCTAACCAGAAAAACAACATATCGAAATTCATCCGGTTTAAAATAGCATCAGGACCTCCTGAGCCCTCGAGACCAGATCCAGCTTTCTATCAACTGATTTATTGGACAATTATTGCTGCTGATCAATTTCCATTTGCATGTGTGGTGATAATGGTCTATATGGATGTGCCAGGAAAAACATACCCCGGTTATGGAAGAAACCTATCTCTGGTATGGTTCAAAATAGCTATGCAGGGTCGTGTATTTTTTTCTTCCAGGTGCTATCCTTTGTGCGCAGTAAATTCACGTTATTGGATGCTGAACTTTTTATTCCGGGAAGATCAAGGAGAATAGTTCAGGAAATATCCAGGAGGTCTTAAATGTCTGCTCACAAGGTAAAACCAACCCGCTGGTGGTATGCAATCGCATTCTTCTTACCGGTATTCGCATGCGGGATTGCTTCAGTCCTGATTTACCAGGCTGTTCCCAAATTACCGGGTGCATTCGACACGCTGAATATGAACAGTCTCATCAGGGTCACCGTGCCCGGCTCCGCAGAAATCAACTTCAAGGAGGCTGGGGCTTACGCGTTGTATTATGAATACCGCAGCACCATCGATGGAGTGGGTTATGAGCGGAGCCAATACCCGCCCCGGTTAAATTGCCAGCTGATTTCTAAAGAGACAGGCAGGCAGATCGCCCTTGCTTCACCCTATGCCGAGGGGGATATGTATTCTTCAGGAACCCAGGGACGTGCGGGGGTGTTGATGAAGACGATCAGCATCGATCAACCGGGCATCCACGAATTCTCCTGTCGATACCCGGATGAAAGGTCCGAGCCACAAATCATCCTCGCCATTGGTCCTAACTTTATATGGGAGTTCTTCAACATCGCCGTGAAGCCAGTTGGCGCAGTCGCAGGTGGGATGCTTGTATTCTTTATCGCCGGCATGATATCGTTGATCATCGTGATCGTAGTAGCTATCATGCGCTACCAATCAAAAAACAAGCTTGTGAATTCAAACTCGGGCTGAGTTAAGCTCAATCAACAAGCACTGCCATCTGGGCGACACCTTTTTGGAGGATCGCCCAGATGCAACAGTTATATGGTGCTCATCTCGTTGAAAAAAAGAAAACACCGAAACGATGCTGATTTGAAATCATCATCGTTTTCTTTGTTAAATGGGTTGCTGGTTCTTTCCTCGATCAGGACTGGAGAAAGGATCTCACTCAAAGACCAAATTTTGCTTGATTCATAAAATGACGTTCACTGAAACTCAGGTCAGGTTAGTTCCCGGTCTGTAAAACCATAATTTAAGAGGCACATCCCAGCATGGTGTTTAACTTGCACCTGGTTTACACATTGCCAGGGTGCTCTTGCACCAGCCTGGATATCTCCTATAATTGGGGATATCAATTGTTCCGTTTATACCGCCACGGGAAAGGATCACTACCATGCCAATTATGCTAATTTTTTCCTTCGTTATCGCATTTGTGGCGATCATCTTCGCCATCCAGAATACGACCATAACGCCAATCCGATTCCTAGTCTGGGAGACAGAGGGCTCCTTGGCACTTATCCTGTTTATCGCCCTCGTCGCAGGTGCGTTGATCAGCTACCTGGCGACCGCTCCCAACCAGATCAAGCAGCGCCGGACCATCTCCAACCAGAATAAGCGCATCAACGAGGTTGAAGGGCAGCTGGCCAGATCCCAGCAGGAACTGCAGGACGCGCAGCAGCAGCTTCAAGCGATCGACGAGCAAAAAGAAGCTGAACTCGCTGCCAGCAGCGATCAACCTCCGACCGAGCCCGCTTCAGAAGAATCGACAGCATCCTGAGCCAACTTACAAAAACAATCTCGATTCCAGGGAGACCAACTCCATGGTAGAAAAACCTAATCTCCACATGACCCCGGAAGAGTTTCGCAGGTTTGGACGCCAGGTGATTGACTGGATCGCGGATTATTACCTGGACGTGGAAAAATACCCGGTCCTATCTCCCGCCAGACCAGGTGAAACCCGGGCCGGTCTACCCGCCCAACCACCGCAGGAAGGAGAAGATTTCGAAGATATCCTGGCGGACGTGGACCGCCTGATCCTGCCCGGCATTACCCACTGGCAGTCCCCAAATTTTTTTGCATACTTCCCTGCCAATACCTCCGCTCCATCCATCCTGGCGGACCTGCTCTCATCTGGTCTCGGTGTGCAGGGCATGTCCTGGATCACCAGCCCGGCCTGCACCGAGCTGGAGACGCACATCCTGGATTGGCTGGCGGATATGCTGGCTTTACCGGAAAGGTTCATGTCGCATACTGCTGGCGGGGGCGTGATCCAGGATACAGCTTCCTCAGCCACTTTGTCCGCGCTGCTTGCGGCGCGTGAAAGGGCCACGAATTTCACCACCAACCAGCAGGGCTGCGATGGGCGGCTGGTCGCTTATACCTCCTCCCAGGCACATTCATCGATCGAGAAAGCGGTCAAGATCGCTGGGCTGGGCAGCAGCAACCTGCGCCTGGTGCCGGTCGACCAGGATTACGCCATGCAGCCGGATGCGCTGGCGGAGCTGATCGCCCGTGATAGGGAAAATGGACTGCTGCCCTGCTTTGTATGCGCCACGGTGGGAACCACCTCCTCCAATGCGCTCGACCCGGTCAGGGCAATCGGTGAAATTTGCGCCCGGGAAGGTATCTGGCTCCACGTGGATGCCGCCATGTCTGGCACGGCTGCACTCTGCCCGGAGTTCCGCTACATCCTGGACGGCCTTGAACTGGCTGATTCTTTCTGCTTCAACCCCCACAAGTGGATGTTCACCAATTTCGACTGTGATTGTTTCTTTGTGGCTGATCGCGAGGCCCTGATCAACACCTTCAGCATGCTGCCTGAATACCTGCGCAACAAGGAAACGGACGCAGGTACCGTGATCGATTACCGCGATTGGCATGTGCAGCTGGGCAGGCGCTTCCGCTCGTTGAAGTTGTGGTTTGTGATTCGGCACTATGGTGTTGAAGGATTGCAGCAGCTGGTACGCCAGCATGTGGATCTGGCACAGCAGTTTGCTGGCTGGGTCTCAGATCATCCGCAGTTCGAGCTGGCCAGCCCTGCCCCGCTCAACCTGGTTTGCTTCCGGCACACCGCTGGGGATGAAGTAACCGAGCAGATCATGGCGCGCATCAACCAGTCCGGCCAGGCATACCTCACTCACACGAAGCTCGATGAGCGCTTTACACTGCGCCTGTGTGTCGGTCAAACCCATACCGAGGCCAGGCACGTGGAAAATGTCTGGCGCCTTATCCAGGACCAGGCAGCCCAGATAAAAATATGAACCCCTCCTACAAGCTCAGCCCCTCGGATCTGACCTTCCTGTGGGATGAATGCCAGCGCTGTTTTTACTTGAAAATCGTGAAGAAATTTAATCGCCCCGCGATGGCATTCCCCAGCATCTTTACCCGCATTGATCGCCTGATGAAGACCTTCTTCTACCAGCTGCCTGCAAACGAGATTTCTCCCGAGCTTCCCCCGGGGAAGGTTGCCTTTGCCGATAAGTGGGTTTACTCTGCGCCTATCACTTCTCCACATCATTCTGCTAGTTGCTATATCCGCGGCATCTTCGATACCGTGTTGCTGTTTGATGACCAGTCCTACGCCGTGGTGGATTTTAAAACCACCCAGCCCAAGGCAGAACATGTCGAATTCTATTCCCGCCAGCTGCACGCATATTCCTACGCCCTGGAAAACCCTAGCCCGGGAAAATTCTCCCTGGAACCGGTTACAACCCTGGGCTTGTTATGCGTGGAACCGGTGGAAATGACCCGCACCCTCCAGGGAAAACTGGCTTACGAGGGACAGGTCACCTGGCTGGAATGCCCCAAGGATGAGCGTGCCTTCTTGGATTTCCTCGAGCAGGTCCTGGCGGTTCTCGACCAGCCAGAACCTCCCCCGGCCAACCCGGATTGTGGTTTCTGCACCTACCGCCATCAGTCGCGTGAGACGGGTTACTAGTTTCTATCAAATTCCAAAGTTTACTGGAGCATATTATGATTGATTTCAGCACGGATTTCGGCCAGCGAGCCTATAAGCGCCTCGTGGATGAAGAAATTCTCTGGTTAACCACCACCGATAGTGATGGCGTTCCCCAGCCCAGGCCGGTCTGGTTCCTGTGGGATGGGGAATCGATCCTGGTCTTCTCCCAACCCCAGGGGCACAAGGTAAGCCACATCCAGCAGCAGCCCCAGGTAGCCCTCAACCTCAACTCGACCTTCACCGGGGGTGACGTGGTGGTGCTGATCGGCGAGGCCGAGGTGCTAAGCAAACCGGTCCAGGCGCAGCAGCTGCAGGCTTACCTTGAGAAATATGAACGGGGTCTCAAGGGCATCAACATGACCGCCTCGGATTTCCAGGATTCATACCACGTTGCCATCCGCATCACCCCGACTCGCCTGCGCGGACATTAGCTCTGCTTCAAAACAATCCATCTCGTTCACTCCCGCAATTGCTGCAGGACGAGAAACGCAGCGATTAATCATTCCATCTCATTTATTGTCATTGGTTCACTCCCGCACCCGCTGTGGGACGATGAGCGCAGTGACGAAGCATTCTCTACCTTTTCAATCAAATTGGTTGAGTCTCGCACCTACTGCATGACAATATACAAAGGTCAACATCAATCTCACCATCTTCCGCGCTGGATCCGCCTTTCAAGCGCTAGCTGCAATATTGGCAGCATTGATTCAAAACCTGCTTCTTTGCGGTCACTGGTGGCTTCCACCTCCAGGGCTTCCAGCAGGTAAACGATCCAGCCCGGCCAATCATTGGGGTCGGATTCCAGGTTGGCAATCTCGTTCGCCGATTTGGTCAGCAAAGTCATCAGATTAACCAGCGGGTTCGCTTTGGGCCTTTGTTCCATCGCTTTGCCCAGGTTTTCAACCATGCTTTCCGGCAGCCCCCAGGTGGAAGGTTTCTCATACGCACTCATATCGCCTCCTTTTTCTGCACAGGATACACAGCTTTGGAGCGCTTGCCTATCCCCTACCCGGTTATTTCCAGGGTAATCCCCGGCCTGATTTCCAGGATAGTGGTAATCCCTCTTTATCTGTGTAGCACCTGGATGTCGATCCCACTCAAGATAAACTAGACATTTTTTTGATTTTTTCCTTGAATACATGGATAATGTTAACTAAAATGGTACAAAAAGGATTGACAGGTAAATTTAAATTCAGGGTTCTGCTTCGTGAAAACGCATGGCAGGATATAAGATGGAAACGATGCTGAGTCGAAGGTATACCGGGGAAGATGATCTAATCTTGCTCCAGGATTTCAATGCCCGGGCAATAGCGATAACGGATCACTGCGGCTATCTCCACCCTGGAGATATTCCACATCATATCTATAATGGCAACAAATACTATGATCCGGCTGAGCTGATGATGATCTGGGAGGATGACCAGGGGATAGCTGCCTGGATGCTGGCTCAGCCTCGTTTTAAAAGCTTTGATGCCCAGGTGCGCCCGGACCTGCGCGGAGGAGAATTCGAAAAAGGGGTATTGGAACATACTGAAAGTCGCCTCGTGGCGTTGATGCAAAAGCACGATATTATGAGTGATTCCATCTATGCGGATGCATTTCGCTGTGATCCGTGGCGAATCCAACTCTTGGCGGAGATGGGATGGCAACCAGATGATGAGTTGCCTTATGTATTGAATCGGGTAGAAATAAACCCCCTTCCTTTTCCTGGTTTACCACCAGGCTTCTCTTACGGGTCAGCACGAGGTGTTGAAGATGCCGCTGTCCTGGCTGAAGTGCATAACGCGGCTTTCAAACCGACAAATTGGACACCTGAGCTCTACCAGCGGGTGATGGAGTCTCCAGGTTATGATCCCGCAAGGGAGCTGGTTATTCAGGCTCCCGATGGTGCTTTTGCAGCTTTCTGTGTAATTTGGTTTGACCATCTCAACAGCATCGGATCATTTGAACCTGTGGGCACACACAGGGATTACAGGCGACGTGGTTTTGGGAAAGCGATTATGCTTTATGGTCTGCAAAAAATGGCTGCGGCGGGGATGACCCATGCAACCGTCGCTCATTTCGGTGATAATCAAGCCGCCCGGAAACTTTACATGGCTTGTGGTTTCAAGCCCTGGCAAATAATTGATGGGTATACGAAACCTGTTCGATTTTCATAATTTCTATTTCACTAAACACCATCAAATTCTGCATATTCAAGCTTTGTTAAAAAGATTTGTTTTCAAGCGATACCGCTTCTTCTATGCACGCCCGGGATGTTTCGACCGTCTTGAGCCAGTCGATGGAAACACGAAACTTTCTTTCATGGAAATCAAAAAATCCACCTCCGAAGAGACAGGCCAGCGAAAGGATTTACGTGCGCTTGGCTACAGGATGCAGGTTGCACGAGTACCCTGACATTGCTCCCCGATCCCCGGGCAGTATCATGGTTTAAAGGTATCGAGGACTAGAGATAATCAAATTTAGGACCCCCTATTGGTTCACATTGATTATCAGGCAATACTAAACCTGACCAGGTGTAATATCCGATGGAGGTTGTGGGGGAAGCATTTTCTGAATGACAAAGCACACCAGGATGCCCTCCTCAACCGGTATGTATGGCAACCCCGGATCACTCTGAGGCTGGGTTTATTTGATCCATCAGCAGAAGACCGCGGATAATTATTTATCAACATCATTCGATTTGTAATCGAGCAAAATTTTGAAAATTAATATTTATGCTGATAAGTAACTACTCACAAGTAGAGCTTGACTTTAAAAATTTATTTTGTTAATATCAAATTAGTCCAATAAATAAAATTGCTTGACAAACAACTTTCAATTTCATAACCCGTATAGATTTCACTGGCACTGTTCATTCTGTCAAGACAGATGGAGGTGCTTTTCCATATTTCAGAACTCACAACATAATTGTTATTAAAATTTGTTTTGAAAATCAGTAATTAACCTGTTTCAACCTTTTAATCCTTGAAATAGATTAGAGCATAGTTTTTCGGGAGGAGTTTATGCCATCTGACGTAATGGTTAACAATTGATCGCAAAAATCCACTACCACTCTCACGTAAACTTTATCAACCAACATATATCAGCAAAACCTCGGGCGAAGTTCAAACATTCATGACCATTAACCTAGTTATAACCCTGCAGGTCGACGTGTAAAACTATAAACCGAAATGTTTAAGATAAAGGAGGAATATAACCATGGTTCCATCAAGACGAACTATTTTAATCAACGTGCTCGTTCTTTTTCCCTTGATACTACTCGCTCTTGGTCCGGCGAGTGCAGCCCATGAAGTAGGGACTATTACATCAGAGTATTATGGGACTACTTTTGGGGGTGAAGACGTTTACGAATATACTTTGACGAATGCTGGCAAGAAACCAATGGAGGTAAAAATCATCACCTATGGAGGTATCATCACCTCTATCGTTGTGCCCGATAAAGGGGGCAATTTAGGAAATGTAGCCCTCGGTTTTGATAACCTCCAGGACTATGAAACCAAAAATCCATATTTTGGCTGTATCACCGGTCGCTATGCGAACCGAATTGCCCTCGGGAAGTTCACGATCGATGGGTTATCCTACTGCCTGGATATTAACAATGACCCTAACTCTCTACACGGCGGATTCGTTGGATTCGACAAAAAAGTCTGGGAGGTTACAGGGGCTGAGGTTGGACCGAATGGACCACTTCTAGAGTTGCATTATCTAAGCTTGGCCGGGGAGGGTTTTGAAGGCTCCGCTTGTCCGGATGGAACCAGTACCCCAGGTTATCCCGGGAATTTGGACGTTTATGTAACCTACACCTTGACTGACGACAACGAGTTGATCATGGAATACAGAGCGACCACCGATGCACCGACTGTAATTAACCTGACCAACCACACGTATTGGAACCTGGCTGGCGAAGGCGAGGGTGATATTAACGATCATTGGTTGATGATCAATGCTGACCGGTACACACCGGTTGACCCGACCCTGATCCCAACTGGTGAACTTCCTCCAGTATACGGAACGCCGTTCGACTTCACGGTGCCGAAACCAATATCCGATGGTCTCAGGTCAGATAATGAGCAAGTTGCTATCGGAAGGGGATTTGACCACAACTGGGTTCTAAGTCGGCCATCATTCGATGATACGTCAATGATCATGGCTGCATCCCTGTGCGAACCGAATTCCAGGCGTCTGCTGAATATCTACACAACAGAGCCTGGCATCCAATTTTACTCAGGGAATTTCCTTGACGGGTCTCTTTATGGCACCAGCGGACGTGCTTACCGACAGGGGGACGGTCTTGCATTGGAGACTCAACATTTTCCTGACTCACCGAACCAACCCGGTTTCCCATCTACTGTTCTGCGGCCTGGTGAAACTTACGAAACCACAACAATATTTGAGTTGTTAGTCAATGATGGAAAATGCAAATCCAAATAGCGCGACGATACCTATCTATTCACTGAATACATTCGCCCGAGCTATCTAACAATGGAGCGGGTGCGACTGAAAAGTGCACCCGCTTAGTCTTGTTTGTCGGGTTCTCGGGGATGCCAAAGGTGTTGGGGATATGAGGTAATTTGGTCATGAATTTTATTACCTCAAGCCACGTATCCTTAGTGGTGGAGACAGGGGGATTGGAGTATTTACCAAAGAGTCGGTCCAATTTATTGACTTTATTCCAAATTTCACTATACTATAAATAAGTGAATAGGGAACCGAAGCAACCATCGTAGGAGGGTATAACAAAATCGCTTCATTATAGCCACCGAATTTTCCTCGGGGGCTTTTTCTATTCTTACGAATGTGGTTTCTAAAATTGGACCTTATCGTTTCTGAAAGTTGGGATGGAATTCACATGTTTCACAAACAATTCTTAGGAACTAATAAACAATGGAAGGACAATGAGGGAATTATGATGGAAAAATGTGGAATTTCTGCGTATTGAATTGTATCGATTTCAATAGTTCAGGACAGTTTTGGCTATGGAGGCAAAATTTGAAATGTATGTTTTGGTAAGACAAGACCCAGTTTATCTATAAATAAGGAGACTAAAGATGAAAATGAAGGTTCGGATTATTTTGACAATTCTTACTATCGCTGCTTTCTTGGTGCTCCCTGTAATTGCCTATGCATCATCACCTTCCGTCTTCACTGGGCATTGGCAGGCGATTGACGAAGATGGGAGTGATATCCGCTTAACGATTGGTGGTCCTCCGCAGGGTCCTTTTCGGATCACCTGGACGGAGAGCTACTTCAGTGCTTGCGGAGGTGAAGCAGGTATTATCCGCGGTCATGGGTGGTTAGTGGAAAGAGAGAAGCTTGCAGCAGAACTTACCCTGGAATGCTTCACAACCGGTGATATCTGGGAATTTGAGACCACCTGGATTTACGATACTGGTACCGACACTATCTCCAGTGATTTCATCACCTGGCATCGACCCAGTGCTCGTTCGCAAGCCTGTGTGTTGCCGCCCTCTGGGTTAAGTGGATGGTGGCCGGGTGACGGTGATGCCAGAGACATAGTTTCCGGTAGAAATGGCGTTTTCCAAGATGATGCTACCACTGGATCTGGTCTGGTAGATCTCGCATTTAAGCTGGATGGTGAGAATGATTTCATCGATGTCCCAGATTCCACCGGGCTCAATTTCGGATCGGGAGACTTCACGGTTGACCTGTGGGTCAATTTCAACGATCCATCTGGGGAGCAGGTTCTTGTGGAGAAATGGATCCAAGGTGAAGACTACATTGATGGATGGACTCTGACGAAGTTATTTATCGAAGATGAAGAATATGAATACCATGTTCTGCGATTAGCCATAGACAGTGGTGACGGGTTTGAAGCAGACATAGATTCACCACCACTGACGATCCTCCCAAATATCTGGTATCACTTTGCTGCAACGCGCCGAGGCTCAGCGGTTTCCATATTCATGAACGGAGCTCTTTTGACCGAGGAACCCAATATGGGGGCATCGAACCTGAACACACCTGCTTCACTCAAGTTTGGTCATCGTGGGAATCCGTTTGATACACCAGGATCAATCGACGATAGGGGATTTTACCTTAACGGTCGGATAGATGAAGTGGAAATTTACATCGGCACCGCTTTGTCTGAAGAGCAGATTCAAGCATTATTTGCCGTGGGAAGTGCTGGTAAATGCAAGGATGCTATCCCTACCAAGCTGGATTTGCGCGTCAACTATGGTCATGATTGGGTTGAGGCCTTTTATGATGCCGGTCATACCGTCTGGATCACCGTCACTGAAAGTGATGGTGTGACGGTCAAAGCGACAACTGAACTGGTCACCGAACCTCGAGAAGACTGGGGTGGTGATACTGGTTTCCATACTGAGGACGACGATTGGAAAAATGGTCCACCAGATATCCAGCCCTTTGATTGGGTATATGGCTGGGTGGACAATGGCGCTACTGCCCAGGTGAAACTCGGCAACATCATTGGTGAGATCGATCCTGATGATGCCTCCATTCGTGGCACAATTTACGCACCCTGGTTCTTTGAGGAGGAAGTGTGGATTGAGTGTCACCTTTGGATATCACCCGAACCCGAGATGAAATATGATCAAATCAGGCTAAATGGTGAAGATGAATATTACTGCTCCTGGTCCGGCGAGTATGAGTTCCAGACAGGTTGGGACATCGGGCCGAGTTACTTTGGACCGGATGGCCATTGGGTTGCCAATGTGATTGTAGTCCCGTAATTAAGTGTATCTACAGGATAGGATAGCATAATTCTTGGATCAAACCACAGATCATTAAAATAATAGTCTACCATCCGAATATGATACAACGTTACATCGAATTGATGAGGCCAGGTTCGGTTGAACCTGGCCTCATATTGTTTTGATTATTCCGGAAATTTCGATTAGAAACCAAGCGACTAGGTAATTATGATGGATCGTACTTGTATGCACAACTCGTTCTTCTCAGGCGTTATGGTCTTCGCTTTCAGCTGCTCAAATTGGTAAATTCTCCACAACCCCGAATCCTTAGAATCGGGATAATAACAATGTTTCGCACTAGCGTTTCAATGGCACTCTGTAATGCATAAGTGGG
>Ga0209536_100005210_pt1 | contig 20300 bp, 14 predicted proteins | sample DeeMarSeWOR28_12_FD_187461 | JGI IMG/M metagenome (GOLD analysis project Ga0209536, IMG submission 187461) | Marine sediment microbial communities from White Oak River estuary, North Carolina - WOR-2-8_12 (SPAdes) (version 2) | ecosystem: Environmental > Aquatic > Marine > Intertidal zone >...
GGCTATCGCCAACCTTGGCCGCCCTGAAGTCTGCCGGAGCCAGGCGCGGCGCTCCGATGAGTAGCGTCAACTGCAAAATCCCAGCAAGCTTGCCGTTCAGCCTCATGGTGTCCTCCCGAGGTTGCTTCGGTTCGTATGGTTTCGCTATGACCACCAAAGATCAATTGCCACTGAGCATAATAATAAAGACCCACTTGGATCGCCACCACAATTGTCTGGTCAGGAATACACTCAAAAAGCATTCAAGGAATATCCTTGCAGCAGACTTCTGCAACGCATATAATGAATTGTTGATTTAATTGCAGATTCAGGCAAAACGGCACAGGTCGCTTGTTTACTATTCGTGAATTGGCTCACTGGGATGTGTTTAGTCTTTTCGGACGCCGGAGGACAGTATTATGCAAAGGTCCAGAGGATTCACCTTAATCGAATTGCTCGTAGTTATCGCAGTCATCGCCCTCTTATTGTCGATCCTAATGCCCGCCTTGACTAAGGCCAAGGACCTCGCAATGGGAGCGGCCTGCAAGGGCAACCTCAAGAACTTCACGTTTGGGATGACGATGTATCTCGACGACAATGACGGCAATTTTTGTTCTGCGCACGAGTGTTACTTCAGATCTGTAGATCGTCTACCGGTGGAGTCAGGTATCGGGGGCAACCATCTGCACCTTCGGTGGTGCAACGGAGACATCGATCTCAAGAGCAATCCGGAGTACGGGGGAGTCCTGTTTCCATATCTATCCGATGCAAGGTCTTTCATCTGCCCGTCATTCAAGCGTCTGGCGTCTCAGCATTCCAACGACCAGTTCTACTTGGCGTACGGATCGACTATTCGCAATTACGAGCCATGGTACAACTACACTATGAACGCCTATGTCGGCAGCACGAACACGGGCGTCAGGGAATCGCGTGTGAAGAACATCTCTGAAGTCAAGAAGCCCGCCTCGACCTTCTCGTTTACCGAAGAGAGTTGTTTTGTGGATACGGCCTACAACGCATCGGGGCTAAACGATACGTTCATGGTCTGCGGCGACGATTCGATGGTCCAAAGCTGGCTAGCTCAAACAGGTAACAACCCGCGTCTGATCGAGCCCGGCCCCGAAGGCGTCGGGCAATTCTGGGACGTCATCGCCGGCTTCCACAACGCCCCCACTGGCGACAAACTAGGCGGCAGAGGCAACTGCGCTTTCCTCGATGGCCACGTAGAAGCCCATTACCGCAGAGAAACCTTCTACCTAGCCTGGCCAAAATAAAAAACCGAGCGGGGCTGACTTTACCTGCTCGGATTGCACTCAAAGGAGAAAACTACTCAGGCTGAACTCTCAGTACCGCTCAACATTTCGCGCCGCTTTGCGCATGCGCCGACGATTCTTCTCCGATGGTTTTTCATAATACGCATTTCTCTTCATATCACGTATGAGACCTTCCTTCTCACACAACTTCTTGAAACGGCGTATCATTTGCTGCACTGATTCGCCTGCTCGCGACTTAACTTTCAACATACAAATAAGACCTTCCCATGCTCCTGACCTCAGAAGCAGCCACAAAACAATATTACCTTTGACTATTTCGTCAAAATTCTTTCGGGCAATTAATCTAAAGCAAAGCCCGCTAATTTTCAACCCCAAAAAAAAAGTTGCCGCGGTTTTTTACCGAAAAAGATAAATATCGTCCGATAAGACGCCGGCTTTGTGCCCTAAAACCCTGATAACAGCCATATTTTCAGGATTTCTTGAGTAGCCCGGCTGGATATGGTAGAATAAGGCGTTAATTTTGGAGGTTCGTGTTAGTTGGAGAAATTTCGTGAGACGCTGAGGGTCCGGAAGGAGCGGGCCATCCTGGTCGGTGCGATCCTGCGCGGCGGCGATGGCGGGGACGATCTGGCAGAGCTTACGGCCCTGGCCGAAAGTGCCGGGGCGCTCGTTGTGGATAAGTTCCAGCAGAAAATCCGCACTATCAAAGCTTCAACCTATATCGGCAAGGGTAAGGCCGACCGACTCGCCGGGAGAGTCAAGCGATTCGGCGCCGATGTCGTGATATTCGACAATGATCTCTCGCCAGGCCAGATTCGCGAACTCGAGGAAATCGTCGAAATAAAAGTCCTCGACCGCAGCGAATTGATTCTCGACATCTTCGCAACCAGGGCCAAGACCAGGCAGGCCAAGCTCCAGGTGGCCCTGGCACAATTAGAGTACACATACCCGCGGCTGACCCGCATGTGGTCGCACCTTGACACCGTGGCAGGGGCAGGCGGCGGCACAGCAGCCGGCGCAGTCGGCGGCATAGGCACCAGGGGCACGGGCGAGCAGCAGTTGGAAATCGACCGCCGGTTGGTCAACAAGCGAATCACTGAGCTAAAACGGGAGCTGGCAGGCATCGACCAACGCAGAATCCGCGAGATCGATGCCCGAAGGGGGCTGTTCAAACTCTGTCTCGTCGGCTACACCAACGCCGGCAAGAGCACGCTACTTAACAACCTGACCGATGCCGGCGTCCCCGTCGAGGACAGGCTCTTTGCGACACTTGACACGCGGACAAGAAAGTGGGTCCTGTCAGGAGGAATAGACGTGCTCATCAGCGATACGGTCGGTTTTGTGAATAACCTTCCGCATCAACTGGTCGCCTCGTTCAAAGCGACACTCGAAGAGGCCGTCAACGCCGACCTGCTTCTGCACGTCATAGATGCAGCCAGTCCTGAGGCGCTCAAGCAGATCGAATCGGTAAACAGCGTCCTCGAGGAGATCGGGTGCAGTGACAAGCCTGTCCTGGAAGTGCTCAACAAGGCCGACGTCGTCAGGAAGATCAGCGACCTAGAAACGCTGCAAACGCTCTACCCCGATGCCGTGTGCATATCGGCCAAAACCGGCTTCGGCATTGACAGCCTGAGCGAGGCGGTCATGGCCAAATACAAAGGCAACATTCTTCTGCTCCGCGTCACCTGCAAGCAATCGAACGGCAAAGTCCAGAGCTTCCTCCGCGCTCACGGCCGGATTTTGGACGCTCAATACTCGAACAGCTCGGTACTGATCGACGCCCAGCTCGGCAGAAACCAACTGCCGGGGCTGAAACGCCTTCATCCGGAAAATATCGAAATTGTCCGGGAATAAGATCATAGACACAATGAAGCAGTGCAAAGGCAGTTTCAATGCCACCGACTGGCTACCGAGATAGAGCGAACAACTGCATGGGTGCAGATGATACGGATTTACGAAGAGGGTCCCATACCAGGTAACATGGCACGGGCCCCGGATTGATTCAAATCTGCTGTATGTGACAGCAATCAGTTTGCTCAGTCTACCGATAGAGCCGAATGTCGTCGAAGTACATCTTACCTGTTCCGCCGGCCTCCGGGCTATTCTTGGTACCGACACCTATCGTAATCGTGTTTACATTAGTGAGGTCAACACCGAATCCGCCAAAGGCCGACAGGTCGATGACCCACTCGGTCCATATCGCTATCTGCGTAACGGCATGGTCGTCGTTATAGACAACAGCGTTGCCGTCGAGGGCAACAAACATTCGCTCGGCGGCGTTGTTCGGCCCACCGCGGAACCACAGGACGAGTTTAGTAACGCCTCCCTCGGTCCAGTCGCGCCGATAGGCTTGCCCTGAGCCTGCCGAACGGGCCAGCGACAAGGTTGGTTACCGTGTGCCCCAGGCCTTCCGTGAATACGTTGAGCACATCGTCACTGCCACCGGGCTCGATCGCATCGTCCATTGCTGAGATAAACAGGACATTGCCCCATCTTGTCCCGGCAACCCAACCAAGCACCGCTGCAAGGCATAGCAAGAACGCTAGGATCTTCTTCTCAAACACAATGCATTCCTCCAAACAAAAGTCTCGTCTTCTAACATAGGGGTTCTTGAGAAGAATTCTTGCCGCATAAAGAGACTCTTTTCGATCCAGCACTGCCTCCTTTACTCCAAGAACCTGACATGAGCCGGCAGTTGAAAGAGCCCGCTCCGAATCAAACCACAGGCATTTCGTCTTCTGCAAAGCCAAAGAATCCAAGATACCAGTAGGTCCACGTATATCAAATTACCCCCCCCTTTGCGTCAAGGAGAATCACCCTTCGCAGTGCCTTTTGGGTGAAGCCGGCGGGACGATCTTGGCGTTTTGTGCTTGACTGGAGTCTCTGCAAATGTTACAATGATTTCCTGAAGTTAGGGAGGCACCACTACAGGGCGGTAATTTGCAGGTGACGATCCAGTAGCATTTTCGCGCTGAAGATATTTCGTCTCAGGTCGAGAGTCTCTGAGGCGATTGGAGCCGGCTGAGAAGGTGCGGATAGATCGCCTCGACCACTCGGCGAGAAGCTCACGAATGTGCTGCGCAGACGCAGCAAGGCGTTGGGATGGCGCGCTTGTTGGTGCGTGGACACTGGAAGAAATGAGAAGAGAGGAAGCGGTTATGAAAAGAGCGGTGACTCTGATAGATGACGGGATTATAGCGAAGATTCGGCTTATGGGTATAGTAGTGATTATCGTCAACCTGGCTGGCTCGACGGCCTTCGCTCTGGATCCCATGGGCCCGCCACGCGCCGCCGTCAGTGAAGGCCAATTCAGCTTCGGGGCCGATATATCTTACGGCCAAACGGATTTGAAGCTCACTGGCGGCAAATGGGCCAATCCCAACACGGATCCGACGGCAGGCACCCTGCTTGACAGGACAATCAAGGATTTCGAGGCAACCAAGCTCTACGCCACCGCCGGATACGGCTTTGCCGAGAACTGGGAGGCCTTCCTGGGCATTGGAGCAACGAAGGCCGAGTTTGGCGACGATTTGTGGAACTCCGGTGAAGATTTCGACAGCGGCATAGGTCTCGGAGTCCGCGGCGGCGTCAAGGCAACGATCTTCGATTTGCCCGAGTTTGATATGCAGCTGGGCGCAATTGTACAGCTCAACTGGGCCAATTATGACGGAAAATTGGTCACATCCCAGCAGGTCGGGCCCGATTTCGTTGATCTCGATCTCATTGAGATGCAGATCGCGGTAGGCGCGACTTACTTCTGGGAGGACGGATTGACCGTATATGCAGGTCCGTTCTTGCACTACTTCAGTGGTGATCTGGAACAGTTGGACGTGACCGGATTTGAAAACCGCTGGGACATAGACGAGGGCCCGATATGGGGAGTCTATCTCGGTGCGCTTTTGGATCTTACGGAAAACTACGTCGTCAATATCGAATACCAGCAGTCTTCCGACGCCAACGTCTTGTGCGCAGGCCTGTTGTTTATATACTGAGACATCCGAAAGATCCCAGGAATTGGCCGGTTGCTGCCCGTGGTCACCGCAATAGATCTCGTGGGAGTCGGCTTTGCTGTGATACCCTCAGCCAATCTATGTCAAGGGCTGTTAACGCGGGCCGTAACAGCCCTTCTTGATCGTGATTTCGATACGTGAAATTGCAAAGCGGCACCTCAGGGCCCCATTGTCGGACCATCGATACACCTGCTCGTTGGAGAACCCGCATCAGGGAGGATGGCACGCTAACATACCGCCTGGCCGGCGGGACGGTCGCAAATCCGCCAGAAACTAGAAACCAACAAGGCATCAAGGACCAAAAAAAGTCGAGAACAACACGAAATAATGACGAAAAGATAACCAAGAGGCACGTTCAATGCTTGCCCTGCCCGACCGCTGCCGGCGAGGATTGAGGACCCGGAAACAGTAGCTCTTGAATTTTCGAGACGGGTTCTATTTGTTTGAGAACAAACGAGGTTGGACAATATGGGAGACACCATGGATCCTTCGATTTTCAAGGCGTACGACATAAGAGGCACCTATCCCGACCAGGTCAACGAAGAAGGCGCGTGGAAAATCGGCTGCGCTGCCGGCCGATTCCTGCCGTCGTTTCTTCGCGGCTTTGAGCGAGGCCAGGCCAGCAGCCACTCGCTTTGTGTCGGTCGCGATATGAGAACCCACAGCCCGTCGATAGCCAACTCGCTTATCGAAGGAATACGCTCGACTCGAACCGATGTCATCGATGTCGGAATGATCGATACACCGCAGATGTACTTCGCGATCAACCATTTGGGCACGTGCGGGGGCATTCAGGTTACCGCCTCGCACAACGCGGCCAAATACAACGGCTTTAAGATTTCCGGACTCCAAGCCAAGCCCATAGGCGCCGATACAGGTCTGAAGGACATTGAACATATCGCAATGGCTCTGCTACACACCAAAGGTAAAACCACGGGTTCTTTGAAACAGTGCGATCTGACTGCCGAGTATAAGAAGCACGTGCTCAAGTTCCTCAAACCTAAACCGAAGAAGATGAAGATCGCTATCGACGCTTCCAACGGAATGGCGGGCAGAATGGTCCCGCTGATCTTCGACGGACTACCTGTAGAAATAATCGAGATCAATTTCGAGCACACCGGCACGTTTAAGCATGAGCCGAACCCGCTTATCGAGAAGAATCTCGCCCCGGTAAAAGCCTCGGTCAAGAAGAACAAATGCGATCTCGGTTTCTGCTTCGACGGTGACGCCGACAGGTTGATGACGGTCGACGAAAAAGGCAATACTATCAGTTGCGACTTGATGACGGCGTTAATGGCGCTGTACTTCCTGGAACAAACCCCAAAGTCGACTGTCGTCTACGATCTGCGGAGCAGCCGCATTGTCGCCGAGGAAATCATCAAGCACGGCGGAACGCCGCGAAGAGAAAGGGTGGGACATTCCTTCATGAAAAAGACCATGCGCGACTCGCGCGCCGTCTTCGGCGGAGAACTTTCCGGACATTTCTATTATCGCGACAACTACTATGCCGATTCAGGTATGATCACGCTTGTGCACATGATAAACATTGTCAGCGGCGCCGATGCGCCTCTCAGCGAGCTGATCGAGCCGCTGCGTAAATACCACAACTCAGGCGAGATGAACTTCGAGGTCGAAGACAAGCAGGCCAAGATGGAAGAGTTCGCGAGAAGATACAGCGACGGACAAGTCGATAATCTCGACGGCGTCACCGTCGGCTACAAAGACTGGTGGTTCAACTGCCGCCCGAGCAATACCGAGCCGCTGCTGCGCCTGAATATAGAGGCCAAGACCGAAGAACTGCTCGAAGAGAAGCTCGCCGAAATAACGCAGCAACTCGGTGAGCCTGTCTGACGCAAAAATCCTTTTCGATGCTGCATACTCCACGCTCGACTCATAGTTGCCACATTCGCCTTTCTCTTTTGACCGGATGCATAAGTCGTCGGCCGCCAAGATAGCAAAGCCTTTGTCCATCTAAAGATACTCTCAGAATGTTCCCGCCGCAGACATGGGAGGCAAGAAACCAGTGGGTTTCTGTCGGAAAATCTGCTAATTTAGTGCGGCTATTAAGTTATTGGAAGTGTCGCCCGGTGACGGATTTGAGGAACCGCAGATGACAAGATCAACCATAGAATCTCTTGCTGTCCTAGCCATTGTCGCCACATTGCTCGCGCCGGCGAAGGCACAGGGCCAGACGACTGATACACGGACGCCAGCTGCACGCACCAGGGCCGAGGTAGAGGCGATAATCAAGGAGGTGGGCAGCAAGTCGCCCGAGTGGTGGAATTCGGTCACTCCGAGGCATCCTGAAACGCTGGATTTGAACTGGCCGTTGAAGCCGGTCGGCAAATGGGACGCCAACAGGAACATGGGCCAGTTCATCTGGGATATCATCAATCCCAATCCCAACCGGTGGAAGGAAGGCGTCAAGCTCGTGCACCAACTGATGATTCGGCACAAGAACGACCCGGCCAAGCTAACCCGCTCGATGAACACGCTGGGGCGTATGTTCCACGATTTGCTCGAAGATTGGGCCAGGGCTGCCTTCTGGTGGCGGATGAGTGCCCGCAGGGGCGGCCAGTACAACGCGCTGGGCCTGGCGCATTGCTATTGGAAGCTTGGCAATAAGGAGATGGCCGTAGAGATACTCTCGCAGTACCGCGGCGATTATACGCGCCACGGCGCAGTCATTAAGTTCTGGGCCGAGATGGGGGAATTTGAAAAGGCGATAAGGCTTGCCGAACAAAAGGCACGAAGCGGGATGGCGGACGTCGGCTACCTGACCGCTGGAGACGCATGCCGCCTTGCGGGCAAGTACGATAAGGCTCTGAGCTATTACGAAAAAGCCGCGGCGGCCCGCGACTCAAATGGGCGAGAAGGGGATTTCAAGCGCAATATCGAGCGAGCCCGGGCGAGTATCCAGGCCATCAAGTGCTTCGACGCGCTCGATCTGTCGCGAATTCCCGACGGCACGTACCAGGCCGGCAGCACCGCATATGCCGGAGAACTCTACGTCGCAGTCACCGTAAGAAGCGAACGAATAGAATCGATCAGGATCACCAAGCACAAGGAGAGACAGTTCTATTCGGCATTCACCGATACGCCAAACCAGATTCTCGCCAAACAGTCGGTTAAAGGCGTTGACGCGGTCACAGGTGCTACGATGACGTCCGAGGCGATAATCAATGCCACCGCCAAGGCGCTCGCAGGGGCAATCAAGTGAGTGTCAATTAAGATCGAAATGCAAAATGTAAAAAGCAAAATTTCAGTATCGCCTTCGGCGATGCTATTAGGAAGAACCCGCAAAGTGGCTCGGCAATTCTTGGTTTTGCTTCTTGATCTTTGCTTTTTCACGCTGTGCATCCTACTGGCGCTATTAGTGTTACCAACCTTTGTCTCGGCACAGCCGCAGCCCGGTAGCGCCGCATCGCCTCTGCCGGACGAGTTCTCGTGGTCACTCGCCGCGCCCGTGCTGACAGCGGCCGATCCGCCTGACGACGAGCGTTTCAGCGTGAAGGACCCGACGATCGTCAGATTCGAGAGCAATTGGCACCTGTTCTACACCGTTCGCAGCAAGAAACGGTCTCATCAGATCGAGTATATCACATTCAAGCAATGGCAAGACGCCAACACCGTAGACCGCCATGTACTGAACCTGAGCGACGGGTACTACTGTGCGCCGCAGGTGTTCTATTTCGCGCCACACAAAAATTGGTATTTGATTTATCAGGTCATCGACCAGTCGCGAAAGCCGGCGCTGCAACCGGCCTATTCGAGAACAACCGATATCACCGATCCGAATTCATGGACCAAACCTGTCCTGCTGTTCACCAAGAACCCCGACAACTTAAAGATGTGGATCGATTTCTGGGTCATATGTGACGAGGCGCGGGGCTATCTGTTTTTCACCTCGCTCAACGGCCAGATGTGGCGGTCAGAGGCGAAACTGGCAGACTTCCCACACTCCTGGAGCCGGCCGACTATCGCACTGACCGGTGATATCTTCGAAGCAAGTCACACGTATTCACTTGGTGGTTCGGGCAAATACCTCACCATCATCGAAGCCGAGGGGCCCACCATGGCCGGAATTGGCAGGCGCCGCTATTACAAGGCCTACACAGCGGACAGTCTGGCTGGCTACTGGCAACCTCTTGCGGCGATGGTAGAGGGACCTTTTGCAGGCCCGGCCAACGTCCAGCAAGAAGGCCAGCACTGGACCGACTCGTTCAGCCACGGCGAGCTGATTCGCAGCGGCTGCGACCAAACTCTCGAGGTCGACCCGGCGCGGCTGAGGTTTCTGTTTCAGGGAGTGACCGACGAAGACAAACGCGGCAAGAAGTACGGTGAAATCCCCTGGCGACTCGGCATTCTCAAACCCGCCCGATAGGAGCTGGCGATGCAGCTGAATCTCTTCCTACCCAAAAGCGATGCACACACAGCTCTGCGCAGAACCCTCGCCGCGCTCGGTCCGACATGGATGGCCTCGCCAGCGAGGCGACTCATACAGGGTGTATGTCTCGTCGGATTCCTCGTACTTCTGTTGTACGTGTGCTGGCCTTACGGCTCGCGGGATTACGCCGCTCAGATGCAGGCCAAAGAGCTGATCAACGCTGAGATATTTCTCGCCCTGGATCCGCTGCTGAGCATCTCGGCGGCGCTGGCCGCCAGGGCCTGGGTCTGGTCGCTGAGTTGGGCGGCGGTGATTATCCTGGTATGCCTTGTCATACCCCGTGGATTCTGCGGCTACGTGTGTCCGCTGGGAACACTCATAGACATATTCGATTGGGCCATCGGTCACCGATTCAAGTTCCTGCGCCTGAAGACTGAAGGCTGGTGGATTAACCTTCGATACTACATCCTGGTGGTGACACTCCTCGCCGCAGCGTTTGGTTTGCTGCTGAGCGGATTCGTTGCGGCGATCCCACTTCTCACCCGCGGCATGGTTTTTATCTTGGGACCTCTCCAGCTTGGCCTTCTGCGCGACTGGTATCTGGTCCCGCCGATGAATAAGGGCCACTTTATCTCGATCGCTCTGTTCGCGCTGGTTCTGTTGGGCGGTCTGCTACGGCAGCGTTTCTGGTGCAGATACCTCTGCCCGACCGGCGCGGTCTTTTCAGTTGCGAATTTCCTTCGCCTGACCGAGCGCAAAGTCGAGATAACCTGCGTCGAATGCTCTCGTTGTACCGATTTTTGCTCATTCGGCGCCATCGGCCCCGGCTACCGGACGCGCGTGCTGAACTGCACATTCTGCCAAGACTGTGGAGGCGTATGCCCCAAGCATTCGATAAGCTTCACAGGCCGCTGGGACAAAGTTGATCTCAAGTCGAAGAGTGAGGATATCCCCAAAGACATCCCGCGCTCGCGACGTTGCTTCCTCGCCGGCATGGCCGGCTCTGTGGCAGCCGGCATCGCGGCGCCTGCTCTGGTAGGCAAGAGCAAGGGGATACCGGTCCGTCCTCCGGGCAGCGTTGCCGAAAGTAGCTTTCTGCAATTGTGCATTCGCTGCGGCGAATGTTTCAAGGCATGTCCCAACAATGTCCTTCAGCCGATAGGTCTTGACCGAGGCTTTGATGCGATTTGGACACCTCAAGTCGTCGCGGACTGGGCCGGCTGCGAACCGACCTGCAACAACTGCGGCCAGGTCTGCCCCACCGGCGCGATTCGGGCGCTGCCAATCGACGAAAAACGTGCCGCCCGAATGGGCCTTGCCATCGTCGACGATCATACATGCCTTCCGTACGCCGGACGCCAAGATTGCCGGATGTGCGTCGACGAATGTGCGGCGGCAGGATACAACGCAATCGAGTTCATCCGCGTCGGAGGCGAGTTCGACAACGACGGAGCGCCCGTCGAAGGCTCGGGTTATCTAGCGCCCGTGGTGCAGGCCGAGAAGTGTGTCGGCTGCGGGCTCTGCCAGATGCGATGCCACAATATCAATGTCAAGAACAAAAAGCTGCTCGAACGAACCGCCATACATGTAGAAGCCGGGCCGGGCAAAGAAGACCGCATCGCAAAAGGCTCATACCTGGCCCTGCAAAGACAGCGGGCCGAAAAACAGACCGAGAGCCGGCAGTCCGAAAGCAGCAACGAGCTGGACAACGACTATCTGCCGGATTTCCTGAAATAGCCGTCTGATAGCTCTTGAAGGACAAGAGGCCCAAAACAGCATAGCACGTCAAGTACAAGTTGTTATACTGCTTGGATCTAATGACAACCATAGAAGCTGGATACCATCTGATAACGGCATCCAATAATCGGAGCAGGAAATGACTATTCGCAAGAAGTTATTGACCTTATTGCTCGGCGTCTCCCTTATTCCATTGGTGACCTACTTCGTCCTAGATCTTTCGTTTTCACGCATTGTGAGAAATCGTGTTCAGGACTCTCTGCGTGTGGCCCTTGAAGAAAGAGCAAGCGAAAGGTTGGTCGAGATGATTGACAGCTATGACAGGACGCTGAAGATTTCCGCCCAGGCGGTGCGTTACGGTCTGCGACACTACGCCGATCAGGTCCAGCAGAGCCTCTGGTCGGTCAATATCGACAAAGAGGAATCGTCGCCACCGCAGTACCTGGTCGCGGCGTCAGCAGATCTATCTAGAGAAATTCAGAAATATCGCTTTCTCAACACACCGGAGGGCCCACAGCGCGTTGTAGATTTCGATTCTCATTTTGTCTTTCCCGCTCAGAGCGAATCGTACAATCTCTTGCGCTCTCGATTGTCCCATCTGGCCGGAACGTGCAGAGAGATTTATTCTATCGGCCCCGAGTCAAAACTCTGGGTCTATACAGTCCTGGCCGACGGGACGTCAACACTGTATCCTTCTCCGGGATTCTGGCCCTATGACGAAGGGTACGATTTGCGCCAACAGCCCTGGTACAACAACGCAAGAACAAGCGGACAACTGACTCCGACCTTACGTATCGAAACGCTCACAGGCAAGACCGTCATGACTGTTGCGGTGCCTCTGTTCACCCGAGACGGTTCTTTCGCCGGCGCCATCGCGATGGACATAGATCTTTCCGCCGCGCTGGAAACAATGCGAATTCCCGACCAATGGGGGCAGGGAGCCTGGAAACTTCTGGTACGGCTGCCCGAAGATAAGCGTCAGGAAGTCGAACAGGCCGCCGTGATTTGCTGCACTACCTTTCTGGAGGGCCAGCAGCAGCCCGGCCGACGCTCCAGACTTGTCGAGGTATGCGCGCCGGAGACGGTCGCTAAGATGATCGAGAATTCCCGCCGGGGAGAGCCGGGGATCATACGCCAGGCCTATGAAGGCGTCGATTCTCTCTGGGCCTACGGTCCCTCGGATCGCGCGGCCGGCTTTCCAGTTCTCGTTGTGCCATATCAGCGCATCGTCGAGCAGGCAGACTATGCTCAACAATTGCTTTTCAAGAACAACATTCGTGCAATACAGATCGCCACCGTGTTGATCTTCCTGGTAATCGTAGCTGCTGTCGTTCTCGCAGTCATGAGGGCAAGAAACCTGACCGTGCCTATAACACGTCTTGCCGACGCCGCGCACAAACTGGCGGGGGGCAATTTCGGCGTTCGAGTAGAAATAGCAACGAACGACGAACTCCAGCAGCTTGGCGAGGTATTCAATCAAGTCGGGCCGGAACTTTACGAACGCCAGAAGATAAAGCAGTCGCTCGAACTGGCTCGGGAGATTCAGCAGCATTTTCTGCCCGCCGAAACGCTTGAATTGGAGAATTTCCAGGTTGCCGGCCTTTGCAGATATTGCGATGAAACGGGCGGTGATTACTACGACCTGCTCGATCTAAGGACGGTTGCAACCGGCAGAGTGGGTCTTGTTCTCGGCGACGTATCCGGACATGGCATTCCGGCTGCCATGCTCATGATCTCAGCCGGAAGCATTCTCCGAAATAACGCGCCGCATCACGGCGAGAATCTTGCCGAGGCAATCTCCGAGTTGAATCGTCACCTCGAAAAGAACTCCGAACCTGGCAAATTCATGACACTTTTCTACGGCCTGCTGGATGACAAAGGCAAGAGGCTCTCGTGGACTTCAGCCGGCCATGACCCGGCGATCTGGTATAGGCCTGAGTGCGATGAGTTCGGCGAATTACCCAACACAGGCATGGCGCTCGGTATTGTGTATGAAGCGGAGTTCAGCAGCAGCGATCCCATAACGATGCGCGTCGGGGATATTGTCCTAGTGGGCACCGACGGCATCTGGGAAGCGTCCGACAGTTCCGGACAAATGTACGGCAAGGAACGGCTCATCGACTTGATCAGACGGCACAAAGATGAATCGGCCGAGCAGATCGCATCCTCAGTCGTTGAGTCTGTCCTGGACTTCTGCTCCGGCGCAGCTCAGACAGATGACATCACATTACTCGTGATCAAGTGCATCAACTGAATGGCCAGCAATCGTGCGGGCAGATCACCGACGGGACCGGGGGGCGGTCTTGCCCTTCGGATTCTTCATGTAGTAGAGCAACCCGTCTTCGGCGCCAACGAGAAGATCGCCGACACCGTCTTTGTCCCAGTCCACGATAGTGGGGCTGGTTGTATGGCCGGCCAGGATACGGCTGTCGACCATACCCTGATCACTGAAGATATGCCTCTGGCCGTTGTTGGAAAGATTTCGCAGTAAACTGACGTTTTGGCTGTTGACCAGGATGTCCAGCCGGCCGTCGAGGTCCCAGTCGGCGAAACAGAATTTGCGCCTGCCGCTTTTGCCGGCAGAGCCGTCGTTCATACGCAGCAGGCCGCTGGTCTTGTTCTTCGCGCGATGTATCGAGTCAAACACAGAAATGTTCTCACACGTAAATATGCGCTCAGGCCGCAATAAGACGAGCCTGCGATTCTTTCTGGCTCGTCGAAACAGCACGAGATATCCCTCATGATCCAGCATGACCAGATCGTTCAATCCATCCTTATCGTAATCGAGAACCGCCGGCGTGGTTCGCCATTGCGTAGCAAGTGTCTTGCCCTCCGGCCGCCACCAGTTCCAGGCAGGCTTCGGGGGTTCGTCCGTCCACTCGACCTCAATCGGCACTGCGGCGGCCAGCTTCGGATTGCCCCGAGTGCCGACGTTCTTGTACCACAGGACCTTGCCCCAGATCGAGTTGACGACGATATCGGCCAGACCGTCATGATCCCAATCGGCCACGTTCAGAGTCGTATAACCCCACTTGGCTTCACACGGGCCCTGGATCGAGCCATTTGGACCGGCCATGATGCGAATGGTCTTGCCGTCGGCCTTGAGCAGCACCGGTTCGGCCCATTTCGGCGGATCGCCCCCATCAAGGTTCTGGATGAATCCGATGTAGCCTGCAGTATTACCGCAGATCAGGTCTTCGTCTCCGTCATTGTCCCAATCGAAACTGTACGGGGTGACAAGTGCGCCGAATTTGACCTCGTCTGCCTGTTGTTGGAAGAATCTCGGCGTCTCAAAGGCGGGCATTCCGTCCACAAGCCTGCCCGTATTCTCGACAAAGGCCACGCGCCCGTCTTCCTGGCCTACAACCAGGTCTACGTCGCCGTCCTTGTCCCAGTCCAGCGCCACGGGCACAATCATGCAAAGGTCCATCTCAAGCGGTTTGCCCTGATAGGTAAGGAGACGGCCCGCCGCATACTCGGGCTGGGCGCGAGTCCCTGTGTTTTCAAACCAGGTGAACTTGTCGACAAACTCACCGCAAATCAAATCGAGGTCGCCGTCGGAGTCAAAATCGGCAAGATTCGGCGAGGGCATCCCATAGACATCTACCGGTCTGCCGCCGGCTAATATCTTCTCGGGCTTGGCATACTTCGGGATCTCAGTAGTGCCCGTGTTTCGAATCAGATACACATACCCGTGCAAGGGACCGCGCGTCCAGTGTCCCTGGGTGTCGAAGGCATTGTCCCATCCGTAGTCCTCCCAGTCGCCGACACCAACGATCAGATCAAGGGCGCCGTCGGCGTCATAATCGCAGTACTGCCATTGATTCGCACGAACGCGGCCCTTCGAGTCGTGCACGCTGGTTGATCGATAGATAGCCTGAGTCTGCTTGAGCTGAGTCTTCGGATCGCCAAAGTTCGTTATCTCTTGTGCCGGCAGCAACAGACGCACCTGGCCGTCAACATAGCTTGGCCGGATGTTCCTATGGCCGGTTCCGATTTTGACTGCGGGCTTGAACACAGGCATCGTGACATCGCCGTCGGTATTCTCGAAGAGATATGTCCCGTTGTACGGCTTGTCGGGACAGCAAACGACCATGTCGTAATCGCCGTCACTGTCGTAATCCATGGCAAGCGGCCATGCCCAGAGCCCCACGCCCAAATCCACAACCAGACCTGGATGGTTGTACTTGATGCGTTCGAGAGCAGCCTGAGAGTTGCCGCATGGAGCGAAACCCAGAAACACTGTCAACATAAAGACCGTGAGGTGAGCCGTCGAAGTTTTCATGCTGTCTCTCCCTTAGGGGTACGCTGTCCTGTCCAGCCCGTCCGATCGAGCCATCTGTCCATCTCAGTCCTGAGTTGGCCCCGAACCGAACGACACTCGGCATCGTCGATCAGGTTCACCGTCTCGGCAGGATCGTCCCGGAGATTGTATAGGTATTCCAGACGATTGCTGTAACGAATATACTTCCAGCCACGGCCCCGGATCATGAAATCGCCTCTTGTGTCCGGCAGGACTTTCCGGCGGCCTTTTGGATTCGGCCTGACGCGCTCCGAGAAAGTATATTCTCTGACCTTGCCCCGTTCTTTCTCACCTTTTAGATGCCGGGCAAGACTCGCTCCCTGAGCCTGCTCGCACGCGAGATGGCCCGCCAGTTCCAGCAGCGTCGGCATAAAGTCGGTCGAATCGACCGCCCGTTCACTTACTGCGGGTTTGAACTCTCCGGGATATGAAATCAGAAGAGGCACGCGGACGATTTCCTCGTAGAAGGCCCTTGTGGATTTCCAGACCATGCCGTGTCCGCCCATCATGTCACCGTGGTCAGCGGTGAACAAAACGACCGTATCGTCGGCTTTACCCGTCTCATTAAGCGTCTCGAGGATTCTCCCGACCTGATCGTCTATCAGTTTCACCATTCCGTAATAGACGCGCAGGAACTCGCGCATACCCGGTTCGCCGAGCGCGGCGATGATCTCCCGCCCCCAGTCCTTTTCAAAAAGTTCTTCCCGTACGTGCCGGTTCACAGGCAGATCCAACTGCTCCGGATCGAAAGCCTCGTAATATGGTGACGGCACAACGTTGGGATCGTGAGGCCAGATGAACGAGCAGGTTATCATAAACGGGTTGTCACTGCTTTTGAGAGCCTTGAGCCTGTCACATGTCAGATCCGCCACCTGCACGTCAAAGCACTCCTCGACGGGCATCTTAAGCCTGCCCATCTTCGTGATAAAATCGGCGTATACCTTGTTCTTCCAGCGATCGCCGATTGCTTCGACCTGCCTTCGATAGGCCGGCGAGATCTCGACAGGTAGGGCCCAGGCATACCAGTCCATCCAGGTGGCTCTGTCGGTGCCTCTGACCTGGTCAAAAAACGGATCCGTCTTCCGCTTGTATTCGACTCCCGAGCGAAACATGTCCGTATAGTAGGGAAGATCATCTCCTTCGAGATGCCACTTACCGTAGTGATGGGTTTCGTACCCCGTCTGTTTGAGCAGCCTTTCAGTGGTGACGTCCTCGGCGTCGATGCCACGCTGCCTTGGACCGGCGTTGAGAACGATCCCGTGAGCATGTGGGTACATCCCCGTAATGATAGACGCCCGCGTGGGCGAACAATACGGTGTCGTACATGTGGCTTGATTGAATCGAACGCCATTGTCGGCGATTCGGTCAATGTTGGGCGTGGGCACCGGGCCGCCGTAACAGCTCAGGGCATTTGCGCTAAGTTGATCGCACATGATGAACAGTATGTTGGGTCTTCCCGCCCTCCCGGGCTCTGCGAGCAGCGCATCAGGTTGTAACCAGCGTCCCCCCACCCCCGCCGCCGTTGCCAGCCCCGCCGCTTTGAGAAACTCTCGTCTTGTCCGTTGTCGCATAGATGCTCGTTCTCCCCTCAAAAATGGTCTAAGTCCGGAGGCAGTCGTTCTGGGGATCATTATCCCGGCACGATGTGACCGTTGTCAAGTGAGAAGCTGTCCGTTGTGGCGTGTAAAGCGCAGACGATGTACAATCCGTTGGCATTACAGACTATCGGCCGTCAACTACCGGATTGTGCTGCCGACTGTTTGTGTTCGTCACGTTTGAACACGGCCTTGCTCAAGATTGCATAGCCCAGCACGACAAGCAGAACTACCGCCGCCATGTGCTTGACCTCGCTCGGCAGCATCCAGCCCGGCCGGGCCACCACCTCAAACTCGACACCTGCCGCGAAATAGTCGAGCAGCAATCCGCTGGCCAGAGCACATACACCGACGGTGGCAATATACACCAGGGCAGTCTTTCGGCCCAGGGTCTTCCAAATAGTGGCAAACGACGCCGCATTTGTCGCAGGACCCGTCATCAGAAAGACTAACGCCGCTCCTGGTGACAAACCTCCCGTGAATATCAGGGCTGCCGCCACCGGCACCGACGCCGTCGCGCAGACATAGACCGGTATACCCAAAAACATCATAACCACCATTGCAAAGATGCCCTTGCCCAACTTGTCGGCGAAGTAGTTGTTCGGCACAAACGCCGATATCAACGCCGCCACGGCGATCCCCACCAGCATCGCCTTGCCTATGTCGCGAGGCAGGGTAACGAACCCATACTTCATGCCCCGGCTGAATCTCGTGGTCTTGCCTTCGGCCTGGCAGCATTCCTCCGTACACGTTTCGCCCTGTCCATTCTCACCGCTCGGCCTGTCCGTCAGGGCGTCAACCAGGCCCCCGCCAATCATGCCCGTAGCGAATGCCGCCAAGGGTCTAAAGACTGCGAAGACTGGCCCCAGAAGACTTAAGGTGACAAAAATGCTGTCTACGCCGGTCTGGGGGGTCGAGAGCAGGAAAGCTACGGTTGCTCCCTTGCTCGCTCCGTGTCTGTGCAGGGACATCGACACTGGAATGACACCGCACGAGCACAAGGGAAGCGGCACGCCGAAAACCGACGCCTTCAACAGCGGCCACGGTCCCCTGCCGCCAAGATGTCGCTCGACGAAACTCTGCGAGACCAGCACAGACAGCAGGCCGGCCACGAAGAAGCCGAACAACAGATATGGCGACATCTCGGCCACCGTGGCCCAGAACTCCGCCGCAATCTTTCCGGCATACTCAAACATTGGGCTCAATTGCCTCGAAGCATAAGTTAGCCGCCTACTGTTTCAGTCTTGATGACTTTGCCCTTCAAATCAACCGTGATATCCTCAAAGGGCATCTTCACGCCACTGCGGGCAATCGCCTCACGAGCTATATGCGTGAGCCCAAAGCAGCACGGTACTTCCATATGGACAACCGTCAGGCTCCTGAGTTTGTTCGCCTTCAGGATCGCCGCGACCTTCTCGATGTACTGTGCGCTGTCGTCCAGCTTGGGACAACCTATGGCGATGCTATGGCCCATCAGGAGATTGCTGTGAAAATCCGCCATGGCAAAGGGCACACAATCAGCAACCAGCGACAGATCGGCATCGGCAAAGCACGGAGCATTCGGCGGCAACAGCATCAATTGGACGGGCCAGTGGCTCAACTGTGACGGAACTTCTGCCGTCTGTGCGCCCGGCGCCGCGTCCTGCGTCTCCATCTGCCGGGCGGCAACTCCCGGACACTGAAAACTGGCCTGGGCCTTTTCCTTCTGCTGCTGCGCCAGATGTGCTTCGGTCGCCTTCTCATCAAATTCAGGGGCTTCGCGCTGTTCGACAGTGATAGCGTCCTCCGGGCAATGCCCGAGACAGGCGCCAAGCCCGTCACAATATACTTCACTGATCAGCTTTGCCTTGCCGTCGACTATTTCAATTGCGCCCTCGGCACAGGCCGTGACACACTGCCCACATCCATTGCATTTATCTTCGTCAATTACAACTATGTTTCGCAATGCCATTTCAAACTCTCCAAAAAGCGTATCAACCGGCCTATACGCTCCGGCGCCCGGGCCTGTTCGATCATTTAGCGGTGCCGAAGTCCGGTTTTGTCGTATCGCCTGCGGATCCTTTGACATCGAAGACTCTTGCCGGCTTCCCACTCTCGAGAAGCTTCTCAACCTTCTCCTCGATCGCCATGGCGCGCTTCTTGAGATCGTAGAAACCGTGCCACCAGGCATAGTCGGGCGCCATCATAGCCGCACCGAAGCGGGCCCTCCTGCCCTCGTGGTGCCACAGCTCATACATCTCGATCTCGAGTTCCTCATCGAGGATCTTGTCCTTGTTGAGCAGTCTCTTTTCATACAGACCATCAATCAATTTCTTCATCGGCTTGTAGTACGTGTCGTTGTAATTGGCTACAACTGCATCCAGCCGCGTGAAATGCGCCTCGGCCCAGCTCGGCGAGTGACAGGCCAAACATACCTTCGTCATCTTTTCCCGCTCGACCTTCCAGTCGGTGCTTGCAGGCCACGGCTTGAATTCGGCAGGTCGGACCGTGAGCGGAGCCTGAGTTTCCCAGGCCAGACGCTCGGTGACATCGTGCGTAGTCGGCACGCCGTTTATGCCGGACATGTGACAGACCGAGCACGTCGGAGCGCGGTAGTCGGCGCCTGCCGTCCACATCCCCGCGGCGGCATCCCAATTCCACGAATCGCCCTCGGCGTGATAGATCGCTCCGTGTTTGGACTCGTTGTAGATCTCGATCTGCGGATGATCCGGTCCCAGGTGACACTGCCCGCAGGCCTCTGGTTTTCGAGCCTCCGCTATCGAAAAGGCGTGCCTGGTATGACAACTCGAACAGCTACCCTTACTGCCATCCGGATTGATCCTGCCCACGCCGACATTGGGCCATGCGTTCGGATCGAACTTGCCGTCTTTGACCTCAACTACCGTGCCGTGGCAGGTATAACAGCCGGTCGCCCTCTCGATCTCGTTGTTCAGCCCGTGGTTCAGCCACGGGTCGATCTTCCATATAAGCTCAATCGTGTTGGCGTGCTTGCTGCGAGCATACTCGGCCGCTTCC
>Ga0209536_100005211_pt1 | contig 20297 bp, 19 predicted proteins | sample DeeMarSeWOR28_12_FD_187461 | JGI IMG/M metagenome (GOLD analysis project Ga0209536, IMG submission 187461) | Marine sediment microbial communities from White Oak River estuary, North Carolina - WOR-2-8_12 (SPAdes) (version 2) | ecosystem: Environmental > Aquatic > Marine > Intertidal zone >...
GGTCCATCGAAACACGATGATTGCCACACCCGAGGTGCTTTTTGTGGGCGACGACCAGTCGTGCAAACTCATCGAGACCTCGACGGGAAAGCTCAAGGGTCAGATCATCCCGCCAACGGAGATAGCCGGAGGCACGTTCTGGAAATGGATGGGGATGGAAAACGGCACGCTGTATGCTCTCCTCGGAGAAGCCGAACCGCTGGACGAGACGATGAAATGGAATCGTCAGGCGCATGGATGGCCCTGGACCGGAATCTCCAAAGGGTATAACCAGGCCGATAATCCGTGGGGATTCGGCCGCAACCTGCTGGCGATTGATCCGAAAACCGGGGACGTTCTATGGCACTATCGCGAAGACGAGTCCATCGACAGCCGCGCCGTGGCGGGGTCGATTCCGGCGCCTTCGGCCGGTCCGTCGCGCGCGACGCGCACGACCACGAGCGCGCCGTGCACCGCCTCGACCATGATCTCCATCGCGTTGCGGCCCGGTGCCTCGCCGCAGCCGGCGGTCGCGACGCCGACGCAGGCGGTCTTGCCTCTCAGGGGGTGTGCCATTGTCGCTTCTCCTTATTCCGCGGGCTCGAACACGACGGCGTCGTGGTCGCCGATCTTGTCGACCTTGGCCTTGACCTTCATGCCGATCTTCACTTCCGTCGGCGCGATGCCGACGACGCGGGACATCATGCGCGGGCCCTCGGCGAGATCGACGAGCGCGACGACGTAGGGCACGCGATCGCGGAATTCGGGCGTCGGCGCACGGCGCACGACGCTGAAGCTGTGCACCGTGCCGCGGCCCGAGGCCCGGATCCAGGCGTAGTCGGTGGAGCCGCAGGCAACGCAGGCCGGGCGCGGATAGAACCAGATCTTCCCGCAGTCGGCACAGCGCTGCAGCTCGAGCCGGCCCTGCGCGGCAGCCGCGAAAAAATGCGCCGCCTCGGCGGTGAGCGACTCGGGAAACGGCAGCGCCATCGGCTGCGCTCAGCGAAAGTAGCCTTCGGGCGAAAAGCGCGGATCGTGCTCGCCCGACGGCTTGAGGATCGCGCTCACGCGCGCGACCGTCGCGCCCTCGACTTCCATCGTGCCCTGCGTGAACAGCAGGCTGCGGGTGATCTTCAGTACCTGCACGCGGCCCTCGAGCCAGGCCCCCTCGGGCACCGCGCCGATGAAGTCGGTGGCGAGGTGCACGGTGACCAGGAAGCGACCGATGCGCTCCTGGATGTTGGCACCGAGCAGCAGCAGCATGTCGGCGAGCGTCATCAGCATGCCGCCGTGGCACATGCCCATCGGGTTGCAGTGCTTCTTCTCGCAGCGGAAACCGAGCACGAAGGCCGTGCCGTCGAGCCGACCGTAGAGCGGGCCGTTGGCCTCGATGTAGGGGTTGCGCGGCAGGTGCAGCGGGCGAAAGCCCTCGGGAACGGACGGGTGACGCATCGGGTTCAGGACTCCTGACGATCGGCGCCTGACGTACGCAGCGCGCGACGGTAGAGCTTACCGGTCGGCCCGGTCGGCAGGGACGCGACGCGGCGAAACAGTTTGGGCAGCTTGAAGCCGGCGAGCCCGGCCGCGCGGCAGTGCGCTTCGAGCGCGTCGGTCGCAAGATCCGCCGCGCGCAGCACGACGTAGGCCTCGATGCGCTGTCCCCAGCGCTCGTCCGGCTGGCCGACCACCGCGGCCTGCACGACCTCGGGGTGCGCGAGCAGCACGCGCTCGATCTCCTCCGCGTGCACCTTGATGCCGCCGCTGTTGATCAGGTTGTCGGTGCGCCCGGTGATGAACAGGTCGCCCTCGGCGTCGACGAAACCCATGTCGCCGCTGCGCCACCAGCCGGCGACGAACCGCGCGCGCGTTTGCTCGGGATCCTTCCAGTAGCCGAGCGCGAGCGACGGGCCGCCCACCGCGATTTCGCCGACGCTGCCGGCCGGCAGGACATCGTCGATGCCGCCGCCGGGCGCGACGATACGCAGGTCGGCACCGATCACCGGCTTGCCGGTCGAGGCGAACTTGCCCTTGCCCATCAGATCGGCATTGGTCGCCAGCACGCCGCAGCCGCAGCCGCCTTCGCTCGACAGGTACAGGCTGGCGATGCGCGCGCCGGTCGCGGCGACGATGCGCTCGAGGTCGCGCTGTGCCGGCGGCTCGCCCGAGATCGTCGCCAGGCGCACGCTGGACAGGTCGAAGCGGCGAGTGTCCTCGGCCAGCACCAGGCGCCACATCGTCGGCACCAGCGGCGCCATCGTCACGCGTTCGCGCGCCAGGGTCTCGAGAAAGCCCTGCGGCGTGAAGTTCGGATCGAACACCGTCTTGGCCGCCGCGCCGACGTGGCCGAGCACGATGTTCGGCCAGGCGGCGAACGACGGGTTCATCAGGACGAGCGTCGAGTCCTGCGGCGTCACGCCGAGGTAGCAGGGCTGCGCGCCGCGCGCGTTCTCGGCAAGCGTCGCCTGGCTGTGCATGACCCCGTTCGGCCGCCCGGTGGTGCCCGAGGAGAGCACGATCGCCGCAAGCGCGTCGGGGGCGAGCGGCGCACGCTGCACATCGAAGCGTCCCGCGGCCTGCAGGCCTGCCATGCCCGCATCGTCGAGCGCCAGCGCCGCGCAGCCGCCCGCGGCCGCCGCGACCTCCCGCGCCAGGGGTTCGAGGTCGGCATCGTGCAGGAGCAGCCTGGCGTCGAGCCAGCCGACCGTCTCGGCCAGGCGCTGCGGCGCTTCGCGCAGGTGCAGGTTGCAGGCCACCGCGCCGCGCACCAGGCAGGCGAAGTACGCCAGCGCATGGCGCACCGAGCTGCGGCACAGCAGCGCGACGCGGTCCCCGGGCTCGATGCCGCGCGCGGCAAGCCCGGCCGCGAGCTTGAGCGTCGTCTCCTGTGCCGCGTGGCCGCTCGCCCGCTCGCCCGGATCGACGAAGAAGTCCTCGGCGCCGCGCAGCCGGCAGGCGCGCAGGAAGAGCGTCCGCATCATCGGCGCAGCGCGCTCAGAGCGACCGCGCGATGAGATCCCGCATGATCTCGCTGGTGCCGGCGTAGATGCGGTGCACCCGCGCGTCGGCCCACATGCGCGTGATCGGGTAGTCCCACATGTAGCCGTTGCCGCCGTGCAGCTGCACGCAGGCGTCGAGCAGCTTGCTCTGCAGCTCGGTGGTGAGCAGCTTGGCCATCGCCACGGTCGGCACATCGAGGGCGCCCGCGACGTGCAGCTCGATGCAGCGGTCGGTGAACACGCGCGCGGCCTGCAGCTCGGCGACCAGATCGGCGAGCGTGAAGCGGCTGTGCTGGAACTCGAAGACCGTCTGGCCGAAGGCGCTGCGCGACTTGGTGTAGTCGATGGTCGCCTCGAGCGCCGCCTCGCAGGTGGCGACCGCGCGCACCGCGACGGTGAGGCGCTCCTGCACCAGCTCGGCCATCATCAGCCGCCAGCCGCCGTTTTCCTCGCCGAGCAGGTTCTCGACCGGCACGCGCATGTCCTCGAAGAAGAGCTCCGCGGTGTCCTGCGCCTTGTTGCCCGCCTTCTTCAGGTTGCGCCCCTTGCGGTAGCCGGGGGTCGAGGTGTCGACCAGCAGCAGCGACACGCCGCGCGCCTTCAGCGCCGGATCGGTCTTCACCACCAGCAGCGTCAGGTCGCCGATGACGCCGTTGGTGATGAAGGTCTTCGAACCGTTCACCCGGTAATGGTCGCCGCGGCGCTCGGCGCGCGTGCGGATGCCGCCGAGGTCGCTGCCCGAGGCCGGCTCGGTCATGCCGATCGAGGCGATCACCTCGCCCGAGGCCATCTTCGGCAGCCAGGCCTGCTTCTGCGCCTCGCTGCCGTGATGGATCAGGTACGGCGCGACGATCGAAGAATGCAGGTCCCAGGCCGGCGCATGCGCACCGACGCGGCCCAGCTCCTCGATGGTGATCGCGTCGAAGCGGAAGTCACCGCCCGAGCCGCCGTAGGCCTCGGGAAAGCAGGCGCCGAGGATCCCGGCCGCACCGCCCTTCTCCCACAGCGCGCGCGGCGTGACCCCGGCCGCCTCCCACTCGAGCAGATGCGGCGCAATCTCGGCGGCGACGAAGCGCCGCACCATGTCGCGGAAGGCCTCGTGCTCCGGCGCGTAGAGCGTACGCGCGATGCGCAGCGGCGTGCCTGCGCTCACGGTCTTCCCCTAGCGCTTGGCGAGCTTGGTTTCGACGATGCGCGCGAGCACGCTGGCGCCGAGCGGCAAGGCGTCGTCGTTGAAATCGTAGCCCGGGTTGTGCACCTCGCACACGCTCTCGCCCGCGCCGTTGCCGACGTTGAAATAGCAGCCCGGCACTTTTTCGAGCATGAAGGAGAAGTCCTCCGAGGCCATGATCAGCGGCGGGTCGCGCACCACGTTCTGTGCGCCGACCACGTCGGTACAGATGCGTGCCGCGAACTCCGCCTGCTCGGCATCGTTCACCGTCGGCGCGAAGATGAAGCGAAAGTCGACCTCGGCACGCGCGCCGAAGGCCTCTGCCACGCCGTTCGCGATGCGCTTCATCGAGCGCTCGACCAGCGCCATGACCTCGCGCGAGAACGCGCGCACCGTGCCCGAAAGGCGCGCGGTCTGCGGAATCACGTTGTAGGCGTCGCCGCCGTGGATCTTCGTGACCGACAGCACCGCGGTTTCGACCGGCGGCGCGTTGCGCGAGACGATGGTCTGCAGCGCGGTCGTGAGGTGCGCCGCGACGACCACCGAATCGACGCTCGATTCCGGCCGCGCGCCGTGCGCGCCCTTGCCGATGATGTCGATGTCGAAGAACGCGCCGCCCGCCATCATCGCGCCCGAGCGCACGGCAAACTTGCCCACCGGCAGCCCGGGCCGATTGTGCATGCCGAACACGCTGTCGCAGGGAAAGCGCTCGAACAGGCCGTCGGCGATCATCGCCTGCGCGCCGCCGATGCCCTCCTCGGCGGGCTGGAAGATGAAGTGCACCGTGCCGTCGAAATTCTTCGTCTCGGCGAGATACTTCGCCGCCCCGAGCAGCATGGTGGTGTGCCCGTCATGGCCGCAGGCGTGCATCTTGCCGTCGCGCTTGGAGCGGTGCGCGAAGCTGTTCGCCTCGTGGATCGGCAGCGCGTCCATGTCGGCGCGCAGCCCGACCGCGGCCTTGCCGCTGCCGGCGCGCAGCACGCCGACCACGCCCGTCTTGCCGACCCCGGTGTGCACCTCGCAGCCGAAGGCGCGCAGCCGGTCGGCCACCAGGCCGGCGGTGCGGTTTTCCTCGAAGCCGAGCTCGGGGTGGGCGTGGATGTCCCGCCGCCAGCCGGTCAGTTCCGCGTGCATGCGCGCGATACGCTCGTCGACGCCCATCGGGGTTCCTCGTGTCGATGCCGCGGAGCCCGCGGCGCAGGACGCTACTTTACCGCGCTGGCGAGCCAGGCGCGCACCGCCTCGACGTCGGGCAACCGCCAGTCGGCGGCACTCTCGCCCTCGCCGACCTTGACCGCGTGCCCGCCGAGGCGCTGAACGGTGGCGAAACCGTACTCGTCGGTCAGGTCGTCGCCGATGAACACCGGCGTGCGTCCGGCGAAGGGCGCCACCGACATGAAGGACGCGATCGCGGTGCCCTTGTCGTGCCCGCCGGGCTTGAGCTCGTAGACCAGCTTGCCGGCCTGCAGCTCGAAGTCCGCGCCGAGATCCGCGACCGCGTGCTCGACCAGGGTGCGGACCTCGCGCTCGAGATGCGGCGCCAGCCGGTAATGCAGCGCGAGGTTGTGGCCCTTGTCCTCGAAGACGATGCCCGGATGGCGCGCCTTGAACGCGGCGAAGCGCTGCGCCACCTGGCGCAGGTGGTCTTCCGGAAACGGCAGGTGGTGCAGGCCGCCGGCCGCGTCGCGCCACTCCACGCCGTGCTGTCCGGCGACCGGCAGCACCAGCGGCTCGAACAGCGCGTCGACGTCGTCGATCGAGCGCCCGCTGACCAGCGCCAGCGCACCGTCGCGCTGCGCGTAGAGGCGCTCGAGCAGCGCGCGCAGCGCGTCGTCCACGTACACCGCGTCCGGCGTCTCGGCATGCGTGAGCAGCGTGCCGTCAATGTCGAGAAACAGCGCCCAATGGGCCGTCGGCAGGGGCGGCGCTGCGTACTTCGCCTCAGGCTCGGGCGGCCGCCTGTTCATCCCTGCGTGCCGGTCGGCGCCAGGCGCGTGCTGCGCACCCGTGACAGCACTCGGCGTCGGTGGCGCATGCGCGCCGCATCGATCAGCATCCGCCCCGCCCAGCGATAGACGTTGAACTCCTGCACCAGGTGGCGCATCGCGCGCATGCGCGCGCGCTGCTCCTCGGGATGCATCGACAGCGCCACGTCCATGGCCGCGGCGCACTGCTGGATGTCGTAGGGGTTGACGATCAGCGCCTCGACCAGCTCGCGCGCCGCGCCGGTGAACTGCGACAGCAGCAGCACGCCCTGCTCGTCCTCGCGCGCCGCGACGAACTCCTTCGCCACCAGGTTCATGCCGTCGTGCAGGCTCGAGACATAGCACAGCTCGGCCGCGCGGTAGATTTCGTAGACCTGCTCGGCGGTGTGGTGCTCGAGCAGCAGCAGGATCGGCTGATAGCCGGGCCGCCCGAAGCGGCCGTTGATGCGCTGCGCCGCAGCGCGCACCCGGTGCTCGAGGTTCTGGTACTCGTCGAGCGAGGAACGCGACGGTGCCGCGATCTGCAGGAAGCTGTACCGACCCAGCCACTGCGGCTTGGTTTCGAGCAGGTGCTCGACGGCGAGGAAGCGCTCGAGAATGCCCTTGGTGTAGTCGAGCCGGTCGACGCCGACGCCGAGCAGTGCATCGGCCGGAAGATTCAGCCGCTCGCGCACGCGCCGGCGGCAGTCCTCGACCGGCGGCTGATTGACGAGCGCGGCCGGCGGCCACTCGATCGAGATCGGATAGCGCCGCACCTCGGTCGGCTCGCCGCCGTAGGAAATGGTGAAGGTCTCCCGGTCGACGCGCGCCTCGAGGAGGCGGTCGACCGTGTCGAAGAAGTTGTTGCAGTGGAACTGCGTATGAAAGCCGAGGATCGACGAGCCGAGCATGCCCTCGAGCACCTCCTCGCGCCACGGCAGGATGCCGAACACCTCCGGATTGGGCCAGGGGATGTGCCAGAAGGTGATGATCGTCGCCAGCGGCAGGCGCTCGCGGATCATGCGCGGCGCCAGCGCGAAGTGATAGTCCTGCACCAGCACGATCGGATCTTCGCTGCGCGCCTCGTCAACCACGACGTCGGCGAAGCGCCGGTTGACCGCCTTGTATTGCTCCCAGTCCTCGGCGCGGAACACCGGGCGGGCATGCGCGATGTGGCACAGCGGCCAGAGCCCCTCGTTGGCGAAGCCGTAGTAGTAGCCCTGCTCCTCTTCCTTGCTCAGCCAGACCCGCCGGATGCGATAGGCGGGCTTGTCGGGCGGCACCATGACGCGGTCGTACTGGTCGACCGCGTCGCGATCGGCCGAGCCCGCACCGTGCGCGATCCAGGTGCCGGAGCAGGCGCGCATCACCGGCTCGAGCGCCGTCACCAGGCCGCTCGCCGGACGCTGGATGTCGATGACGTTGCCCTCGCGCCGCACGTGCAGGTAGGGCTCGCGGTTCGACACGATCAGGATCTCGTCGCCCTTCAGGTCCTCGCGCAGGATGCGGCGCAGCGCCTCCGGCGCCCAGACGGTGTGCGAGTCGTCGCGCGTGCTGCGCTCGGTCTCGAGGTCGCGCACCAGCGCCTTGAGGTCGGCCTCGATCGGGCGCAGCTCGGGCACCCGGGTCGTGCCATCCTCACGCGTCGAGCCGGCGCCCGAGAGCAGCGCCTTGAAGCCGGCGACCCAGCCGCGCCAGGACAGCTCGGCAATGATGACCGTAATCAACGCGACGACCGCCGCAATCGCGGCGAACAGGTAGACGATGTACATCCGCGATTCGTCGCTGCGCCGCTCGACGAAGCTCATGTCGTGCATCACCACCAGCGAACCGAGCCGGGCCGAGCCGCTTTTTACCGGCGTGACCTCGACATGCAAGGGACCCTCGGCGAGCGCAACCATGTGATCGTCGGTGAGCGCCAGGGCCCGCGCGCAGTCCACCTGGCTCGGGAAGCGGCTCGAGGCATAGGCGAGCGTGCCCTGCGGCGTGCACAGGCCGATCGCGAAGACGCGCTCCTGGCGCACCGTGCGCTCGAACAGCCCGACGATGGAACCGCCGGCGGGGTCGCGCAGCAGCTCGACCAGTCGCTCGTTCAGCCCGCGCGCGATGATCGCGCTGCGGTCGTCGAGGTCGCGCACGAACCACTGCAGGGCGAGACGATCGACCAGCGGCACGACCGCGTAGGCGATCGCCGCAAGGGCAATGCCGAGCGGCAGAATGAAGCGCAGGGACAGCCGCATGCTCTTAGCCTCAATCGCCGGATGCGGACCGATCAATGCCGCAGGGAACGTTGCACGCCGACGCCGGCGCACTTCCGCACGTCCACTTCACCGGCAACCTTCGCAGTCTACCCGCCCGGGTCGCGACTCGCCACCGACGGCGGCGAAACGCGACGCCGGGAAAACAGCCTGCGATGCACGGCCGGCCTGTCGGGCCAGCCGGACGCGCTCAGGCGCCGCCTGAGAACGCGCGCAGCAGCCAGAACGTGAGCAGCGCGAGCGGCAGGATGATGGCGAAAAACACGATCTGGCGGTTCGCGAAGCGCGACCCGCGCCTGCGCTCGATCCACTCGAGCAGCGCGTCGGCCGTGAAGTACAGGCCGATCGCGATCACCGTGAAATAGACCAGATCCATCAACCCGCGCCCGGCCGCGCCCGGCCGCGGAACACCGCGATGAAGGCCAGCACCAGAAACAGCGTGCCGCCGATCACCGCGATCAGGCCGCCGAGCCCCATGATTCCCATGGCGATGATTTCCTCCGTGCTGCGCAGCGCCTGCGCAGCGCCCGCCACCTTGCGCTGCACGCCGTAGCCGCCCGACCAGACCAGGCCGGCGACATGCATCAGCTGCCCGCCGGCGTAAAGCCAGAGCTGCCAGCGCGCGGCGCGCGGCGGGACCGCGGCGAAACCCAGGCGCGGCAGCAGCAGGTAGGCGAGTCCCATGAAGGCGAGCGTCACGCCGACGATGCTGCCGTGGTAGTGCGCCGGGATGCGCACGTTCGAGCCGCTGATCATCAGTCCGATCAGCCCGCCGACCCCGAACAGCAGCAGCGAGGCGGCGAGCGCACTGCGCAGCACGGCCTGCTCGGCGCGCGGCGGCGCCGCGCGCGCCAGCCCGATGATCACGGCGAGCGCAAACGGCAGGATCGCCAGCCCACCGCCGAAGCGCATCAGCCAGGTATGCAGCCGGTGATGCTCGACCGAGGTGACGTCGTAGGCGAGGTAGATCAGCGGCGTGAGGAAGACCGCGACCAGGCCGACGCCGAACAGCAGCGTCGCGGTGCGCGGCGTGAGCGGCAGCGGCGCGCCGCCGTCCTCCGCGAGCCAGAGCCAGGCGACGAACATGAGCAGCGTCCAGGCGAACTGCAGCACGTGCCCACCGCCCCAGAAGGCGAGCTCGTAGTAGCCCTTGGCATCGACGCCGGGCGGCAGCGCGCGCAGCGCCCAGACCGACCAGACGAAGGCGACCAGCGCCATGCCGGCCGCCACCAGCGAGGTGTTGAGGCCGAAGCGCAGTGCCCCCGGGCCGTCGAGTCGCGCACCGACCGGCGGCACGACCCACATGCCGCGCGCCACCGCCGCGGCGACGCCGAGCGCGAGCAGCGCGAGCCCGCTGAGGAACACCGGCTCGTCGAGCACCGGGATGTAGTTCGCCATCACCGGACGGCCCGCGCCGACGAACGGGGCGAGCGCCATCACCGCGGTGCCCGTGCAGGCCAGCGCGAAGGCGACCCATCCCAGCCCCGCCGCGCGCGGCGTGCTGTTCAGCGACCACAGCGCGCCGGCAAAGGCGACGAACCACACCAGCACCGACAGGTCGACGTGCACCACCAGCGCGACACGAAAGAAATCGACCAGCGGAAACACGTCCTTCACGCCCGGCGTTCGCGAGAGCACCAGCAGCACCGAGAAGACGCCCGAGACCGCGAGCGAAACCAGCGCCAGGAGCGTCCATGCCGCGGCGAGCCGGCGCCGCGCATCGGCCGGCACCGGCAGCGCGTACTGTGCCGCGCGCCTGCGCGGCACCGCGATCGCATCGAGCAGGGCGCGTGTATTCATGGCCTCAGGGCCGCATGGTCTCACGAGAAGACGATGCCGCCGCGCGCCGGCTTGAAGTCGATGCTGAGCACCTGTCCCGGAACGAGCACGAAGCGGGCGCGTCGCGCGTAGCCGCGCGCCGGCACGCGCAGGTCGTCGACCACGCGCACCGTCAGCTGGCGCTCGCCCGCGCTGATCGGAATGCGGCGATACAGCGTCGAGGTGCCGTCGCGCGCGAGCCCCGACGGCGCGAGCGTCTCGTCGACCAGCGTGCGGCCGTCGAGCTCGACCGTGACGCGCACCGGCGAGCGCCCGCGCGGACAGATCTCGGGCGCGCGCATGTTCGGCGCGCGCGCCGCAAGCTCCTCGGCCGACAGGCGCCGGCAGGGCGCGAGCCGCACGCCGGCATGCGCGATGCTGACCTGCAGCAGCGCCGTGCCCGCGGGTACCGGCGCGACCGAGGGCGCGTGCGACAGCACGACGATCAGCGCGCCGAACGCGCCCCAGGCCAGCAGGCCGCGCAGCAGGGCTGCCGCGGGCGGTCTAGCCATGGCCGCCCGCCCTGTCCCGGGCCATCGCTTCGCGCTTCGGGCGCGGCAGCGGCGCCGGACCCATCGCGGCCAGCGCGCCGCGCAGTGCGTCGCAGGCCGCGCGCAGCGCCGTTTCTTCGCCCGCGGCCTGCTCGACCATGCGCAGGCGTTCGCGCGGCACGCTCTTGCGCAGGATCGGCTGGCGCTCGCCGGCAAGGCGCTGCGCGGTCAGCTCCGCCCCCAGCCGGTAGACGCACTCGCCCGCGCGGCAGGCGACGAGCAGCGCGCCGTCGGCCCCGCTGCGCAGCGCGTACTCGATGAACGAGGGCGGCAGCATGCCGATGCAGCGCATGTCGAGCACGGCGGTGCGCGCGTCCTCGAGCGTCGCGGCCTGCGCGGCCTCGCTGCAGGCGAACACCATGATGCGGCCGGCCGCCGCGGGCGCGATGCGCGCCAGCGCGGCTTCGAGCCGCATCCGCTGGTGCTGCACGTCGCAATCGGGCATGTCGATGCCGGCGGCGAGCGCCTCGGTGCTGCGGAACGGTGTCGACGACGGGCAGGCACCGGCGCACAGCCCACAGGCGGCGCAGCGCTCGGCCATGATCTCGACCTGGCGGCCGGTGCGCACGTTCGGCGCAGGAATCAGCAGCACCGCCTGGTAGGGACAGTCGACCGTGCAGCGCGCGCAGCCGTTGCAGTTTGCCGGGTCGACCACCGCGGGCAGCGGCTTCGGGCCCGCAAACAGCAGCGGCAGCGCCACCAGCAGCAGCGTCGCGCCGCCGGCGAGCAGCCAGAGGAACGCCGGCGAGGTCGCGGCCATCAGCGGGTGCATGAACAGCAGGAACCAGTCGAGCTCGATCGTCGGCGGCAGGTGCAGCGGGTCCCACGGCGCCTGCGAGACCGCCGGTCGCAGGAGCGCGGCGACCAGCAGCATGGCGAGCGCCGCCGCGACCAGGCCGCGCGGCGCGACGGTTTTCGGCTGACCGATGCGCTGCACGTGAATCCACATCCCGGCGAGCAGCGCGAGCGGCATTCCGATGTGCAGGAACACGAACAGCGAAAACAGCCGGTCGCCGACGCTCTCGGCACCGAGGAAGTTGCGCGCCATCGGCTCGGCGGTGAGCCCGATCGCATCGAACCACTCGGCCGTCGCCAGTGCCGAGATCTGCGCGCGTGCATCCCACACCAGCCAGTAGCCGACGATGCCGGAGGCGTACATCAGCCAGAGCAGCGGCACGCCGGAAATCCAGGAAAAGCGCCGAAAGCGGCGGAAGCGTCCCGCCGCCCACTCGCGCAGGAGGTGCAGCAGCGAGGCGGCGACGAACGCATCGGCCGCATAGCGGTGCACGCTGCGCAGCAGGCCGCCGGCCCACCATTGCTTCTGCGTCAATGCCTCGATCGAGGCGTAGGCCCCCTCGACGCTGGTGTCGAAGTAAATGAACAGGTAGATGCCGGTCGCCGCGAGCACCCAGAACAGGAAGAAGGCGAGCGTACCGAGATTGCGCAGCGGGTTGGCACCCGCGCCGAACGGCGCATCCAGCCAGCGTTCCGCCGCGACGAACGCCCGGTCGAGCACGTTCGCCGCAGCCATCAGACGCCCCGGAAGTCGAACCCGCCCTTCGTCGCGACGAAATCGATGAGCAGCATTCCGCCGGGCGCGAGCTCGAGCGTTTCCTCGCGCACGTAGTTGAACGGCCCTTCGGCGCGATCGCGCAAGCGTGCAACGACGCGATGCCGGCCCGCGGCGATCGGCAGGCGGTGGTACAGGCTCGCCGCGCCGTCGCGCTTGAAGCCGGCGGGCGGCACGCTGCGGCTGAACACCACCGCGCCGTCGATCTCGAGCTCGACCGTGAGCGGCGCCCGCTCGCGCGGGCAGTCTAGCGCCGCGCGCATGTTCGGCGGCAGCTTGGCCAGCTCCTCGGGCGAGCGCGTGCGGCATTCCTGCTTGCGCTGCCCGGCATGGATGAGCGAGATGCGCAGCAGCGCGTCGCCGGCGGGAATCAGCTCGAAGCGCGGGCTGGTCGAGAAATACCCGAGCAGCGCCATCAGCGGCACGTACAGCAGCAGCTGGGCGACGATGCGCAGGGGCGACATCAGCCGGTGCCTCCCAGCTTCACCAGCTCGCTCGACTCGCTGCGGATGCGCGGCGCGAGGCGAAACGCGTCCGAAAAACAGTCGTCCTGCGACAGGCCGCGCGCGCGGAATGCCGGGTAGGCGGCCTCGACCATGCCGGCCGAGCCGCAGGCGTAGACCTGGTATTCGGCAAGGTTGGGGAAGTCCTCGAGGATCGCCTCGTGCACCAGCCCGGAGCGCCCGCTCCAGTGGTCCTCCGGGCGCGGCTCGGAGATCACCGGCACGAAGCGGAAGTTGTCGTGCTCGCGTTCCCACTGCGCAGGCAGCGCCGCGAGGTACATGTCCTCGGGCCGGCGCGTGCCCCAGTACAGCAGCATCTTGCGCTGCATGCCGCGCGCGAACGCATATTCGACCATGCTCTTCACCGGCGCGAAGCCGGTCGAGCCGGCGACGAAGATGATCGGCTTCTCCGAGTCCTCGCGCAGGAAGAACGAGCCGAGCGGGCCCTCGAAGCGCACCCGGTCGCCGACCTTCATCGTCTCGAACACCTGCGTGGTATAGCGCCCGCCGGGAATACGCCGGATCTGCAGCTCGATTCGATCGCTCACCTGCGGCGCCGTGGCGAAGGAAAATGCGCGCTTCTCGCCGTCCTCGAGCAGGATGTTGATGTACTGGCCGGCGTAGAACTCGATCGGCTCACGCCCCTCGAGCTTGAGCATCACGCGCATCACGTCCGGCGCGAGCCTGTCCATTGACTCGACCACCGCGCGCCAGACGCGCGCCGGCACGCCCCCCGGCGCCGCGGTCGGCGTGTACTCGATCTCGATGTCGGCGCGCGGCGTCGCGCAGCACAGCAGCAGCTTGCCTTCGGCCCGCTCCGCGTCGGTGAGCGCATCGCGCTGGTAGGCGCCGTAGTCGACCGTGCCGTAGGCGAGCGTCGCCTTGCACTTGCCGCAGCCGCCATTGCGGCACTCGAAGGGGAACGGCACGCCCTCGCGCAGCCCCGCGTCGAGAATCGTCTCGCCCTCGCGGATCGCGAGGATGCGGTTGTCCGGTCGCAGCAGCATGTGATAGCCCTCGGCCGGACCCGCGCGCCGGCGCGGCGGCAGCCAGGGCAGCAGCACGAACAGCAGCGTCGCCGCGCCCATCAGCAGCCACACCCCGCCCGGCGACCAGCGGTAGAGCAGCGCGTACACCGGCAGGTAGAACCAGTCGAAGTCGAGCACCGTGACGGCGCTCGTCAGGTCGGCCTTGCCCTGGCTCAACGCAGGCTTGAGGAGCGAAAGCACCACCAGCGCAAGCGTGAGCGTCACCGCAATCGGCAGCGGCGGCGCGGTCTTTGCCTGCGGCACGCGCTGGGTGTGCACCCAGAGCACGGCGAGCACGGCGAGCGGAATGCCGATGTGGATGAACGACAGCAGCGAGAACAGCCGGTCGTTGACGGCCTCGGGGAAGATGAAGTTGCGCACCAGCGTGCCGTTGAACACCGGCAACCAATCGAACCACTCCGCGGTCGCCACCACGACGAACTGCGCCATGCGATCCCAGGGCAGCATGTAGCCGTTGATGCCGGCGGCGTACACCAGCCAGAGCAGTGCCACGCCCGAGAGCCACGAGAACCAGCGGAAACTGCGATAACGGTCGAAGGTCCAGTGCCGCGCCATGTGCAGCAGCATCGTCAGAATGACGCCGTCCGAGGCGTAGCGGTGCACGCTGCGCAGGACCCCGCCCAGGTACCACTGGGTACGCGTCAGATGCTCGACCGAAGCGTAGGCGCCGTCGACGCTGGTTTCGAAAAAGACATACAGGTACAACCCGCTCGCGACCACCAGCCACATCAGGAAGTACGAGATCGGGCCGAGGTAGTAAAGCGGGTTGAGGCGGTCGCCGAAGGCGAGGTTGAACAGCGCCTCGACCCGCATGAACAACCACTGACCCGCGGCATGAATCCGCTTCAGCAACCCTGGCTCCCTTTCACGCCGCTCTGCGGCCGACCGGATCGATGCTAGGAGATGACCCCGTGACGGCCTTGACGTGCGTCAACGCGCATCGCTGACGCGCGTCGCCGGGGCGCCGGGCGCCGCCTGCACCCGCCGCCGGCGGCGCCACTCGATCACCACGCTGGTCATGCCGACGAGCAGCACGCTCGCGCCGACCAGGATCTCGATGACGATCGCGTAGTTCACGCGGTACTTGCCGGACGCCGGATCGTAGATCGTGCACAGCAGGCGGATCTCCTCGACGATTGCCGACAGGGTTCCGGCCGGCCGCGGCGTATTCTGCGCCAGCTCGAGCAGCGGGCCGACGAATGCCGGCGCGTCGAAGGCATCGCCGTACACCTGGCGATAGATCCTGCCGTCGGCGTCGACGATGCTCACCTGCAGCAGGTGATCGAAACCGGCCGGCGTCGCTTCGCGCAGAAAGCCGAAATCGGCGAGCAGCGCATCGACGCTGCCCGTCTCGGGCGAGAGAAACGACCAGTTTGCGTTGCGCACACCCTGCTTGCGCCCGTAGTCGCGCATCGCCTCGGGCGTGTCGAACGGCAGGTTGAAGCCGATGGTGGCGACGTGGAACGTTCCCGGGCCGATCGCGCGCTCGGCCTGGCGCACCATCTGCTCGAGGTGCTTGGTCGTCGTCGGACAGATCTGGAAGCAGCCGGTGTAGATGAAGCTCACGACCAGCGGCTTGCCGCGGAACGCCGACAGGCGCACCGCCCTGCCCTCGGCATCGGTCAGGCGGTAGTCGCCGATCACGCGGCCGATCGCCGCCTGGCTTTCGCGCAGCGCGCGCTTTTCGTCGAGCGCAGCACTCGCCGGCCAGGCGCAGATCAGCGCCAGGAGCGCGACGAGCGCGCCCAACCGATGTGACCACGCGGCCAGGGGGGTCTTGCGGGAAGGCTTGAGCGGGAGCCGGTGCACGCTGCCCCCGCGTCCGATCATCGCAGCGCCACGTCCAGCATCGCGCCGCCCAGCACCGCGACCAGCTGGACGAGCGAAGCGCGAAACGCCGTGCGCGCCGTTTGCGGACCGGGCGCCGCCGCGAGCGCGTGGCATTGCAGCAGGAACCAGGCGCCGCCCGCGACCGCGGCGATCAGGTAGATCGGGCCGAGACCGACCATCGCAGGCACCAGCGTCGCGATGATCAGCAGCCAGGCGCCGCTCAGCACCGCATTCGCGGCGCGCGCGTCGCCCACCACCACCGGCAGCATCGGCACGCCCGCCTGCGCGTAATCCTCGCGGTAGGCGATCGCCAGCGCCCAGAAATGCGGCGGCGTCCAGAGAAACAGGATCACGGCCAGCGCAAGCGCCACCGGTCCGGGCACCGGCGAGACGGCGGCCGCGCCGGCCAGCACCGCGAAGCTGCCCGCCAGACCGCCGATCACGATGTTCCACCAGGTACGTCGCTTGAGCCACACCGTGTAGACCACGCCGTAGAAGAACGCGCCGAGGAAGACGTGCGCCGCGGCGACGACGTTGGTCGCCAGCGCCGCGGCGAGCACCGCGGCGATCGTCAGCGCGCCGATCGCCCAAAGCCAGGCCGGCCCGTGCCTCAGCCGGCCGGTGACGAACGGCCGGCCGCGGGTGCGGCGCATGCGCGCGTCGATGTCGCGCTCGACGTACTGGTTGAACGCACCGGCCGCGGCCGAGGACATCAGCACCGCCAGCGCGAGCACCGCGACCTGCCAGCCGGCCAGCGCCGGGCCGCGCTCGACTGCCCACCCGGCCAGCGCCGCGACCGCGATCGCGACGCCGATCCTCAGCTTGAACAGGTTGAGCAGCGCGCGCATTGCCGCCGTCCCTATTTAAGCGGCCAGACCGTCGACAGGTATTTCCAGTTGACGAAGTAGTACAGCACGAACGAAGCGAGGAACACGAGCGCCAGCACGAAGGTGCCCGGCGCCACCATGCCCCAGGCGCCGATGCCGGCATGCGCGCCCGGCGTATCCGGGGCTGCCGCCGGCACCGCACCCACGCCTTCGCGCGCGCTGACGTGCTTGAAGCCCGGCGTCTCGATCTTCTGGCCGAAGAACACCGAGCCGACCGTGATCGCGAGGTAGAGCGCGCCGCCGGCGAAGGCGATCAGCGCAGACACGCCGGTCAAACCCATCATCAGCCAGGCCGCGCCCGGGAATTCGTAGCCGAACACGTTGCCGGCGAAGCTGATGTCCCAGTGCCGGCGCGGCACGCCGAGCGTTCCGGCGCCCATCATGAACAGCGACACGCCCGCCATGCCGATGCCGAACAGGTAGGGCTGGTACTTCGCCAGCGGCTCGAACATGATCTTGCGCCGGAACAGCGTCGGGATGAGGAAGTAGGTCACCGCCATGAAGGCAAGCGTCGTTCCGGTCGCCACTGTGGCGTGGAAGTGCCCGGGCACGTAGATCGTGTTGTGGATGATGAGGTTGAGCTGCTCGGTGCCCATCATCACGCCCGAGATCCCGCCGAGGAAGCCGAAGATGATGATCGACAGGAAGATGCCGGCGAACGCCGGGTTGCCCCAGGGCGCCTTGCGCAGCCACTCGAACAGGCCGTTGTTGTAGCCCTTCAGGCGCTGCGCCACCTCGATCGAGCCCGGCACCGTGAGGCCGTGCACCATCGAGGCCAGCACCGCGAGGTACATCGCGTAGCTGGTGTTGAAGATCTTCCAGTTCGAGGTCAGCCCCGGGTCGGCGAGCAGGTGGTGCGCGCTCGCCAGCTGCAGGAACAGGATGTAGAGCAGGAACGCCGCGCGGCTCACCTTCTCCGACATCGGCTTGGCGCCGAACACGATCGCCGCGCCTGCGTACCACAGCGCGACGTGCGCCGCGACGTTGATCTGCTGCGACGAGTGGCCGAAGCCCCACCAGATCGTGCGGTACATCAGCGAGTCGATGTGCTCGATCAGCCCGAGCGACCAGAGCAGCGTGGGGATGAGGATGATCGCGCCCGAGGCGATGGTGAACACCGCGATGATCGCGGCGGTGATCGCGCCGAAGGTGACCAGCGACACCGAGCCGACGTAGGTGCGCTCGTTCTTCGCCACCACCAGGGTGCCGAAGAACACGAAGCAGGCAATGAGCGCGCCGACCGCGAACAGGATCAGGCCGAGATAGAAGGTCGGGTGCGCGCCCATCGGTGCATACGAGGTGAACATCACGCTCGAGTCGCCGCGGATCACCGAGTAGTTGTTCATCAGCGCGCCGAGGATCATCAGCCAGAACCCGGTCCAGGCCATTCCCGGCGTCGCCAGGCGGCAGCGCAACAGCGTGCTGGAGGCGAAGTACAGGACCGCAATCTCGAAGAAGATGATCCAGAACACCAGCATGTTGAGCCCGTGCGCGGTGAGCACCTGGTAGAAGGCGCTCGCATCGAGCATGTGCACCGCCTGCCAGCGCGTCAGCGTCACGCCGATCGCGAGGATGCCGCCGACCAGCAGGAAGACGACCGCGACGACTGCGTTCCAGCGGATCAGCTTCTCAGCCGGCTCGTGAAACACCAGCCCGGAGGACGGGCAGGTGCGGAAATTTCTGTTGATTGCCATGGCCGCCTTCCCCTATTTCACGTACAGCTTGCTGATCATGGTGTGGTGATTGATGCCGCAGTACTCGTTGCAGATGATCGAGTACGTGCCCTTGTGGGTCGGCGTCACCGTCAGGACGTGGTCGTAGCCCGGGTGCACCTCGATGTTGATGTTCTCGGGCTGCAGCGAAAAGCCGTGCAGCCAGTCCATCGACATGAGATGGATGCGGTAGGACTTGCCCGACTCGAGCTCGAGGATCGGGTACCACTGCCAGAGCCGCGCGACCAGGTAGACGTCGCTGCCCGCGGGCGGGGCGACCACCGGCACCTTCTGCCCCTGGGCGCCTTCCTCGCGCACTTTGTGCTGCGCGATCATCGCCTCGGTCTTCTTCAGGAACTCGGCCGGCGTGGTGCGGAAGGCCTCGTTGGCGAGGTTCTGCTTACCGTACACGTGCCAGTACGGCATCATGAAGAACATGATCAGGCACCAGACCAGCGCGATCACGATCCAGATCAGCTCGACGCGATCGAGCGGCTGCTTCCACCAGACCCGTTCGCTCGGTGGCAGGATGGCACTCATGGCATTCTCCCTAGGGTTGTCCGGGCGGCGCCGGTCACTTGGCGACCGGCAGCGAGACGATTTCCATCACGCCCCAGACGATGTACAGCACGGTGGGCACCGCGATGCCGAGGAACAGCAGCAGGAACGGGTTGTCGAGCAGCTGCTGCATCACCGGAACCGGCTCGTCGAAGACCTCGTCCGATCCGGGATTGTTTGTTTGCGTCGCGTTGGCCATGTTTTCCCCCATAATTCGCGCCGTTGTGCGCAAGCCTTTCCTCGCGCATGGCGCGCACGTTACGCGCCGCGGCGCGCGCGCCGACTTGATTCGCATCAAGCTTTGCCGGGCTGTCGCAGCGCAGCATTGCGCTACATGCAATTCCGGGTAGCCGGGCCTGCGCCGATTGACCCAAATCAAACCCAACGCGACAGACCGACATGCTGACGAAAGCGACGCGCAGGCGATGACCGCGACCGACCAACGCACCGTTGCCGCCTGGCTGCTGGTCTGCGCCGCCCTGGTGTTCGCCATGGTGGTGGTGGGCGGCGTCACCCGCCTCACCCATTCCGGGCTTTCGATCGTCGAGTGGCAGCCGCTGGTCGGCACGCTGCCGCCGCTCAGCGAGGGCGAGTGGCGCACGCTGTTCGAGAAGTACCAGCAGACCCCCGAGTTCAAGCAGGTCAATTTCGACATGGACCTGGCGGGCTTCAAGGGCATCTTCTGGTGGGAGTACTTCCACCGACTGCTCGGTCGCACGATCGGCCTCGTCTTCCTGCTGCCGTTCCTCTGGTTCCTGCTGCGGCGCAGGCTCGATGCGCGCCTCGCCTGGCAGCTGGGCGGCGTCTTCCTGCTCGGCGCGCTGCAGGGCGCGCTCGGCTGGTACATGGTGGCGAGCGGGCTGGTCGACAATCCGCGCGTCAGCCACTTCCGCCTCACTGCGCATCTCGGCATGGCGCTCGCGATTTTCGCCGCCGAGCTGTGGCTCGCGCTGCGCCTGCTCTCGGCGAACGCCCCTGCGACCGGACGCCTCGGCCGCCCCGCGCTCGCGCTGGCCGCGCTCGTCTTCGTCATGGCGCTCTCCGGCGGCTTCGTCGCCGGGCTGCGCGCCGGCTACGCGTACAACAGCTTCCCGCTGATGAATGGCCACCTCGTGCCGCCCGAGATCCTGATGCTCGAGCCCTGGTGGCAGAACTTCCTCTACAACTTCGCCACCGTGCAGTTCGTGCACCGGGGCATCGGCTGGTTGCTCATCTTCCTCGTGCCCTGGCTGTGGTGGCGCGCGCGGCGCGAAGCGCCTGACAGCCAGAGCCGGCTTGCCAGCAACCTGTTGCTGGTCGCGCTCGCCCTCCAGGTCACGCTCGGCATCGTGACGCTGGTGAACGGCGTGCCGCTGGTGCCGGCGGCCGCGCATCAGGGCGGCGCCGTCGTGCTGCTCGGCGTCGCGCTGTGGGTCGCGCACGCGCTGCGCAGCGCCGCCGCGACCCGCCCC
>Ga0209536_100005212_pt1 | contig 20296 bp, 15 predicted proteins | sample DeeMarSeWOR28_12_FD_187461 | JGI IMG/M metagenome (GOLD analysis project Ga0209536, IMG submission 187461) | Marine sediment microbial communities from White Oak River estuary, North Carolina - WOR-2-8_12 (SPAdes) (version 2) | ecosystem: Environmental > Aquatic > Marine > Intertidal zone >...
CTGAGAATAAAGGGGTTTTACATCGCTATTTCTACACTTGCATTTCATTATATCATTATCTGGATCATTTTACATGGCGGCGATCTGACCAAAGGGGTTTGGGGACTGCCCTGCGAATTTCCCGAATTTTTCGGCATCAGTTTCGATACCGAAAGAAAAATGTATTTCCTGATCATGATTCTTGTTGTATTCGGCACCGTCATGGCCTTTAACCTGGTTCGAACCAAGTTCGGGCGGGGCTTTGTTGCCGTGCGTGACAATGATATCGCGGCAGAGTTTATGGGGTTGAACATTTTCGGTTTGAAAACAATGGCCTTCATCATTTGCTCCATGTATGCCGGGGCGGCCGGATCCCTGTACGCCCATTATCTGGGCATGATAACCGTAGAACAGTTCCCGTTAATCGACTCCATCTGGTACATGGGTTTTTTGATTGTCGGAGGAATGGGGAGCATCAGCGGTGCCATATTCGGGGCCATCGCCTACCGGTTGATTGCCCAGGTGGTTATTTTTGCGGCACCGATGATCGGCGAAGCCTTCCCATCCCTGTCCGTATCCGGTGTAGCCGGCTTTACCCAGATGTTGTTCGGCATTGTGATTATCCTGTTCCTGGTACTCGAACCGCGCGGATTGAACCACAGGTGGCAGATAACCCTTGCCTCGTTTAGGCTATGGCCTTTTCCTTATTAAAACGATCCAAATTTAACCCCTGGCAACGAAAGGAGGAAAACAAAGATGAAAAAAAATGAAAAAACAACTATTTTCGCAATCGCTCTGGTTTTTTGCCTTGCTGTCCTTTTGAGCATCGGGCAGACAGCAGACGCCGCTGATAAACCGGTGATCGCGATCGGCCATCTTCCGCATTTTACCGGTGCCTATGGTGCAACCCAGGCACCTTTTGCGGCCGCCCAGGAAGATGCGATCGAATGGGCCAACAGTGTCAACTATGTCAAAGGCGCGGAATTAAAGCTGGTCTGGGTGGATGGTGGCACCGATCCGGCAAAGTCTCTGGCCGGGTTTAAAAAAATGATTGCTGAAAAACCGGCACCCGTTGTTATCATCGGTGAATCCACAGGCATCGGAACAGCTCTTGTAAAGATGCATGCCAAAGCGAAAATCCCGGATGTAGAAGGCGGTATGAGCCTGGCAATGATCGATCCGCCGTCCTGGACATTCTGTCAACCCCCCCCGTATGTCAATCAATTCGGCGCCTGGGTGGACTATTACCTTAAAAACATCTGGAAGGGCAGCGGAAAACCCAAATTCGCCTGGTTGACCTGGGACAACCCCTTCGGCAAATCACCCATGACCGCAGAAGCCGATCTCTATCTTCAATCCAAGGGGATCGAAATCGTGGCCCGGGAATTCATCCCCAACGTACCCTCCAACACGACATCTCAGGCCATGCGCCTGAAACAATCCGGTGCCGATTTTACATTCGGCGGCATGTATCCTTCCGCGCTGTCTGTGGTGCTCAAGGATATGGAAAAAATGGGCATGACCGGCAAGGTGAGCATCGGAATGAGCTATGCCACCAATCTGGACGAACTGGTCGGATATGTAGGACCGCTGGCCAATGGTGTCCACATTACCTCAATTACGACACTTGTAAACGAATGGCCGAAGAAATGCCCCATGGTCCAGGAAATGTATGACAAGAAAAACCGCTCGGACAATAAGTGGGCCTATGGCAATTGCTGGTCTAAATTCGCTATCGCCATCGAAGCGGTTCGCATGGCGGCTGAAAAAGTGGGTGCGGATAAGGTTGACGGCCAGGCGGTTTATGATGCCCTGGTCAATATGAAGGCTTTTGACGGCTGGGGAACCGGTCCTCCCATTTCGTATTCAGATACCCGGCGCGTGGGCATGGATTCAGTAGACATTCAGGCCGTGGAAAATGAACAAGTCGTATCGAAGGGTTTTGCCATGGCTCCGGATCTGCTCCCGGGCGGCAAGGATGTTCCCAAATAAACAAGCATGACGCCGGAAGGATTTTTTACAAAACCTTCCGGCGTCATCAACGAAATAAGGAAGTAAAATGCTCTCGTTAAATAATGTCGAGGTTATTTATAACAAGGTTATTCTGGTACTGCGGGGGGTTTCGCTCGAAGTCGCAAAAGGGGGCATCGTCGCGCTGCTGGGCGCCAACGGTGCGGGTAAGAGCACCACGCTCAAAGCGATATCCGGACTGCTGGGCACGGAACTCGGGGAGGTTACCCGCGGCCAGATAACCTTTAACGCAGAGCGCATCGATAAAAAACATCCGGAAGAAATTGCCAACCTCGGTATCCGCCAGGTCATCGAGGGCCGGCGGCTTTATCTTCATTTAACCACGGAAGAAAACCTGCGCATGGGGGGCTATCTGAACAGGGATCGCTCGGATGTAAAGCGACGACTTCTGCAAATATACGATTATTTCCCGAGGTTGGCGGATCTGAGAAGTAAAGTCAGCGGTTATCTTTCAGGCGGCGAGCAGCAGATGCTGGTGATCGGGCGCTCTTTGATGGCACGCCCCGAAATTCTGATGCTGGATGAACCATCACTGGGCCTGGCTCCGCTTGTGGTCAAGGAAATTTTCAATATTATTGAACGCATCAACCGGGAAGAAAAAATGGGTATCCTGCTGGTTGAACAGAATGCCCAGGCGGCCCTGGGGATATCCTCCTACGCTTATGTCATGGAAAACGGGCGGGTGGTTCTGGATGGCCCGGCTGAAAAAGTCAGCGAAAATGAAGATGTAAAGGAATTTTACCTCGGGCTGACCGGCGTCGGCAAGAAAAAAAGCTACCGCGATGTAAAACATTACAAGCGCAGAAAGCGCTGGCTGGGCTGATTTTGTTCAAACCGCATGTTGCAGCCCTGCTTTTCGAATTAACATACCCCTTTAGGCCCCATACACTGTCATCGCCTAAAATGCCTTGCGCCATTCGTCTGAAATCTGTATTCTAAAGAGACCCAAATTTCACGGCAGTTAAGTTTTAGGCAATATCTGCGATATAAATCTCAAAGAAAATTCATGGGCCGGAAAAAAAAATGAATGATACCAGCACAAATCCAATTGAAATAGCTGAAGGTATATACTGGGTGGGCTTTTATGATGAACAATCCGGATTGCACTGCAACCCTTATTTAATCATCGATAATGATGAAGCCGTGGTTATCGACGGCGGCAGCCGCCCCGATTTTGCCACGGTCATGCTGAAAATTTTACAAACCGGTATAGCACCTCAGAAGATCAAAGCGCTCATCTATCAACACTATGATCCCGATCTGTGCGGCAGCGTACCGAATTTTGAAGATATCATCAGACAAAACGATCTGAAAATATTGTCGGCATCGGAAAATATGATGTTTATCAGACACTATTCCATATCTTCGCCGATGGTTCCGCTGAGCAAATTGAAATTTGAATTCGAGTTCGCCTCGGGGCGAATGCTCCAGTTTGTCAAGACGCCTTATTCGCATTCAACGGGCAGCTTTGTTACTTTCGATTCAAAAACAAAGGTGCTTTTTTCCAGCGATCTTTTCGGCAGTTACGGTCTGGATTGGGAATTGTATCTGCATCTTACTGAAGAATGTTACGAATGTGGGGATCTTTCACGATGTGCAAGGAAACTTGCGAACTGTCCGGTCAGCGGTATCCTGCACTTTCATAGAAAAATAATGACATCGACAAGGGCATTAAGACATTCGTTGGAACAAATCGGAAAAATCCCTTTTGAAATCATTGCACCCCAGCATGGAAGCATTATCAAAGACAGGGATGCCATTGGGCATGTTTTTGAACTGCTTTCATCGCTGAAAGACGTCGGTATAGATGGAATTATTGACGCAGAACATGAATTTAATTACGACAGTTTCAGAAAACGGTTCCGCATAAAATGAGCAGCAATGATCGGTGGAATAGATATCTCAAAATGAGAAAGAACCCAGATCCGCAGATTGATTCGCTTATCTGTCAACTATTAGAGCATCGCGCTATCATTAAGGACAAAGAAATTAACAACCGGCTCCTGCAGGAGCTGATCACAAAATATTCCGAATCGGAAACCCGGCTAAAAAAGCTGAACCGGGAATTGATCAGAAAACAAGATCGCATAGAACTGGATCTTCTGGCAGCGGCCGAAATTCAGAAAAGCCTTCTGCCCAGAGATTCGGTGGGCAGCGACGCTATGAACTTTGCCTGGAAATTCAGACCCTGCGAGGAGATTGGAGGCGACATATTCAATATCATCCCGCTCAATGAGGACCATTGGGCTTTTTATATGATTGATGTTGCCGGTCACGGGGTTCAGGCAGCGATGATAGCCGTTACCGTTTATCAATATCTTCAGTCCAACAATGGCATTTTATTATCCCAGACGACGAAAAGCGTTCCAACCCTAAAAATCTACCGACCTGCGGAGGTACTTGCCTTTCTTGATCGGGAGTATCCGTTTGAGCGATTCAGCAGCTTTTTTACTATGAACTATGTGGTTGTGAATACCGCCCAGGGCACGTTGACCGCCAGCAGTGCAGGGCATCCGCCTCCGGTTATTTTGCGCAAAAATGGAAAGCTGATTCTCTTAAAAAGGGGCGGACGCCCCATCGGGACAATAGACATGCGGTTATCAAAAGAAGAACCCATTGTCTTTCCTGAGGAACATCACCGCATCCGGGCCGGTGATAAATTAATCTTCTATACAGACGGTGTAACCGATTATCAAAACGAACAGGGGCAGCTTTACGGCGCCGAACGATTTTACAAAAAGCTAATCGAGCTAAAAGACCTGCCGTTGTCTGAATTGATTGAAAAATCCTTTGATTCGCTTTTTGAATTCGGCCAAAACGAAGATCCTAAAGACGATATTTCCCTGCTGGGACTGGAACTGCAAAAACAAAATGCCTGAGGGCTGTTTTTGCTGTTTATTCAAGCCGAATCGCCGCCAAGGTATAATCGTGCGCTGGAAAAAAATCATCATTACTGTAATCCTTCTGCTGTTTGTCCTGCTCGTTGCGATTTATTCATTCCTTTCTTTTTATGATTTTAACAAATTCAAGCCCATGATCGCCGGGGCCGTCAGGGAAGCCACCGGCCGGGAACTGACAATATCAGGCAGTATCGCATTTGAGCCCGGCCTCCCGCCGGTCATTACCGCAGAAGGTGTCAGCTTCCAAAACGCCCCCTGGAGTTCAACACCGGATCTGGCCCAGGCCAAACGCCTGGAAGTTCAGATTGCCATTTTACCCCTGCTGACCGGAAAATTTGATTTTGCCCACCTGGTGCTCATCGAGCCGAAGGTCATCGTGGAATTTGACAGCGGGGGATCATCCAATTTTTCGTTTGATACCGCCGCCAAACAGCAAGATGAATCAGAAATCTCTCCTCCACCGCTGATCTTCAGCGACCTGGTTATCGAAAAAGGTATTTTTATTTACAAAGACGCCCAATCGAATATTGATTTTTCTATCCGCATTGACCGCCTGCATGCAAAGATCCCCGGATTTGAGAAAGCCCTGCAGGTGGATTTTGAAGGCGCCTTTGACGATAAAGCCTTTACGCTCAGAGGCACGGTCGGTCCAATCTGGGCCTGGGTCGAGCCGGGTTACTCATGGCCGGCGAAACTGACGGCAGAAGCGGACGGCGCCACAGCAAAGATCGACGGCCAGATTCGCGATCCACTCAATTTGAAGGACCTGGCTTTTAATGTTTCGGCCGACGGGCCATCGTTTGCCCGAATTGCAAAACTGGCGGGGCTTTCCAGCGCACCGGAATTCGGCGCCTTTAAACTTGCAGCCACGCTGAGCGATTCCGAGCCACGGGTATATACGATCGGAAATCTGAACATAGGTCTGGGAAAAAATGAAATCAGCGGCAACGTCGTTTTGAATCTTGCCGGGCAGATGCCTTTTCTAATGGCCGAATTGGTGTCACCTGAGTTCGAATGGGGTCCGGCCAGGCTGAATCTCCATCTGATTGGCCCCTTTGAAAAACCGGCGATCAAAAAGATCGACCTCAAGCTCGGTTCAGCAGAGCTGGCCGAGATTCATGTCAACGGCACCGTTGCGGATCTCGTGGGATTTCAGGGTGCCGATATCGACGTTCAGGCCGGCGGCAAGGACCTGGCCAACTTAAAACAGCTGACCGGTCAGCCGCTGCCGATTCGCGGGGCCTTCAGCGTCGGCGGCAAGATCCTGATCCCGGTCCGCAAAAATCTCAAGATCCCCGATCTGAAGATTGTCATCGGCAAGACCAACATCGGGGGCAGGCTGAATTTAGATTTAAGGGGAGAAAAACCTCAGCTTGAAGCAGAGTTTACATCCCCGCAATTGGATCTTCCCAGTGTGCTCTTGCCGCAGCTTGCAAAAGAGGAATGGGCCAAAGGCCTGGGCCTGGTCCGTCCCGTCAGACTCAGCGTCAAGGCGGCCGGGTTTTACCCGGAAACCGCCCTCGAACAAATCGACCTGCGAGCGGGAACCCTGGATTCGGCCGAGCTGCTGCTGACCGGATCAATCGATCGTGTTGTGCCGCCGCACGGCATCGATCTTAACTTCTCTTTACAGGGAAAAGATCTGGCAAAACTCAAAGAAATCTTCGCGCAGCCTTTTCTCTTCGCCCCGCTACCGGGTCAGGGCGCTTATGCCCTATCGGGCAACATCAAAGATGCCGCCGCCAGCCATTTTGAGGTCAGCGATCTTAAATTTGTACTGGCGGATACGGAAATAACCGGCGTTATGGATTTTAATCTGGGTGCCCAACCGCCGGCCTCCGCGGTGGAACTCTCCGCGCCCAAATTTAACCTGAAGCCGTTTCCGATCCCCAAAGAGGCTGCCTACGCCCGCCTCAACAAAATAGATAACCTGGGGCCGCTGAAGATATACTCGAAGGTGATCGTCGCAGAAAACCGCCTGTCCCTTCAACATCTGGACCTGCGGGCCGGCACTGCGCAGCTGGCTGCGGTCGCGGTCAAGGGCTCGATCAGGGATTTAACGGTTCAAAGCGGCATCGATCTTGATTTTGACATCCGGGGCAGCGAGATCGCCAACCTCTCCAAGATTACCGGACAATCATTGCCTCTCGGGGGACCCTTTGCGCTGTCCGGCAAGCTGACGGATCCCGAACAAAAAAACTACAGGGTCAGCAATCTGGCCTTTAAACTCGGTAGAAACGATATCACCGGCCGGCTCGATTTAAATTTGAGCGGCGAACAACTGCGGTTGTCAACACAGCTGGCAGCCCCCAAATTCAGCCTGCAGCCGGTCACCCACAAGTCCCTTGAAACCCTTTCCCGCATCGAGGACCTGGGGCCGCTAAAGCTGGCGCTCAATATTACGGGCGCCGGCAAAACGCTTGCCGTCGACGATCTGGATTTTCGTCTGGGTCGCAGAGATCTCATCGAAGTCTCGCTCCAGGGCACGATCGGCGATCTGCCCACCGTTCAGGCAATGAACCTGACATTCAGCGCCAGCGGTAGCGACCTGGCAAACTTTAAAAAAATGGGGGGGCCCACCATAGCCTTTCAGGGCGCTTTCGACGTTTCCGGCCGGCTTGTCGATCCTGGGCCTGACGTTTACAGAATCCCCTCTTTTAACGCCGTCTGGGGAGATAACAGCCAAAGTGGTTGGCTGGAGTTGGATTTATCCGGCCGGCGCCCGTTTATCAAGGGCGAGCTGGCGTCGGAAAAAATAGACCTGCAGCCGCTTTTCGCTAAGGAAAGTGTGCCGGGCAGCACCGGGATAAAGCCTGTTGCATCTGTATCCCCGGAAGACAAAAGTCGGCCCTCAAAATCCGATGTTCCGGCAGAAAAGGTTTTTCCATCCGGGCCGCTCCCGCTGGCACAGCTTCAGACGTTTGACGCCGACCTGAAACTGCAGGGCAGACAGATTCTGCTGCCGGCGCTGGCGCTTGATGACCTGATCGCCGATATCCTGCTCAAAGACGGAAACCTCCAGATCAGGCCTTTTAAATTCAGCATTGGCGGGGGAAAAGCCGATTTCCGGGTTAACCTGCGGGCACAGGATAAGCCGGCTGGCCTGACGACCGCCCTGGAGATCGATCAGCTTGAAATCGGCCCGATGCTCGATCAGCTCGGGTATCCGCGCAGCATCGAAGGCAATATGGATGCGGCTTATAACCTGGCAAGCACCGGCGACTCGATCGCAGCCTTGATGGCCGGTCTCAACGGCGACATTTATGTCGCCATGAGCGGCGGGAAGGCCGAAAGCAAATACCTCGAGCTGCTTGGAAAATATTTTGGCAGCGGCATCACACGAATGCTCAACCCTTTTCAGGAGAAAAGACAATTTGCCCCGGTCAACTGCTTGGTCAACGCTATTAAAATTGAAGCGGGCAAAGCGGATATTAAAATTCTGCTCGACACGGATCAAACCAGCATTTTCGGTGCCGGCTTTATTGATTTGAAAACCGAGCGTTTGGATCTGGGTATCAAGCCGACACCCAAAAAGGGCGCCGGGCCGGCCGATGTCAGCTTCAGTTTAAGGGAGTTGTCCAAGCCATTTCGGCTGGGTGGCACGCTCGCCCACCCCCAGCTGGCCATTGACACCGGCCGGACGGCTTTTGTAATCGGCAAATTAGCCGGTGCCCTGGCATTGGGGCCGGTCGGTATAGCCGCTTTTTTTGCGAATGTCTCCCTGGGCAAAGAGGACCCCTGCGCCGTAGCGCTGGAGCATGCGATGAAAAAAGACCGGCCTTCAGACGCAAAGCCGTCGGGGGACGCAGCAGCCAAACCCGACGCGGGAGATGAAAAGAAAAACGAGAAAAAACCCCGCGGATTTTTTGAAAGGCTTTTTGGAAAGTAAACCGCTGCGAAAAGGTGCCCTGTTTCAGGAGCAATTGGGGTTTAACATTTTTTTACATTCGCAGTTGTGATATATATCGCTTGTCATAATATCTTTCCGATGAAAGGATGGCGGCATAAGCGATTGTAGCAAAAAAACCTGCCTCCAATCGGAACGTTTTTTTTGACCATCGCTATATATGCCGTTTATGGCAACAGTACCGATGACGGTGATAATCATCGGAAGAGGTTCATTCCATTTTCAAAGCGCATATGACCATCTGCAACCTTGAAAACGCTATTTTTCAGGGCGGATTAATCAGAAAGGAGTGAAAAAATGCGAAAAGCCACGGTAGCATCGACCGAAATGATAACCGGCTGGGGGCTTAGAACTTTTACCCGGGATGCACTGGACAAGCTGCATGCCGCGACCCTTGATGTGCTGCAAACCACCGGGGTCAGCATGGATTGTGATGAAGCACTGGATATTTTGAAAAAAGGGGGGTGCTGGACAAACACCAAGACCCGGGTGGTCAGGTTTCCCGAGCATGTTGTAAACCAGGCACTCGCACTTTGCCCCAGCCATATTCTGTTAGCCGCGCGAAACCCCGATAATGATTTTATGATGGGTGGCAAGCGGGTCGGTTTTACCACTTTTGGCGTGGGCGTCTTGACCGAGGACCTAAAAACCGGTGAAATTCGGGAATCGACAAAAGAAGATGTCGAAAATATTGCCCGTCTCACAGATGCATTGCCGCACATGGACATTCTTACCGCGCCGGTTGCAGCCCGAGATAAACCCGACGAATCCTATGATCTTCACATGCTCGAAGCTGCTTTGATCAACTGCTCCAAGCATTACGCCTCGGACTCAGAAGATGGGGCCAGAACCAGGCTGCTGATCGAAATGGCCGCGGCCGTTGCCGGAGGCACCGATAAATTAAAACAGAGGCCGATTGTGTCTTTCGGCATCTGCCCGACCAGCCCCTTGCAAATTATCGAATCCAGCGCCGAGGTGATCATCGAAGCCGCCAGACATTGGATGCCCTGCAATATGCTCAGCATGGTGATGGCCGGTGCTTCGAGCCCGATCTCCATCTCAGGCGCCCTTGTTACGCATAATGCGGAGGTACTTGCTGCAATCATACTGGCTCAGATGACAAATCCCGGAACACCGGTCATTTACGGCAGTTCATCAACAACCCTTGACATGCAGCAGGCAACAGCGGTTGTGGGCGTGCCGGAGATGGCCATGATCAGCGCCGGGGCGGCCGACCTGGCCAATTACTATGGCCTTCCCAGCTATGTGGCCGGCGGATAGGCGGACGCAAAGATATCCGACGTCCAGGCAGGGCACGAAAAAACCATCAGCGCGTTGATCGCCGCTCTGGCAGGGGCCAATCTTATCTATGGCGCGGGCATGCTCGAGGCGGGCATGACTTTCAGCTTCGGCCAATTGGTCATCGACGATGAGATTGCCGCCATGGTGAAGAGAATTCTCAAAGGGGTTTCCCTTGAAGACGAGCTGATGGGTGTAGATCTGATAAAAAAGGTCGGAATCGGCAACAACTTTTTATCGCAACGGCACACCCTCAAACATCTGGAGACCGAGCAGGTCCAGGCAACGATCATCGACCGCCGTATGCGCGGTGCATGGGAGAAAAAGGGATCAAAAAGCATGATTCAGTCTGCCAATCAGAAGGCTGCCGAACTGTTGAACAGCCACAAACCGGCGCCGCTTTCTGAAGATCTTATAAAAGAGCTTAGACGGATTGTTAAGAGTGCGGAATAATGATTGGCAATTTTCAGGGTTCAGAGGTTTCAAATTAAAACCTCCGGGTTGTGCACGCTGGTTACAGGTCATATCCTGGCGTTAGGTTTGCGGAACATAAGGAACATAATCTGAGCATAAGCTGCGTGGTGCGGGCTGTAAGGTAGAGGGCATATTTTGGATTAATTTGGCCTTGAACCCACAGTCCCAGACAAACAGAGAGGTGAGCGCATGGAAAAAACCGAATGGTTTAAAAAAGCAGCCCAATCCATTTTGGATATGGACGATGAAGCGGCAAAAAAAATTGCCCATGAAGCTGTAGCGGCGGGCATGGATCCGCTTGATATGATCAACAAAGGTTTTACGGAGGGTATCCGCAGAATGGGGGATCTCTTTGATCGTGAAGAAATTTTTTTGCCGGGTTTGCTGATCGCCTCCGAAGCCATGACCGCCGCGGTAGAAATTCTCGAGGCAGCCCTGCCCGCGGACAAGCAACAACAAAAATTGGCTGTCATCGTGATCGGGACGGTCGAAGGCGATATTCACGACATCGGCAAGGGCATCATTGCGACCATGCTGCGGGTGCACGGCTATGAGGTTCATGATCTGGGGCGGGACGTGCCGGTTGAAAAATTTATTGAAAAAATCGTGGAAGTCAAAGCCGATGTGGTCGGTTCCTCAGCCATGATGACCACGACCCAGATCGGTCAAAAGAAGCTGGAAGAAGCCCTGGTAGAAGCAGGCCTGCGTGACAAGGTCAAAACCATGGTCGGCGGGGCGGTGGGCTCCGATGCGTGGGCCCAAAAAATCGGCGCGGATTTTTTCGGGGAAACGCCCCATGACACGATAGAAAAACTCGGAAAAATTTTGTCTTAGTTGAGGGATCGGATTTTTTTTGGAAAACGTTATAATACATGAGGGTTCGGGGTGTTTTTAATTTGTGCGCACCCCGCAGGGGAATGCCCACTGGCGTGCTGCGCGTAAACTATAAACACCCCGAGTCCTCATAATTTTTAGAATCAAGGCCAAACGGCAGTGAAAAATCCCGGCACTTGAAAGGATACGGATCCCAATGAATGCCAGAGAACGTGTCATGTGCGTGTTGAACCATCAGAAGCCGGACCGGATGCCGTGTTTCGGTGCCAATTCAACCGTTACCTACGGGCAGATGGAAAAAGCTCAGGCCTTCTGGCCGCAAGGCCATGAAAATGGTGAGATCATGGCCAGACAGGCCATGGCCGCCCATACAATGCTTGGTTTTGATGCGGTCAGGGTGCCATTTTCCCAGACGTTCGAGGCCGAGGCGCTGGGCTGTAAAATAAAGCCCGGTCACGGGGCGGACGGCAGCGAGGGCATTCCGGGCATCGACCACCCCCCACCTTATAAACTGGACGATCCCATCGATTTTCCGGATGATTTTCTATCCCGGGGTAAAATTCCGGAATTACTCAAGGCGGTGCGAATCCTCAAAAAGGAGCTGGGTGAAGAGGTGCCCGTCGTGGGGGGTATCGTCGGTCCGTTTACCATTGCGGCCGCCCTGCTCGACATGGTGCCGCTTCTAAAAGCCAGTCTCAAAACACCTGAGAAAATGCGACCGTTTCTTGACGTTGCCGAAAAGGCAGGAACCACCCTGGCCCTGGCGCTGATCGATGCGGGCGCAGATATCATCTGCTGTGAAGATATGACCGCATCTCCCATGCTGGTTTCCCCGCATACCTACAACGATTATGAATTGGATTACCAGAGCAGGCAATTCGAGGCAATATCTGTTCCCAAGATTCTGCATATATGCGGCAATGTTGATAAAATTGTAGAATGGATGGGCGGCACCGGAGCCGATGTTCTGAGCCTGGAGCCTAAAGCCAGCGCCCGGTTTGCCCGCGAGCAATGCGGCCCCGACATCATTTTAATGGGAGGGGTCGACACGGCCAAAACGCTCTATTTAAAGGATGTCAATACCGTCATCCAAGAATGCGAAAGGACCATCGCCGAGGGTGTTCATATTCTGGCTCCAGGCTGCTCGGTAGCGCCCGGCACGCCGACGGAAAATCTTCTGGCCATGGTGGAAGTGGCTAAAAAGCATTAGCGGACATCCTTTCCCCGGAAGAATTTATCATCACAATCACCATGGATTTTCTTTGCCGGCAGCCTTCCGCTGCGCCTTTCAGTACTTTTTTTCCAGGTTTATCTCTGCTTCCGTTTCTGAAGATGGCGTCCGACCGGGATCAATAATAAAAATGCAAAAAAAGCAAATATCATGGCGGCAATGATCGCCGCGCTGTAGCCGGCCGTTTTATCGATCAGATAGCCTGCCAGCGTCGGCCCCAGCAGCCCGCCGATTCCTGCCGCCGTGTAAGTCGCGCCCAGAATGGTGCCCAGGCCGACAAGGCCGAATATTTCTGCGGTTACCGCCGGTGAGAGCACAATAAAGCCGCCATACCCGCCACCCAGCAACACCGCATATGCAATCAGCAGGGTGAAGGAATGGGATGCGAAAAGCCAGACCAGATAACTCAAAGCAACGATTATAAATGTCGACTGATATAGGCGCATCCGGCTGACCCTGTCTCCCAGGGCGCCGAATCCCAGCCGGCCGGCGATGCTGGCGCCTCCGATAATACCGACCAGGGAAGCCGCGGGGACCTCATCGATACCTTGTGCTCTGGCATAGGATACCAGAAATACAAAGGGAACGAAAAGTGCCAGCGTAATGAAAAAACCGGCACAATACATGTACCCGAAGGCTGGCAATTTCAACAGCGCTCTGAGGCGCAAACCTGCTGGTTGCCCGGCAGGCGCTGGCGGGCGTGGTGTTAAAAAAGCACACAGAAATAAACCGGCGACACTGCCGATACCAAAAATAACATAGGTGTGACGCCATCCGTAATGATTGATTAAAGCGGCTGCCAAAGGGGCGACCACCAGCGTTCCGAGGCCGACTCCGGTGACGGCTACCCCCAGGGCTGCAGCGCGGCGCCTTTCAAACCACGCGCCGACGACAGCGAGCATCGGCACATACCCGCAGGCGACCCCGACCCCGACTCCCAGCCCATAAGTGATATATCCCACCCATAATGAGCCGACCCGCGAGGTTAAAAAGAGCCCGATGCCCATGGTTAGGCCACCGACAATAAGCACCGGTTTGGGACCAAAACGATCGGCGGCCATACCGCTGACAATGCCGCCGGTAAAGAAAATGAATGTGGTAATTGAGAATACGGCAGAAGTCGCGCTCCGGGTGGTGTTGAATTCTAAGGACATGGAATCGAAAAATGCGCCGAAACTGTATACGATGCCGAAGCAAATAAACATCGAAACAAAAGCACATGCAACCGCCATCCATCCCTTCCAGGTATCAAGTTCCTCCATGGAATTTGCTGTCGGTAAATTTTTTGCTCCAGTCACAAAATCACCATCGATTGACAATGCTATAAATGGTTACAAAATAGGGCATGATACTATCACAATGCTTTAAATTCAAGCTTGCACCATCGAGCTGAAACCTGTAATTTCAACCGGGTTGATTTACCTGTGAAAATCGGGTGCAAACGCGGTCTGGGTAAAGGAGCAGTGAGCGATGTCAGCAATAATCTATTGGCGAATCCGGCCGGCACTGTCATGTGATGCCGGGCATTTGAGCGAACTTGCATTTAACTCTAAGTCCTACTGGGGCTACTCGGATCGATTTATGCAGGCATGCCGAAAAGAACTCACCGTTGACACAGACTTCAAGCGTTAACTGTAACCTTATGCGGGGACCAGCGCGATTTCGCGATAGGCTGATTTACAGGGCTGACCGCAAGAGATGAGCATCTTTCTGGCCGCCAGATCGATGATGATAGAGGCGACGGTGACCATGTGCAGGAACTCGGGGTCTGAAGCCCTGACATGACGGCAGATGGAGGCCGGATGGTTGTCGTGGTCGCTGAATATCTCGGAAAGACTTTGATTGTCCCATTGCTCCCGCGCAGAGATCAGTGCCGCAGCCCGATCGTAGCGCACCGTGGTATCCACCATGAGCAGGCGTCCGGCATCTTTTTCGGATAGCTTTGGATCGCAATAATGATTGGTGTGATGTATGACACCGTCTTCTGGCCTGAATTCGATCGCCTCCTGTGGCGTCAGCTCCAGCCCTCGAATATGGCCGCTGCGATCGCCGATCAGAAAATGTACGGTCCCGCCTCTGTCCGCACCCTTGATCATCGCGGTCGCCTCAACAGCATCCTTGGCATTCAGAATCATGCGCAGCAGCACATGAACCGGCAACGCATAGCTCACCTCGCCGGTCGTCAGGAAATTAAACACCACACCGACGCCGTTTTCATTGAAACCGATTTTTCCCACCTGCCCGGCTTCGGCGTAAAACACAGCGGCCGGACCATCGGTGGGGTTCGACCTGAATACGGCGGTCGTATGGCGCACGCGTTCATGCCAGTCCCAGTTCTGGGCGATGATTGGATTCCCGCCGCGCGTGCGCCGGGCTGCGAGTCCAATGGTTGTGCACTCTCCGGATGTAACTCCCGATTCCGCGCTCATCGACATCAGCTCGCTGCGTGCGTTGAGAAACAAAATCTCCTCAAGCGTTACCTGCGCACCTTTGGCGATACCGTGCATTTCCTCAAGAAGTTCCGGTGTTTTGGTCTCCAGCGTGTCGATATACCTTCCGGCACGCGCCAAACAGGAATCTGGCTCCAGCGCGGTTAAGCCTTTGACCATGTCATAATAAAGATTCAAATTGGCCCTGATTTCTCTGGCCAGGGCCCTGCCGTGGACAACCCCCATGTCGTAGTGGTTACCCTTTAACTCAATAATCGGAAAGAAATCCGCCACCGTACCTCCCTGTTGATTCTAGATTTTGTCCCAGAAATAACTTGTAACAGACAATTGCCGGACATATAGCCGGCATCCCGTCACTCCCGCGCAAGCGGGAGTCCAGAACCATTGATTTTCCTGGATTCCCGCTTTCGCGGGAATGACAAACGCTGATCATAATAGTTATATTCGAATGGTATTATTACCCATATTTTGTAAATTATTTTCGGGACACCACACTAGATAGTGTCCATCCAGAAATGGTGCATTTGGTTTCCAGACAAGGCTAGAGGGAGATTTAATCCGGAAGAATACTTGCGTATTTTGAGGATTTAAATCGACCGATAACGCCGTCTGGGAGCCAAAGACGCTATTTATGGATCGACACTAGATAACTACAATTCCATTAGCCGGCAACAACTCCCGCAGCACATAATGCCGGTGGAGGCTGGCTGCCTGAAAAAAGCGGAATACGGAAAAATTCGTCATCTCGCCGGCATCTTCAAGGGCCGGAAAATCGTTACGCTCGTTGTTCCAGCCGGCATCAGCATCATAAGGGGTTATCGTTAAATTGCCGAACATGGCTTCATTTTTGACCAGATTGCGCCAGGCTTTTGATCGGGCATTTTTCCCATCTTGCATCGCCAAAATTTGCCTGATCTTTTCTTCGGCCTGGCTGAAATCGCCTGTGGCTGTATTTGACCGCAGATCCTCTCTCTTTTGGGCAAACCTTGAAAGCATATCATAAATCTTGCGGCAGGCCCTCAGATAATGGGTCTGGTTTTCCCGTTCCACCTCCTGCCGGGGTCTGTCCGGAAAATTCTCCTCATATACATACCGCCAGCGGAGATAAGGCTGATCGGGAAATGTCAGAACCGCACCGTGTCCTAAAGCACCCGAGATCGCTTCTGCCCCGGCGCTGAATAGACTGCGCTTTATGTTTTTCCACCACCCGCCGCTTTTCCCATATTTGCGAAACCATTTCGGGATTTCCTGATCCCAGTATTTACGCGTTCTTACAGAAACGTCTAAAATCTCCAGATCTTCATTGTCAACTTTATTGCGTCTGGAGCTGACCCCGGAAAAACCGAAATGAGCGAAGGTGTCCGCGTAAACGTGAGCGGTAATGCCCATCAGCTCTTGAGCATACGGCCTTTTTGCCAGACCCAGATGATGGCTTACCATGGTTCTGGCCAATTTGCTGTCCTCCCGGCAAACCAGACGCTCGGTCAAAGCCTTCCCGCGGTTTCCAGGAAAAAAATGAAACGGGATCCAGATGAAACGTTGATGGTCACGGTCCAAATTCCTGAGATCAGCCGTGTGGTGAGCTGTTTCCTCCGGTATCAGCTTTGCACCGCTTTCATGGTCGAGGGTGTCATTTCTAACCGAATCATCAACATACTGAGAAGCTGTAGCAATGACCTCCGCTGTTTTCTGGTTCAATCCCGCCAGCAGAGCCAGTGCACACACTCCATAATAGTGCATATCGATTTGCATTGCGTCCCTCCTTTATTTCCATGGAGAAAGGATTCAAAATAAAAAAGGCCCGTTTCTCAATTCAGCGGCAACCTGTGCAAGCCGCACCGCATTTAAGGCAAATCTGCGGCAACCCCGGCGTAAAACCGATGAATACGCTCGAGCAAGGCTTCGGCGCTCTCACCTTCTACAAGCTGTGAAAAATCCCACCACCCCAATTCATTGAGGTGATCCGCATTATCGATGGTGCCTTTGAAATATTCATCCCTCCACTTGGCCGAAGTTAATGAAACAAGCCCGTCATTGGCACCTTCCTTCTCTTCGATGATGCGCGCCGGTCCTTTGAGTGCATTGAAGACGCCCCAGAAATCCTGTTGCCCGGCATAGGTCTGAAATTTTATCTTGGATTGGCAGCCTGATTCAAATTCAACGACCTCCGGCCTCTCGTTAAATGCCTTACATGTATCGGTTCTCAAATCCTGGAACGCATTGACATCCAGCCCGATTTTTTTCAGCAGCACCGGGATCTGGGAAAGGTTGTCAAGCCCCCAGTCTGCGAAAGGAGAACCTGCATGGGGTGTCGAGATGGTGGTCAGCGAGGCGATACGTTCATGGATCCTGCCGTCATTGCGGTCGTTAAACATCATATGGCGGGTGTCGAGGCCACCCATACTGTGGGCGATGATATTCACCTTTGCCGCTGCGGTGTCTTCGAGAATTTTTAAAGTATTTTGCTTAAGATCCGCAGCGCGTTTGCCGACATTTGCCGCCCAGGCGACTTTGGAATGATAAACCGTATACCCCTTTTCTTTCAGCATGGTCCGGATTCCTCTGAAATAATTTAGCCGGTCCACTTCCGGATCATCGCTGTTATCCACTTCTATCGCCTTGTTCCAAAGAATGTCGAAACGGCAGACGCCATGCGCTAAAATTATTGGATAAGTCATGGTAGGGTCCTCCTTATCAATCTGACAGCCGGCATTTATAACAATGAATTACTATGCCTTTTATGATAAAAGTCAAGTGATAATCTAACAGCATCAATAATGGCTTTGCGGACTGTTGCCACCCCGGCTGCAAACCCGGGTGCACTTCATTCTTTACACACCATTGTATTTTGTCTATATCTTTTTCCACCCGCAAACCTTTCGAACAGTGGAGACCCAGGTGCAGATATTAAAACGGCTATTTGGTCTGTTGACCCCTTACTGGCATGTGCTGGTGATCAGCGCCATATTGTTGATCGGACGGGCAGGATTGGATCTGGTTCCACCATTATTTCAAAAAGAAATTGTCGACGAGGTGATCACCACACGCAACCTGGCCTTCCTGGGGGTGCTCATCGCATTCCTGATAGGGGCTTACGCCCTCCAGCAATTGGTGAGCGTTGGTGACAACTACGTCAGGCATGCCCTGGGTGAAAGATTCATATTTGATTTGCGTGTTCGTCTTTATGCCTATTTACAACGCATGTCGCTCTCCTTTTTTGAGCGCACCTCCACCGGTGAGCTGATGTCGCGGGTGACCAATGACCTCAGCGCCCTGGAACATTTTGTAACTCACGGATCCGCTCTGACCGTCGTTGATTTGCTGCGCCTGCTCGGCGGCATGATCGTCCTCTTTGTGCTTGATTCCCGCCTGGCTGCGTTGGTGATAATCCCGGTGCCGATTCTCGCTCTGGGTTTTCGCCATTACAATTCCAGGGTTAGACCGGTATATCGCCAGGTGCGCGCGCGGCTGGGGGACATCAACGCCAAACTGCAGGACAATCTTTCCGGCATTCGCGTTATCCAGGCCTTTGCCCGTGAAGATCTGGAACAAGAGCGCTTTGCGGCTGAAAGTGAGCGCTATTATCGTGCCCGCGTCAAGGGCATTCGCTACTGGTCCACTTTTTTCCCGGCCAGCCGTTTTCTGGGATCTCTGGGGACCGTGATTGTTCTGGGCGTCGGCGCTGTAATGGTGGTTCGCGGCGAGATGTCCCTGGGCACTCTGGTGGCCTTTTTATCCTATATCACTTCGTTTTACGAGCCGATTAATCGATTGACAGAGGTAGACAACATTTTCCAGGAAGCCATTGCCGCCGGGGAACGGATTTTTGAATTGCTTGACCAATCTGCAGATGTCGAGGATTCGAAAGATGCGGTCGACCTGCCGCGGATCAGCGGCCGGATGGTTTTCGATCAGGTATGCTTTCAATATGGATCCGGCGACAAAGTGCTTCGCGACATATCGTTTCAGATAGCTCCGGGAGAGATGGTGGCGCTGGTAGGCCCGAGCGGGGCAGGAAAAACAAGTATCGCCAATCTCATTTGCCGTTTTTACGATCCGATCAAAGGCAGGGTTTCTGTGGATGGATATGATCTGCGTAAGATCAAATTATCCTCTTTGCGCAGCCAGGTGGCCGTGGTGCTGCAGGATTCTTTTCTGTTCAACAACTCGGTGGCGCAGAATCTGCTCTATGGGAAACCGGATGCCACCCGCCACGAGCTGGTTGCCGCTGCAAAAGCAGCCAATGCCCATGATTTCATCACCGAATTGCCGGAAGCCTACGATACTGAAATCGGCGAACGGGGAGTCAAGCTGAGTGGCGGACAGAAGCAGCGGCTTGCCCTGGCAAGGGCCATCCTGGCAGACCCTCGCATTCTTATCCTGGACGAGGCCACGTCTTCGGTAGATGCCGAAGCCGAGTTTTTAATTCAGCAGGCCCTGGAAAGGATTCTGGAAGGGCGCACGGCCCTGGTGATCGCCCATCGCTTGAGCACAATTCGAAATGCCGACAAAATTATTGTGCTGGATCGGGGCCGAATCGTCGAAGTCGGCCATCACAGGGAGCTGATGCGCCGAAACGGGCTTTACAATCAGCTCTACACCCGCCAAATGGAGTTGGCACCGGATACGGTTTAAAAATCAATCCGAGGCGCAATGGCGGTGTTAAAGCGGGGCATAAAGGCTAAACTGCCGTTCTAGTTGTTTGCCTTCTTTTCCCTGATAAAGGCCTCGAGTTCCTCGGCTTCATCGGAGCCGAGATCGCGCAGTATCTGCAGCTGTTTTTCGGCCAGATCAAATTTTCCCATCTCCGCGTATGCCTCGCCGAGATATTCGTGCGCCTCGGCCAATTGCGGATGGAAACTAGGGGGTGTGTTTTGCCACGTAAGCATTAAACAGCGTCTGGTGCTCTCTGATAAGCTCTGGAATTTCGAGGTTATATGGGCATTTTTCAAGGCATTCACCGCATTCGGTGCAGCCTTCAACGGTTTCTATAGCCGCTTTGGTCAGGGCAATGGCGATCTGGGGCGACAGCCTGCGGGCCATGGTTCTGAAACCCATCACCTCGGGTATCTTTACGCCCTGCTCGCAGGGCATACAGTATCCGCAGCGGTGGCAGAAGCGCTTGCCAAGCTCGGCCCGCATCTTTTCGATATCTTTATTATCCTGCTCGGAAAGCGGCCGGGGGGAATCA
>Ga0209536_100005214_pt1 | contig 20291 bp, 19 predicted proteins | sample DeeMarSeWOR28_12_FD_187461 | JGI IMG/M metagenome (GOLD analysis project Ga0209536, IMG submission 187461) | Marine sediment microbial communities from White Oak River estuary, North Carolina - WOR-2-8_12 (SPAdes) (version 2) | ecosystem: Environmental > Aquatic > Marine > Intertidal zone >...
GGCCGCGGGAGGAGCCCCCCGTTTTCGCGCCTCTGCCCCCCGAGGAATGCGGCGACGCGCTCGAGCGGCCGGAGCGTAGCCGAGAGGCCGATCCGGATGAATTCCTGACGGGCGGTGCTCTGCAAACGCTCCAGTGACAGTGAGAGATGGACTCCCCGTTTCGTGCCACAGACCGAATGGATCTCATCGATAATGACGTATTGAACGCTCTCAAACATGCGCCGGGACGACTCACCCGTAAGCATCAGGTAGAGGGATTCGGGAGTGGTGATGAGGATCTCGGGCGGCCGCCTGATCATCGCCGCCCGGCGCGCTGCGGGTGTGTCGCCGGTGCGAACTGCAACACTGATCTCCGGGGCCTGCACACGCTGTCGGCGTGCCTCGGTCTGGATTCCCGCCAGCGGATCCTGCAGGTTGCGCTCGATGTCATTGTTGAGGGCCTTCAGCGGAGAGACATAGAGGATGCGCACCCCGGGTGCAAGCCGCTCGCGCAGATGCTGCTCCAGTAAATGGTTGATGGCCCAGAGGAATGCCGCCAGCGTCTTTCCCGATCCCGTCGGCGCGAGGATCAGGGTGTGCTCACCGCGCGATATGGGGGGCCACCCCAGCACCTGGGGTGGAGTCGCATCGGTGAACGTCCTGGAGAACCAGGAACGTACCAGCGGGTGGAAGTCGTCCAGCGGGGTCGGCACAGCCGGCATGGAGGATCATCGTCGGATATCGACTCAAAGTACAGGCAGAACCCCTGAAAAGCAATCCAGGAGCGGTGTAACCCGGCAGGGTGCAATCGCGTATACCAACTGCATGGCAGCGGCCCTTCGAGTCGTGCCCGCGGTCCGTGCTGCCCGTTGAACCCCTGGCCTCCGGAGACACCTCCCATGCGAAAGAAGATTATCCTGACTACCACGGCCGTGCTGATCCTTGTTGTTGCGGCCATTCTCCTCTTTGGCGGGTCGAGTTCGAATGAGGAAGACGGCAAAGCGACGGTGAGCGTCACGAGAGGATCGATTGTGGAAAAGGCGCTGGCTGTTGGGACGATCGAGCCCGAGAAGGAAATCTCCGTCAAGTCAAAGGTCTCCGGTGTGGTGAAGACCATCTTTGCCGATGCGGGCGCGTTCGTGAAGGCGGGCGAGCCCCTGCTTGAGCTCAGGCCTGACCCGACCCCCCTCGAACTCGCTGAGGCCACACGCCAGGTGCAGATGCGAAAGGTCGAGCTGGAGAACCTTGCCCGGGAATTGTCCCGGCAGGAGACCATGGCAGCCAAGGGCCTGATCTCCACGCAGGAGTATGAGGCGTTCGTGGCACGGTATCAGGAGGTCCAGCTGCAACATAAGCTGGCAAGTGAACGGCTTGAACTTCTGGAGCAGGGTCGGGTGACCATCGAAGACACGAAGATCGAATCGATCATCAAGGCCCCCATTACCGGCTTCGTGCTCCGCAAGATGGTGGAGGTCGGCGATCCCGTCACGCCGCTGACATCCTACCAGGAAGGGACGGTCCTGATGAACATGGCAAACATGGATCGGCTCGTCTTCAAGGGGACGGTTGATGAGATCGACGTCGGGAAGCTCAGGGAAGGGATGCCGGCAGAGCTAAAGGTGGGCGCACTGCCGAAAGACACCGTCGATGGGTCGCTCATCCGCATCTCGCTCAAGGCAGAAAAGAAGGACAATGCGACGGTCTTTCCGATCGAGATCGGTATTGATCCCAGCAACAGCTCACTGCTGCGCGCGGGATACTCCGCCAACGCCAACATTATCATCCAGCGGAAAGACAGCATCCTGATCATCCCGGAACGGGTCGTGACCTTCCGTGGTGACTCCGCCTTTGTCATGATTCCCCAGCAAGGCCAAGACGGGGAGCAGGAGCGGCGCATCGAGACCGGCCTGAGCGATGCGATCAGTATCGAAGTGATCGCCGGGCTCGACTCGGGCGATGTGGTCCTGGAAAAACCCCTGAGAGTCATCGAATAGGAGCAGTGCGGGGATGGACCGCCTGCAGACACTTCTCCGGGAGTTTCTGGCAGATCTGCGCGCTCAGAAACTCCGAACCGCCATGACAATCTTCGGGATCGTCTGGGGCACCGTTGCAATCATCGTGCTCCTGGCCTTCGGCATGGGGTTCAAACGTCAGCTCACGGCGAACATGCACGGGATTGGCGAACACATTGCAATCATGTTTCCCGGGCAGACCACCAAACCGTGGGAAGGCTTTGGCATCGGGCGGCCTGTTCGCCTCATCGAGATGGACGCATGGCTTCTGGCGGAGAAGATCCCCGAGCTCCGCGATGTTAGCCCCGAGTATATGGACTACGGGACGAGCGCCAGACTCGGAGAAAATATCATCAGCACGGCGACGACCGGCGTCTATCCCAACTACGGAGAGATGAGGAACATCATCCCAGAACCCGGTGGTCGATTTATCAACAGCCTCGATATCGCCGACCGAAGGCGTGTGGTACTTCTCGGCGACGAGGTGAAGAGGCTACTCTTCGGAGACAGGGATGCGATCGGGGAGCTCATGTTCATTGGCGAGATTCCCTTCACGGTGATTGGCGTCATGCAGAAGAAGACGCAGCCTTCGTCCTACAACCGCCGTGACCAGGACCGAGTGTTTATCCCCGCGACGACGTTCTCGTCGATCTTCGGCTATACCCATGTCAGCAATATCATTTTTCGACCTCATGACCCCCGGATCTCCGAGGAGGTGGTCCAGCGGGTGCGTGAGGTCCTGGGCCACAAATACCGCTTCGATCCATCGGACAAGAATGCGGTCTGGATCTGGGACACGGCCGAGTTTGACATGTTTGTCTTCTACTTCTTCCTCGGCTTCAACATGTTCATGGGGCTTATCGGGAGCTTCACGCTCGCGGTGGGGGGGATCGGTGTTGCCAACATCATGTACATCGTGGTACAGGAACGCACACGGGAGATTGGTATCCGGCGCGCGGTCGGCGCTCGTCGTTCAAGCATTCTGATGCAGTTCTTTGCGGAAACGTTTCTCGTGATCGGGCTTGGATCAGTTCTCGGATTTCTGATCGCGCTGGGGATCATCCAGGCGCTCCAGTACATCCCGATCCAGGATTTTGTGGGCACGCCGGAGCTGTCGCCACTCGTTGCCATCGTTACCATTGGGGTTCTGTCGATCATCGGGCTGGCGGCGGGCTTCTTCCCGGCCCGCCGGGCGGCGAATCTGAACGTTGTGGACTGCATCCGTGGATAGAACACCGGTCCGGAGTGAATTCTGAGTATGGGCCTTGAGCTTCTTCGAGAATTTTTGCAGGACCTGAAGACGCAGCGCACGCGGGCGTTCCTCACGCTCCTGGCGATTACCTGGGGAACGATTGCGGTCGTGCTGCTGCTCGCCTTCGGCGAGGGGCTGGGCACACAGATGCTGGCCGGGCTCACCAACGCGGGGAATCGGATCATGATCCTCTACGGAGGAGAGACCGGCATGCAGTTCGAGGGCTCGCCGAAGGGGAGGCGGATCCGTCTGGTGGAGGAGGATGCTGAGATGCTCCAACGGGCAATTCCTGCCATTGACATGATCAGCCCTCAGTACCGGCGGTTCGTGCAGCTTCGCTACGGCCGAATTGCGACAAACACCGAGTGCGAGGGTGTCAACCCGCTGTTCGAAGAGATGCGCCGCATGTACCCCGCCAGCGGCGGACGCTTCCTCAGTCCCCCCGACGTGGATCAGCACCGCCGCGTACTCGTCTTGGGTGCCGAGATCGCCGGCGAGATCTTCTCAGAGGAAGATCCTATCGGAAAGATCCTCCTCCTGGAGGACATTCCCTTCACCGTGGTCGGGCTCATCCAGGAAAAACTCCAGACAGCGTCCAACAATGGACCGGACTCGCGGCGGGCAATCATTCCGTACTCGACCTTCCGCACGATGTTTGGGAACGAGCATGTCAACTCGCTCGTTGTGCGGCCCCGCGACCCGGAGCTCCAGGAGGCAGTCAAGAAAGAGATCTTCAGAGTCTTGGCGCGGCGGTATCATTTTCACCCGGAGGATGAGCGGACGCTCTTCATCTGGGATTTCATCGAAGCAGAGAAGGTGAGCCGGAAAGTCGGTATCGGGGTATCGATCTTCCTCTTTGCGGTGGGATTTCTCACCCTGCTCATCGCGGGCGTCGGGGTGGCCAATGTCATGTATGTCGTCGTGAAAGAGCGAACGCAGGAGATCGGAATACGCCTGGCGGTCGGAGCCCGCCGACGCCACATTCTCATGCAGTTCATCTTCGAGGCGCTCCTGATCGCCTTCATCGGAGGGGCGATTGGAATGCTCTTCTCCTGGGGGGTGGTCTCCGGTGTCCGTCTGCTGCCGGCCAATGACGGCCCGATGCAGTTCCTGGGACGCCCGATACTCTCACCCACTATCATGATCGTGACCGCCGGCATCCTGGCCGCCGTCGGCCTTCTGGCAGGATTCTTCCCCGCCCGGAAGGCGGCCAGCCTGGACCCCGTTGAATCTCTCCGGTATGAATAGTCCGCTGGGAGCTGATCGGCCCCGCTGGGTCCCCCTCTCGGGTCGTCTCCTCTGACTGTGATCTCCATCCGGGGCTAGCCCCCCCTTTGGCGTGAGGCATTTTCGGCGCTTTTGCTGACCCTCGCCGCCCACCTTCGGCATCTTACCCATAGTGACGCTTGCGGCGGTCGCCAACGGCGGTGTCTGGGAAGGCGCACGCGGCGGTGCACGTTCCAGAACCTGTTTCTTGCTTCCCTCGAGAGGTTTTTGTAGACTGTAGGCCCCCGTTTAACCTGGAATAGACCATGCGCATCCTTCCGATTCTCCTTATCCTGATCGCGCTCCTGCCGGGGTGCGACCGCGCGCCTGCCGACAGCAGCACGCCCAGGTATCTGCCCGTGACCCAGTTCGACCCCTCCCGGGATGGGGCCGTTGATCTTGCCGATGCGATCGGCGAGGCGAGCCGATCGGGCCGACGGGTTCTGGTCGAAGTCGGTGGTCAGTGGTGCTCCTGGTGCCGGAGGCTGGACGACCTCTTCGCCCGCAACAAGGAGCTCGGCGACCTTCGTGACCGCCACTTTGTTGCGGTCAAGATCAACTGGAGTGTGGAGAATCGGAACGAACAGGTGCTTTCCAGCTTTCCGAAGATACCGGGATATCCCCATCTGTTTGTCCTTGCCCCTGATGGAACGCTGCTTCACTCGCAAGATACGGCCGAGCTTGAGTCGGGAGATGGTCACGACCCCGCTCGTGTGCTGGCATTTCTAAAGCGGTGGGCCGGGTAGAGGAACCGGGCGGGAACAACCCGATCTCGTCGGTTGTTTTACGCTACATACGGGCTGCTATCGATTCTGAAGAAGAGTCCGTCTCACTTTGCAATGTTAATCTCCGTGGGGGTGCTCATGTTATCACGAAGTATGCTGGCTCTCGTCGGTCTGTTTCTCCTCATCTCGTCGGTCTCCTGCGACGCCAGGGAGCATGCCGCCGGTGGCGGTGGATCGGCAAGCGGCAAAGGGAATGCCCCGAACTTTGTGTTGACGACGAGCAGCGGCAAAGAAATCGAACTCCAGAAGCTTTCGGGGAAGGTTGTGGTGGTGAATTTCTGGGCGACCTGGTGCGGTCCTTGCCGCGCTGAAATCCCTGGGATGCTCGAAGTGTACGCGAAGTATAAAGAGAAGGGGCTTGAGATCGTTGGGATCTCGCTGGATCAGAGTGGATGGAGGGTAATCAATCCCTTTGTCGAGCGAATGAATATCACCTACCCGGTTGTCTGGGACCGCGGCGAGGTGGCGCAGGCTTACGGCGGCATTCAGGCGATTCCCACTACGTTCATCATCGATCGAGAAGGGAATGTCGTCAAGCGGCACATGGGCTACCTCTCCCGGGAGGCATTCGAGCAGGTGCTGCAGCAGTACATCTGAGACTCGCCTGCTCCCGTGAAGGCAAGAGCAGAACGCCCCGCCGGTCAAACCGGCGGGGCGTTTTCACTTGGAGCGTGTGAGCAATCAACACTTACTCCACCCGCAGTTGTAGCACACCACGCATCCGCTCACATGCTCCACCGTGCTTCCGCACTCGGGGCAGGTGCTAAGGGTTCGGGGAGCCTCGGAGGCTGCGGCGGTTCCTTTGGCAGGGCTCGCACTGGCCGGAGCGATCTCCGGCAGCCCTCGCTGTGAACGATAGGTGTTGCGGTTCTCGATGTAGCGTTCCAGAACTTTCCCGATGGCATCCGGCGTGGAGAGGATCTGTCCGCCCTGCCCGTCCCAGACCGGACTCGGTCCAGAGATTCCTTTGAGCTGCTTGACGATCTCGCGTGGTTCGATCCCGGAGCGCAGAGAGAGCGAGATCAGGCGGCTGATAGCCTCCGACTGAGCCGCTGCGTTTCCGCCCGCCTTTCCAATGGTCGTAAACACTTCGCAGAGCCCGTCCTCGTCTTCGTTGATCGTGACGTAGAGATATCCCTCGCCCGTCTTGACCCGCTCGGTGACGCCAAAGGTCACCGTTGGTCGCTGCCGCGGACCCTTGGCCTTTTTCTCCTCCTGGGCGGACTTCCCGGTAGACTGTTTCTTTGCATAGTCCTCTGTCTGCAAAATGCCCTCACGGCTTCCCTCACGGTAGACCGTTATGCCTTTCAACCCGGACTTGTAGGCCGTCATATAAATGTCGGCGACCGTATCAACGCTGACATCCTCGGGGAGGTTCACCGTGGAGGAGATGCTGCTGTCGACATAGCGCTGGATGACTCCCTGCATCTTCACGCGAAAGTAGGGATCGATCTGGTGGGCCGTGACCACGTAATCGGGCAGGCGCTCATCATCGCCGAAGATCTTCTTGACGAGGGGGTGATAGACCTTGTATTCGGAGAAGGTTTCCCCGTCGTGGTTCTTCACCCGGCGCCGATAGCTTGTGCAGAAGATGGGCTCGATGCCGGAGCTGGTCTGCGCGACAATCGAGCCCGTTCCGACCGGCGGAACGGTGAGCACGGTGCTGTTTCTGATGCCGTGCTCCCTGATTGCATCCTGGATATCGCGAGGAAGGTTCTGGACGAACTTGCTCTTGGAATATCCCTCCCAGTTGAACAGGGGGAAGGCGCCTTTCTCTTTCGCCAGCTCCACCGAGGCGCGGTAGGACTCGTCGCGGATGATGCGCATGATGCGGTTGGTGACCTCGAGCGCCTGCTCCGAGTCGTAGCGGATCTTCATCAGCAGGAGCGCGTCGGCAAGCCCTGTGATGCCAAGGCCGATGCGACGGTCGGAGGCCACCGCACGCTTGATCTTCTCCAGGGCGTGGTTGTCCATGTTGTAGTCGATGATATTGTCCATGAAGCGCGTCGCAAGAAGGGTCTCGCGCGCAAGCTCATCGTAGTCGAATGTGCCGGCCTCGTCCACGAACTTGCTCAGGTTCACATTGCCCAGATTGCAGGCCGTATAGGCGGCCAGCGGCTGCTCGCCGCACGGGTTGGTGCTCGAAAGGGGATTGGCGTATTCGACGTTATGGTAATCGCGCATCGTATCCCAGAAAATGATACCCGGCTCTGCGGAGGCGTGGGCGTTCTTGATGATCTTGTACCAGAGCTCCTTGGCCTTGACCGTCCGGTAGACCTTCCCCCCCCAGCGGAGGTCAAAATCGCCATCCTTCATCACCGCCTGCATGAATTCGTGGGTGATCAGGACGCTGATGTTGGCATACTGGACCTTGATACGCCGCGGGTCGTTCTTGATCGTTACGAACCGTTCGATATCCGGGTGGTCCACCCGGAGCGTCAGCATGAGCGCTCCCCTGCGTCCTGCCTGGGAGACCGTATTGGTGCTCTCGCTGAAGAGATTCATAAACGCCGTGGCGCCGGGTGAGTGGTCGATGGTGGCATTGACCGGGGCACCCTGCGGGCGGAGTGTCGACAGATCGGTTCCCACGCCCCCGCCGGTGCGGTAGACCAGCGCGGACTCACTGATGGCCTCGTAGATGCCCTCGAGGCTGTCTTGCTGAATCGGAATGACATAGCAGTTCGACAGGGTGGGGCGCCGACGTGCATCTTCGCGCCCCGCCCCGTGCATCACCCGGCCTCCGGGCACGAACTTGAAATCGAACAGCAGCTGAAGGAACCTGTTGTACCAGGTCTCCGAATCCTTCTCAACCGAGGCGATTGCCCGGGCCACACGGTCCCACAGGTGCATGGGTCCTTTTTCGTTTGGTGCCAAGTATTTCGAGCGGAGAACGTCGGCTGCGAGGTCATTGTCCCCGTAGTAGTCCCGGCAATCCAGCGCCAGGTCCATGATGCTCTCGTTCAGGGTGCTGTTTCCCGCACCGGCCGGGAGGGAGCCCTTCCGTTCTGTGGAAGCGGCGAAGGAATTCTCCTTGGTGGGCATGCTTTAAAGTCCTTCTGCGTTGGTGAGCATCCAGTAAGGCAACAATCCTGAGTTCAGAAAGCGCGAGAGCCCGCCTCCGAGTGGGTGGAAATGGGCTCTCGTGCCAAACGATCGCGTTCCTGTGCCGGTGCTGCGATGCGGAATCGATCGCGGTACGTTCCAAGTAGGGACAATCGGCGCAAAATATACATCGGCGATCTCCAGAAGTCAAGTAGTTTTTTGATTGAGAGCGCTTGAGTCTGCAAAATCAATATGTTAGACCTTCCCACGCTCCCCGCCTCTGGTCGTCACCGGCTGATTACGAAGACAAGAGTTGCATTTGTTCCTTCAGGCGTGTACTTTTCCATGCTTTCAAACCCGCCGTGTCACCTCAACGAGGCGTCCCCATGCCTGTCACCGTTGATTTTTCCACCATCCCCGAAATGTTCCTGGCCGTTACCGATGCCCACTCCCACCAGTCAAGGCCTGCCTTGCGATTCAAAGGCCCTTCGGGATATGAGGGGATTCCCTATTCCGATCTTCGGCGCTCAGTGGAACAGTGTGCGCTCGGCCTGGTAGCGCTCGGCCTGAAACCCGGGGAGAGGGTCGCGATCGTCTCTGAGAACAGGCCCGAGTGGGTTATCGCAGATATGGGCATCGTGTCCCTAGGCGGGGTGGATGTTCCGGTCTACCCGACCATGACGGCCCGCCAGAACCTCTATATTTTCAACGATGCAGGGGTGCGCTTTGCGATCGTCTCGAACCAGTTCCAGCTGAACAAGGTCATGAGGGTGATCGGGGAGTGCAAACACCTGGAAAAAGTCATTGTTATCAACGACAAGGGGGTGGTTCCGGACGACCGGGTCATCTCCTTCTCGACACTTCTGACGATGGGAGAGAAGGGCAAAGGTGAGAATCCGGACTACTTCCTGGCATCGGTGAAGATGGTCAAGCCGGATGATCTCCTGACACTGATTTACACCTCGGGAACGACCGGGAACCCCAAAGGTGTCATGCTCACCCACCAGAATCTGGTCAGCAACATCAAGAGCTCCGCCTCGGTGATCCCGATCGGTCCCGAGGATACGATGCTCTCGTTCCTCCCCCTGAGCCACTCTTTCGAGCGGATGGCCGGATACTATACGGCGTTCGCCTGCGGTGCCACCATCGCATACGCCGAGAGCGTCGAAACGGTCCGGGACAACATGCTTGAGGTGAGGCCGACCATCGTGACGACGGTTCCCCGCCTGTTTGAACGGATCTACAGTCGGATTGCCAAGCAGGTGGACAGCAGCCCTCCCGTCCGGCAGAAGATCTTCCGGTGGGCGGTTGGCGTGGGCCGTGAGTATGCCCGGGTGTCAAAGCAGGGGGCACTCCCGGCCAGCCTTCGGGCAAAGCACGCGCTTGCTGACCGACTGGTCTTCAGCAAACTCCGGGCCCGGACCGGCGGACGGATGAAGTTCTTTGTCTCCGGCGGGGCAGCTCTCGGAAGACAGTTCGGTGAGTTTTTCGAGGCGGTGGGCCTCAGCATTATCGAGGGGTACGGGCTGACGGAATCCGCGCCGGTCATTTCGGTCAACAGGCTGGACAACTACAAATTCGGGAGCGTTGGCAAGCCGATCCCCGGCGTGGAAGTCGCGATCGCCCACGACGGAGAGATCTTGGCCCGGGGCCCCAATATCATGCAGGGGTACTGGAACGACAAGAGTGCCACCCAGGAAGTTCTCGACCCCCAGGGATGGCTGCACACGGGAGACATCGGGATCCAGGACGCAGAGGGGTTTCTCTACATTACCGACCGGAAGAAGCACCTTTTTGTCAGTTCGGGGGGGAAAAACATCGCTCCCCAGCCCATCGAGAGCCTCTTCATGAGCATCAAGTACATTGAGCAGTTCATGCTCATCGGTGATCGGCGCATGTTCCTGACTGCGCTGATAGTTCCGGATTTCGAGGCTCTGAAAGAGTTTGCCGATGCCCGCAATCTCCCGTATGCATCGGATGCAGATCTTGCCAAGCACCCCCAGATCATGGAGCTCATCGAGAAGGAGATTCAGGGAATTCAGAAGGACCTCGCCAACTACGAACGAGTGCGAAAGTTCGCACTCCTGGACAAACAGTTCACGATCGAAGACGGCGAGCTGACCCCGACGCTCAAGGTCCGTCGGAATGTGATCGAGGAACGCTATGCCCACCTGATCGAGGATATGTACCGGGGTGTCTGAGAGCCCACCGGGCAGCTGGTTCGTTGAAATTGAGCCCGTTTTTGGCTATACTGAGTAGTCACCTCAAACTTTTCCTCGTTTTTCGTTGTTTCGACAGTAGGGAGCTCAGCAATGCTGGAGCAGTATATTCCGATCGCGGTTGTCCTTTCGATCGGGGTGATTGCGGGCCTGGTCCTGACTCAGATCAACCGTTGGATCGGGCCGCGCCGACCATCCGATGAGAAGCTCTCCACCTACGAAAGCGGCATGGAGCCCGTGCGGACCGCACGGGAACGCTTCTCGGTGAAGTTCTACCTCGTGGCGATGCTCTTTATCGTCTTTGATATCGAGGTCGTCTTCATGTATCCGTGGGCGGTCCAGTTCCGCTCCCTCGGCCTCTTCGGGTTTGTGGAGATGATGGTCTTCATCGGGATCCTGCTCGTGGGGCTGGTCTATGTACTGAAGAAGGGAGCGTTACAATGGCGTTAGAGGCGTTACAGCGGGACGGGTTTCTGACGGCACGGCTGGATGATGTCATCTCCTGGGCACGGAAGAACTCCCTGTGGCCCATGCCGATGGGAATTTCCTGCTGCGCCATCGAGATGATGGCCACGGCCTCTCCCCGCTTCGACATTGCACGGTTCGGCTCCGAGGTGATGCGATTCACTCCCCGGCAGTGTGATGTGATGATCGTCGCAGGCACCGTGACCTACAAGATGGCCAGAGTTGTCCGGAAAATTTACGACCAGATGCCAGACCCGAAGTGGGTTATTTCGATGGGCGCCTGCGCCTCCTCCGGCGGGATGTTCCGGTCGTACTCCGTTGTTCAGGGGATCGATCAGTTTGTCCCCGTCGATGTGTTTGTCGCCGGCTGCCCGCCGCGGCCGGAAGCCCTGCTCCACGCCCTGATGGCACTGCAGGAGAAGATCACGAAAGAGGGGGCGATCCGTCCTTCCGCACGCAGTGCGCAGATCACGATTCCGGAAACCGTCTCCGGGGCCCCGGCATGAACGACGAGATGCTGGGAAGGATCACGGCGGCGGCGGGTGAGGAGCCTGTTGAGGTCACCGAGTTCCGCGGCGACACGACGGTCGTTCTGTCGCCGTCTGCACTCCTGCGCGTTGCCGAGTGCATGAGATCGGAGCTCTCCTTCGATCTCATCATCGATGTGCTGGGCGTCGACATGTACCGGCCCGACAAGAGGTACGAGGTGGTCTATGTCCTCTATTCGATCAGCCGGAAGGCGTACCTTCAGCTGAAGATCCGCATCGACGAGGAGCATCCGGAGGTTCCGTCGGTCACCAGCATCTGGCCGGGTGCGAACTGGCATGAGCGCGAGGTCTACGATATGTTCGGGATTACCTTCACGGGACACCCGGACCTGCGCCGCCTGTACATGCCAGAGGAGTTCGAATACCATCCGCTGCGTAAAGACTTTCCACTGATGGGAGTGCCGGATTCACTCCCTCTCCCCCGACGATGAGACGATGACAGCTCGACCCATGGACCAGAGCCAGCGCACCAAGATCCTTGCTGCCCTGGAAGACCAGGACACGACCGTCACCATCACAGATCCCCTTGAGAACGAAATGGTTCTCAACATGGGTCCGCAGCACCCGGCCACGCACGGGGTACTCCGCCTGCTGGTGCGCCTCGACGGCGAGACCGTTATGGCGGTCGTGCCGGAACTGGGATACCTGCACCGGGGGTACGAGAAGATCGCCGAGAACAGCACCTATCACGAGTTCATCCCGCACACCGATCGCCTCGACTATCTCTCGCCCCTCTCGAACAACGTCGCCTATGTCCTGGCGGTAGAGAAACTGGCGGGCCTGGTGATCCCTCCCCGTGCCCAGTACATTCGTGTGCTGGTCTGTGAGATGGCGCGCATTGCCTCTCACCTGGTTGCCGTGGGGAGCATGGCGATGGATGTCGGTGCTCTCACCGCGTTGCTCTGGACCTTCCGCGAGCGGGAGAAGCTCCTGGACATCTACGATGTCCTTTGCGGTGCCCGATTCACCACGAGCTATGCACGGATCGGCGGCCTCCAGCAGGACTGGACCGCGCAGTGCACCACCATGCTGAATACTTTCTTGGGTGAGTTCGAGCAGGATCTCCAGGAAGTGTACAGGCTGCTGAGCACCAACCGGATTTTCGTCGACCGCTGCGAAAATGTCGGCTATTGCTCACCCGACGACCTCATCGCCTGGGGTGTCACCGGTCCGCTTCTTCGTGCAGCCGGTGTGCCGCGCGATCTGCGGAGGGACCGGCCATACCTCGTCTACGACCAGCTCGATTTTGATGTCGTCACCCTCCCCGAGAGCGATGCGCTGGCGCGCTTCTATGTGCGGATGGGTGAGATGCGGGAGAGCGCCAAAATCCTCCGGCAGGCGCTGGACCTGCTTCCGGAGGGGCCGATCTTCGCCGAGGACAGCAAGCGTGTGCTCCCGTCCAAGGAGCGCATCTACACAAAGATGGAAGAGCTCATCCACGATTTCATGCTTATCAATCTGGGGATCGACCCTCCGGTCGGAGAAGTCTACGCCGGAATTGAGTCCTCGAAGGGCGAACTCGGATTCTACATTATCAGTGACGGGACCGGCCATCCCTGGCGAATGAAGATCCGGTCCCCCTCCATGGTCAACATTTCTGCCATGCCCATGATGCTGCGTGGTGCCATGATCTCCGATGTCGTGGCCATTATCGGGAGTGTCGACCCGGTGATGGGAGAAGCTGACAAGTAGCGCGCCTCCGCAGCGCAGAGGCGAACCGCGCCTCCGTGACATGTCCTACTGAGAGGGAACACTACGCCCATGTTTTCCGATGAGCAACGCACACGCATCCGTGAGCTCACCAAACGGTACCAGAGGCCGCAGGCAGCCATCCTGGAGGCGCTATGGATATGGCAAGAGACGCACGGATGGATCTCCGAGGAGGGGATGCGTGCTGTCGCGGAACTGCTCGAACTCCCCTATCATCACGTGCTCGGCGTCGTGACCTTCTATACGATGTTCAACAAGAAGCCGGTGGGACGTCATAAGATCGAAGTGTGCACCAATGTCTCGTGTATGCTCCGGAACAGCGACCGCATCCTGAGACACCTTGAGCGGAAGCTCGATATCCACGCGGGCGAAACCACACCCGACAACCGGTTTACGCTGGTCGAGGCGGAGTGTCTGGGGTCGTGCGGGACCGCGCCCATGATGCAGATCGGCGACGACTACCACGAAGACCTGAATGAAGCAAAGGTCGATGCCATCCTTTCGAACCTTTCCTGACCCCTGCTATGGAACCACTGCTCCTTCCCCCCATCAAAGACCTCCACAGGATTGAGGTCTACGAGGCCCACGGTGGCTACGCCATGCTGCGCAAGGCGCTCGCCATGAAGCCCGAGGAGGTCACCGAGGAGGTACAAAAATCCAACCTCCGGGGCCGGGGGGGCGCGTGCTTCCCGACGGGGCTCAAATGGAGTTTCATGCCGCGGGGGACGGACAAGCCAAAATATCTGATCGTCAATGGGGACGAGAGCGAGCCCGGCACGTTCAAGGACCGGCAGATCTTTGAGTTCAATCCGCATCTGCTGATCGAGGGAGCGGCCATCGCCGCCTACGCCATCGGTGCGGAGACCGTCTATCTCTATATCCGCGGTGAGTATGCCCGGTGGATCAAGCTCATGCAACAGGCCGTCGATGAGGCCGCCTCCCGGGGGTACCTTGGCACCGGTGTGATCGGCTCGGAGGCCACCATCAGACTCTATGTGCACCGGGGAGCGGGCGCCTACATTTGCGGGGAGGAGTCCAGTCTTATGAATTCCCTCGAGGGGGACCGGGGGTACCCTCGCGTCAAGCCGCCGTTCCCGGCGCAGAACGGACTCTGGGGATGCCCCACAACCATCAACAATGTCGAGACGATCGCGAACGTCCCCCTTATTCTGCGCATGGGGGCGGCCGCCTACGCTGCCATCGGTGCGCCGAAGCACCCCGGACCCATCCTTGTCGGCGTCAGTGGGCACGTCAATAAGCCGGGCGTCTATGAGCTGCCCACCGGAGTACCGCTGCTTGAAATCATCCACGGCTACGCCGGCGGGGTTCCCGGCGACAAGCGCATCAAAGCTGTCATCCCAGGGGGATCATCAACGATGATACTCCGTGGCGAAGAGCTTGAGGGTGTCTGCATGGACGCGGACAGTCTGAAGGCTGCGGGATCTGCCGTGGGAACCGCCGGCCTCATCGTCATGGACGAAGACACCGATCTGATCCGGGTCATCACCCGCATCACCGCCTTCTACCACCATGAGTCGTGCGGGCAGTGCACGCCCTGCCGGGAGGGGACGGGGTGGATGCACAAGATGCTGAAACGATTTGAGGCCTCGGAGGCAACCGAAGGAGATATCGACCTTCTGCTCGATGTGGCGAACAACATCGAAGGGAACACGATCTGTGCTCTCGGGGATGCTGCCGCCTGGCCGGTCCAGAGCATGATCAAGCGCTTCCGAGGTGAGTTTGAGAAACGGCTGAAGCACGGCTCCAGGAAGCCTGCCGGAGAAACCGCGGCAGCCTGAGACCCGGAGCGTGCGACCGTCCACCAAGGGTCCCGTGCGAGGGACCTTTGTGCTTCTTGACCGGTGCCTCGTTATGGAAGGAAGACACGATGTCAGCTCCAGTCTCCGTCCGCATTTCCCGCGTGGATCCGTTACGGAGTGATCTTCCGCTGCCCTCATACGCGACCGAGCACTCTGCCGGTATGGATGTTCGTGCGGCCGTCGATGAGTTCGTGGTCCTCCGCCCTGGGGCGAGTGTCCTGGTGCCAACCGGCTTCGCGATTGCGCTGCCCGACGGGTACGAGGCGCAGATCCGTCCGCGGAGCGGCCTGGCGCTCAAACACGGGATCGGGATCTTGAACAGCCCGGGGACGATCGATGCTGACTACCGCGGAGAGGTGCGGATCATCCTGACGAACTTCGGGACGGAGGACTTCCGTATCCAGCGGGGCGAGAGGATCGCGCAGATGGTGATTGCGCCCTATGCGCGAGCGCGGTGGGAAGAGGTTGACGCGCTTGATGAGACCGAGCGTGGCGCGGGAGGGTTCGGGCACACCGGGCGCTGAGCCGCCTGTTCGTTCCGGAGTGGAGCGACGCCTCGCTCCAGGACTCGGTCGGAGGTCGACTTATGCACGGCGTTCTCTACCTCGTTGCCACCCCAATCGGGAACGTTGAAGACATCACCATGCGGGCGCTCCGCGTTCTGCGTGAGTGCGATCTCGTCGTCTGCGAGGAGCGCAAGGAGGGGATGCGCCTGCTGCGCCAGTTCGAGATCACCACACCGGTTGACACCCTCAACGAGCATAACGAGGTCGCCGCCACCGCTACGATTCTTGAACACCTCGCCGGCGGAAAGGCCGTGGCGCTGATCTCCGACGGGGGAACCCCCGTATTCTCCGATCCGGGGCGTCTTCTGGTGAAGGAGGCGACCGCCCGCGGCATCCGGGTCGTTCCGGTTCCCGGGGCCTCCTCGCTCATGCCCGCCCTGACCGTGTCGGGCTTTTCCATCGAACGGTTTCTCTTCTACGGTTGGCTCTCGCCAAAGCGGGACCGGCGTCGTGCGGAGCTCCGGCAGCTCCAGAACGAGGGGAGGACGATCGTGCTGATGGACACCCCTTACCGCCTTGTCCCCCTGATGAGGGATCTGGCAGAGACATTTGGGTCCACCCGCCGTTTCTGCCTTGCCTATAACCTGACCCTCCCCGATGAGCAAATCTTCCACGGCAGTGCTGCCGAGCTGCACCGTCTTGTCTCCGGGCGTGCGCTGAAGGGTGAGTTTGTGATCATTATTGAGGGCCGGCCACGGGAACGGTAGCCGCCCGGGCGGCGTTGAAGAGTAACACCGGGTCGGAGGACCTAAACTCCCATGAATCATTTCGCCCAGACGCTCCTCAACAACCGCACGCAACGGTCGTTGCTGCTTCCGCTGATACCGGAGTCGGCGGCCTTTGCCGACAGCCTGCTGGGGATCCTCTTTCCGCACTTCTCTGGCATCGTCTACCACTCGGCCGATGAACTCGAAGGTGCATTGCATGTCGTCAAGCGTGATGTGAGGGAAATTCTCCGTCCGCTCGAATCAGATATGACCGGCGGCGTGGAGGCAACCACCCAGAAATTCTTCGAGTCGGTCCCCGGAATCTACGACAGGCTGGGGAGGGATGCGCGCGCGATCTACGAAGGGGACCCCGCCGCTGAAAGCCTCGATGAGGTCATCTCTGCCTATCCCGGATTCCTCGCCATCGCCTTCTACCGAATCGCACACGAATTCTGCGGGCTGGGTGTTCCGCTCTTCCCCCGGATTCTCTCGGAAATCGCTCATCAGCGGACCGGTGTCGATATCCACCCCGGTGCCCGCATCGGTGAGAGTCTCTGCATCGATCATGGAACGGGGATTGTTATCGGGGAGACGACCGTCATCGGAGATCACGTCAAGATCTACCAGGGGGTGACCCTCGGCGCGCTCAGTGTCGATAAGAGCCAGTGCTCTGCCAAGCGTCACCCCACCATCGAGGACCGGGTGGTCATCTACTCCAATGCGACAATCCTTGGCGGGGACACGGTGATCGGTCACGACAGCGTCATCGGCGGGAACGTGTGGTTGACCGAGAGTGTACCCCCCTACTCGGTTGTCTATCACCGCAGTGAAATCAAAGTGCGGGACTCACGGGAGAAGGTTGACTTCGTTGACTTCGTCATTTGAGCCTGGTACCGGATACCCATCCACCAATCAAGGAGCAGCACATCGTGAAAGCAGCTACGATTCTGGAGACCATCGGAGATACGCCCCATGTTCGGATCAACCGCTTGTACGGGAAGAAGGCCGAGGTATGGATGAAGCTCGAACGGGCAAACCCCGGTGGGAGCATCAAGGACCGCATTGCGCTTTCGATGGTTGAAGACGCCGAGCGCCGGGGACTCCTCAAAGCCGGCAGTACCGTCATCGAGCCCACCTCGGGAAACACCGGGATCGGCCTTGCGATTGTCTGCGCCGTGAAAGGGTACCGGCTCATCCTGGTCATGCCCGAGTCGATGTCGGTCGAGCGACGGCGGCTCATGGCCGCGCACGGGGCGACGTTCGAGCTGACTCCCCGTGAGCTCGGGATGAAGGGCTCGATTCAACGGGCGGAGGAGCTGCTGAAGGAGATTCCCGATTCTTGGATGCCGATGCAGTTTCAGAATGAGGCGAACATAGCCATCCACAAATCTGCTACCGCGCAGGAGATCCTGCGCGATTTCCCCGAGGGGATCGACGTCCTCATCACGGGCGTCGGGACCGGCGGGCATATCACCGGATGCGCCGAAGTCCTCAAGCAGCGATTCCCGGGACTTCGCGTCTATGCCGTCGAGCCGGCAGCCTCGGCGGTCATCAGCGGTGGTCAGCCTGGCCCGCATCCAATCCAGGGGATCGGTGCCGGCTTCATTCCGGCCAATCTTCACCGCGAGGTGCTCGACGGCGCAATCACCGTAACCAAGGAGGAGGCCTTCGACTACGCCGGCCGGTCGGCACGGGAGGAGGGGATTTTCATCGGCATCTCCTCGGGTGCATCGCTGGCGGCCGTCGCCAAGAAGCTCCCGGAGCTCCCTACCGGCGCCCGGATTCTCACCTTCTGTTACGATACGGGGGAGCGCTACCTCTCCATCGAGGGATTGTTCCAATAGTCTGGTATGGGGCCGCGAGCGAAGAAACCTGTGGTCATTACCTTGCTTGTTGCCGTGGTACTCCTGGGGGCCATCATCACCGTTGTGGTGCTTCGCCAGGAAGCGCTGATCTACTTCCCGCGAGCTTATTCGGAGGCAGAGCTCGACGCCGCAGAGTCGGTCGTGATCCTGGACTACGTCACCGATCAGGGGAAGCAGACGGCGTGGCTTCTTCCACCGCGGCACCGTGGGGCGGATTCCTCGGTGACGCTCTGGGTCGTCTTCGGCGGTAACGCCTCACTTGCACTCCACTGGCTTGGCTTCGCGCGGGCCGTTCCCGATGCCCACACCGCGTTCCTGCTGGTCGACTATCCGGGCTACGGCAGGTGTGAAGGACATCCCTCTCCCGCCTCGATCCACCGCTCCTCCGACCTTGCCCTGCAGCGTGCCCTTGAACACCCGAGCATTCACTCGGCGCACCCCCCCCGCATCGCTGCGCTCGGGCACTCGCTGGGAGCGGCCGCAGCGCTCCAGCTGGCCTCCCGCACTGAGGTGGAGCATCTGGTGCTTCTTGCCCCCTTCACCAGCATGCTGGATATGGCCAGGCGCACGGTGGGAGGTCCTCTGGCACGATTCCTGCGCCACCGCTTCGATAACCGAGCTCATCTGGAGGAAGTGCTGCAGAAGTTCCCCTCGACGCGTATCACCATTGTCCACGGTACCCGTGATGAAGTGATTCCCGTGGTGATGGGGCGTGAACTGGCGGCGTCGGCCCCTGCCCGGATCGAGTACGTTGAACTCGACGATGCCGACCACAACGCTCTGGTGGTGATCTACGATCAAGAGCTGTACCGGATCATGCTGCGTCCCCCAGCGCAGCTGAGCACCCCTCATCGTTAGACCCGGGGGCGCTCGCTGTTGCGACTCAAACGGTGAATGGATATATTCACCTCATGAATGAATTCCCACCTCGAACGTTTCCCGCCCACGACCTGATTGGTGATCTCTGGCTCAACACCGATCCGCTTGCCGTCCATGCCCTTCGCGGGCAGGTTATCCTCTTGTTTTTCTGGGATTTCGCCTGCGGACGGTCGCTCAGCGTCCTGCCCGTGATCCAGGAGTGGTACCGGCGCTACGGTCCGCACGGCCTGGTTGCGCTCGGCGTCCACTCGCCGAAGTTCCCTTTTTCCGAAGCCCCGTCCCGGGTCAGGAAAGAAACATTGCGTCTGGGCGTCTCGCTCCCGGTGGTCGTGGATGGGAGCCTGATGGTGTGGAGCCGCTACGAGTGCCGTAGCTGGCCGACCATCCTCCTGATCGATGCAGACGGCTATCTCCGGTACCGCCACGAGGGGCTCGAGGAATATCGCTCTGTGGAGCAGTCGCTCCGGTACCTGCTCCATGATGCCGGCACTGTCGAGGAACTCCCCGATCCCGGCGGTTCGCCGGAGGATGGCCGGTGGGGAACATTCGTCGGCGACGATCCGGCCGAGGAGATTTTTGCCGGCTACCGCCGAGGGAGTATCGGCAATGTCGAAGGGGTGGTCCCGGAGTCCACGCAAATCTTTACTGACCCCGGCATCTACCTGCCCGGGAGGATCTACCTCCACGGACCTTGGGAGTGCCTGCGTGATTCGATCCGATCGGCCGGTGCGGCTTCGGCCGTCGTCCCGTATGCCGGGCGGGAGGCTCACCTCGTCATGGGCTACGAGGGTGGGGCCCCCATCGAGATCGCCGTGTCGGAGGACGAGCGAAACCTGGCGGCGGACCGCTCCGGATCCGATGTCCGCATCGGTCCCTCGGGGGAGAGCATTCTTCTGGTCGGGGAGCCCCGGCTCTACCGAGTTGCGCTTCATCACAGACCCGGAAGCCACCGGCTCCGGATTGCCTGCCGGGAGCCCGGCCTCGAGCTCTATGCAGTGTCGTTCCTCGCCGGAATGCTGACCGATGTTATCTCACGGAACTGAGCAGTGAGGACCGAGAAGGTGCGAGCGTGGCCGCCGCCTCTGGCCACGGCTCTCAGCCGGATGATGGGTCTGCGCTACCCCGTCGTTCAGGCGGGGATGGTCTGGACGGCGGGCCGCAAGCTCGCCGTCGCCG